>ERZ1370068.6308-contig-53_pt1 | contig 22596 bp, 35 predicted proteins | sample MGYA00561227_ERZ1370068 | MGnify/ENA primary metagenome ERZ1370068 (study PRJEB38410, sample SAMEA6850437) | metagenome | study: Metagenomic assessment of the ecological functions of the soil: analysis of the soil microbiota associated with the... | reverse complement strand
GTAGCCACTTCGTTCAGTTACGTGGCCCATTGCTCCTTGCCTTGATCGCCTTCCGGGTGGTGTGCCCGCCCTCCGTATGCCGGGCATCGAATCCGGCGTCCGCGCAGGGTCTTGGCGGTTTCGCAGCCGACGTGGAAGCCGTAGACGCAGAAGACCACCACCGGCTCGGACTTCGACAGCTCGCGCATCCATTCCTGCACGTGCTCCGGATCGCGCCAGACGGCGCCGTCCATGATGTCCTGCGCCGCGCGACGTAGTAGTGCCGCGGGCGCGCGTCGATGAGCTGGACCGGCTTGCCCGCGTCGAGCATCGCCTTCACCTCCTCCGACGTGCCACGCCGGGCAGGTCGCCGAACTCCTTCTGCACGAGCGGCCGCGGCGGCGCGACGCTTCGTCGCATCCTCGTAGCGCGCCTGCGACGGCGCTTCCAGTCGATGTTGCGCATGAACGCGTCGACGTACGCGCCGGCGTTGGCGCCGAAGTCGATGTGATAGGCGTGCTCGTACATGTCGAGCGCGAGGATCGGGATGCCGCCCGCGACGCGTCTGCCCGTGATCGGCGGCGCTACTGGTTGACGAGCCGGCGGTCGCGCGGCACGTAGACGAGCAGCACCCAGCCCGAGCCTCCGCGCGAGCGCGTTGCGCCATCGCGACGAACTCCGCGCGCCAGCGGTCGACCGAGCCGAAGTCGCGCGCACGATCGCCTCGGCGATCGGCCGGCGCACGGCTCTGCCGTCGCCGCCCAGGCTCGCGAAATAGAGCTCGTGCAGCAGCGTCGAGTTGAGCGCGACCAGCTCCTCGCGCTTCAGGCCGTTGATCACGTAGCCCGGCGTCGTGCGCGAAGTCGAGCGACTCGAGCTTCTCGGTGATGGCGTTCAGGCGCCGCGAGCGCGCCGCCGTAGTTGTTCTCGTAGTGGCTCTCGATGAGCTGCGTCGACAAGTCCGTTCAACAGTCCAGGGACGGCAATAGATGGGCGCAATGTGGTAGCGCATGGTGGAATCTCAAGACATAGTCGAACGGAGTCCCGCATCGCCTCCCGAGCCTCGGGCGAATGAAAGCGCTTCTGAGTTTGCAGCTTGATGCATGGGTGCCCGCGCTCGACGCGATACGTTTGCAGGATTGGACGGGGGCAATCCGTCTTGGAGGGAGTGATCCCGGGGTCCTGCTTACCCCTGCATTAATACTACATCGCCCGATCCGCAGCGGCAGGACCCGCGAAACCGGGTAGTGGGTCAGTTTAGATTAACCATTCGCGTGGCGCGCTTTTTGTAAGGCCGCGTTTCGGGGCGCGGCGGTTCGCTCGCTTCGATGAGCGCAACGATGTCGTCCATTGACCAGAGCTTGTCGGTCATGCCAGCGCCATTGCGGGGGTGACGCGCATCGATGGCTGAATGCGCAGGAATTGTAGTGCATGAAGTAGGTCGCTGCGTATTCGTGGTTCTCAATCTCTTGCTGAAGGCGTTGGTCAGGCGGGTGAACCGGCGCATCCCCATCCGCATCGCTCAGGTTGCTGCCGCTCGACGCGACTTGTCGAGATGTGCGCGTCGGATCAGGATTGCCGCAGATCGGCGCCCCTGATCGTCGCCGCAGCACTCGCCCGGGCTGTACTTGCGTTCCGCGTCTTGATTGCTGTGTCGCGCATCGCCGTACAGCTTGACCAGCATCGGCGTAGCCACATGCCGGCGCCGAAAGGCATGACTCGACGGCCTTTACGTAGACGCCTCGTGCCCGTCCGTCGTGAGCTGCGTCGTTGCCGTCGAGGCGTGTCGGCCAGGTCGGTCACGAAGTCGCGCTTGCCGTAGCATCGCGTCGCGCTGGCCGACGAGCCGAGCAGGCGATCAGCTTCGAGTCCGCGAATCTGAACGCGGTCCACGTCCAGGCGTCGCCGCAGCCGGCCAAACTTCGCCGCGCCGCTCCGGTGCGGACGTTCTTTTTCCCTTCATCGCCGCAGAACGACCAGGATTTCATCGCACTGGACGCGCTTCGCACTTCACGTTGCGGACGCTGCGCATCGCCGCGATAGGCCAGGATACGCGCCGCCCGCATCCTCGAGACGGCTTGGCGAGCCGTGTTCTTGCTCGCCCCGGTCCAGCCGGGTAATCGACCGCATCGAGACGCCCTCGACCATCATTCCGGAGGATCTGCGCCCTTGCCTTGCGGTCCAGCTTGGTTCATGGTCACTTCTAATTCAATATGACCATTATGCTTGAGTGAATCTGGATTGTCAAAGAAAATAATACCTTTTATAATCAATGGTGTGCTTTATCGTCTCCTTTTCATGCACATAAAAATATGCCTCAGCCAGGCACTAGAGCGAGGCACATTGTCTCTGATGGTTGCTCACAGATAAATTAATCAGTACTATTACTGCCCTCAGACGGCTAGGCAAAGGCACGACAGCCTGCCTTAGATGCCATTGAAGAAGGGCGATTCCATGACACAAAGCGACGAAATTCGACGGCTTTCGAAGAAATGGGCAGGTGGCAACAGCTGGCCAAAACGACTCAATGCGGATAGAACTTAGAGGCTTGCGTGGGTGGCGCGGCCAGCGCCTCAATCTGCCGTTCCCCATAGTGGCCATTACGGGAAGAACGGAACGGGGAAGAAGTGCATTGCTTCAGGCTGCGGCGTGCGTGTATAGGCCCGAAAACGCGGGCGGTCGGACTTGGTTTCCGTCAGAGTTTTTCCCGGACACCGCCTGGGACAAGGTGACGCGCGTCTATCGAATACGGATATATGCAAGGTGACGGAAGCCACGAAGGATCGATCCGCAAGCCAACAACGCTGTGGCAGAGGCGTGGTCGCCGATGCGACAGGTCGAATACATCGACTTAAATCGGATTCAACACCTGTTGGCGCCAGAGTCGGATACGCGCGGATAGCGAAGACGAAACATGTGTGCAGCAATCGGCAAAGTTATTTGATGCGTCAAAATCCAGCGATTCTCAACCGTAATGGGAAAGTCTTACGATTCGGCGCGCATGGCCCTATCGAACATAGTGAGCGCGGGAGTCCCCGTCTTGAACCGCAAACGGAATGGAATACTCTGGCTTTCATCAAGGTTCAGGTGAAATCACAGTAGCTGAGTTGTTGCAAACCGATCTGCCCGGGTATGGCCTTGTCGTGATCGACGAGATTGAGTCGTCGTTGCATCCTGAGTCGCAGCGACGATTGATTCGCGATTTGGCTGAACAATGTCGGAATCAAGAGGCACAAATCATCGATAGCACATTCTCCTTACATCTTGGAGGAGCTTCCACCAGAGCGCGAATGTGCATTCTAAGGGCAATAGGTCGCGCGAGATTGTGTCGGGCATCAGCCCCGAACTCGCCGCATAACAAAGATGGATGATCCAATGCCCGGAATGCGATCTCTATGTTGAAGATGACGTTGCGGGAATTTTGCTTTCAGAATTGTTGTCTGCTCACGGTCGGGAAGTGTTGCGCGTGCGCGGTTATACCGTTTGGTGCCGCAAACGTAGGACCAGCGCTCAGGCAGATGGTGTCGAATAGCGCTACGTCCATCATGCGTATTCCTTGATGGTGACAGCGCGATTGGCGTTGGTTGTGTGTTGCTGCGGGAGGTGACGCACCAGAGCGAGATGTTATTTCGATCGCTCAAGAAGAAAATGGGGGCGACATTTTCGCCAGGTGGAGCAGGATACCTCTTGGGTCGAGGATGCATGCGCGCGCGCCATGAATAGCGGCGACCATCATGGATGGATTACCTATGCTGCCAATGAACTGAGATGTATTATGGAAGAAGTACGCTTTGGCAAGCGATGTGCGCGGACTGGGCAAAAACGCTGCCACTACCGGAAGCACAGCCAATCGTAAACGCGATAACGGACGCGCTTCCGTAAAGCCCTTCACTTTTTCCCGCCCCAGCGCGCAGCCGCCGCTTTCTTCGCAGTGCCGAGCGTTCTTCTGGTGAAGGCGTTGATGCTCTAATCCCCTTACTTTGACCCACCTGTGCGTGATGCCTTGGTCCGGGCGCTCTCCTGCCCCTCTTGGACTTCGCCGGTCACCACAATATCGATGACCTTGGCAAGCTGCACAGGATCGCGTGGGCGCTTTTATTTTCGCGGCCATCGTAACGACCCATGCGAACGCGCTCGACCGTGGGCGATTGCAGCTAGACCGACCAGCATCGCCAGACCAGAAGCGCAGAAATCCGAGGAAGGCTTAGTACCCCTACTGCGCCCACAAGGAAACCGTTGCGGATGGAGAAGGCCTGAACACGACCAAAGTCCCGACGGGACCAAGTACACCCACCAGAAAGATTCAAACGACCGTATAGTTTCCCATCAGGGATAAGGCCCAGATCGACTGACGCGGAGTAAGGGGAACAGCGTGGACGGTGGTGGACGCGATGTCGGTGTACACGTCAAAATAGCCGGGCGCGGGGAGGCTATACGTTGGGTTAGACAGACACGCTTGCGGTAGGCTGGCTGCGACGTTCACAATAATGTGGCCGTTCGGCGACTGACTAAGCGATATGGATTGAGCCGCGCCATAGCGGGTGAATCGCCATTAAGGAAAGAAATCCAATCGAGGTGGCCCAATTTCGTATGTGCGTCATAGCCTTTCATTGTAGCTTGGGTCCAGCGGTAGGGGCCTTTAGCCCGATTCAAACTGACCCACTACCCGCAACTGGCCTAGCCGAGCGCCCCGCGCGCGCGACTGACGGCCACACGCATTCGACGCGATCGCCGCGGACGCCGACGATCCAGTCGTAGAGATTGACCGTCGGATCGCAATGGCCGGGAACGAGCCAGACGCGCTCTGCCCACGACAGGCCGCGCGACGCGGGATCCACGCGCAGCACGCCGTGCTCGTCGGACGCGCCGACATACTCGAGTCCGCGCGCGGCAGCGCACCACCGGCGATCCGGAATCGAACGCGAATGCCTTGAGCCCGGCATCGACGATCGCGCGTTCCGGCGCCGGCGTGCTCATCACGGTGGCGGCGACGTAGAGGCTCTGCTCGAACGCGTGGTCGTCCGGCGCCAGCGCGTTGCGGGCCGTAATCGGCATCCATGAAGATGTACGAGCCGGGCTGCAGTTCCGTGTAGACGCGACTGTCGCGCTCGAGCTGCCAGGTACCTGTGCCCGCGCCCGTGAGCCGTCGGGCACGCAATCCCGCGCGGTCAGGAGCGCATCGCGCGTGCTCAGCGCGCGAGTTCGACTGCGCGCTGCGATTGCGGCGCGGCGTCCGCCGGGCGTGCGCAGATGCTGCGCAGCGCCGTGATAGGCGTGGAGACCGCGAAAACGCAGGCCAGGCGCGGCCGCGACCGCCTGCGCGAGCGCCACGGCGGGCGGACCGGGCACTGACGCCGCAGCGATGCGCGCCGACGTCGATTTCCACCAGCACGTCGAGCACGACACCGGCCTTCGCCGCCGCCGCGGAAATGAGCGCCGACACGTCGCAAGATCGTCGGCGAGCACGCCGATCGTCGCGGTCCGCGCGAGGCCGGCGAGGCGCGCAAGCTTGGCCGGCACCACAATTTCGTTGGTGACGAGAACGTCGCGGATGCCCGCCTCGACAAACGCCGCCGCCTCGTCCACCTTCTGGCAGCAGATCCCGACCGCGCCATGGGCGATCTGCTGCTTCGCGATGTCCGGGCACTTGTGCGATTTGGCGTGCGGCCGCAATGCGAGGCCCGATCCGCGCACGGCGTTGGCCATGAGTTCCAGATTGCGCTCGAAGGGGTCCAGGTCGACGACCAATGCGGGCGTATCGATGGACGCCACGGAATCGCCGAGCCGCGCGGGACACTGCGCTGCATCGGTATTTGCCCGCGCCTTCCGGCCTCGCCGCGATAAATGCGTCCTCGGCGATCCGCGGCGGGGAAGCGCAGGCTGCGCCACAGCCCAAGCGGATACAGGCCCGCCGCGAGGAGATGACCTGCGACCATTGCCGCTATCCGCACGGTGTCGCGAACCAACGAAAGTGGCTCGGCCGGCCGTCGCGGTTGAAGATGGCCCCTGATGGGAATGGCGACGGTCGTCGAAGCCGAGCGCGTGCCGCATGGATCAACACTTCGCTTTCGAAGGTGAATGCAGCGCCGGCGTCGTGCCTTGTCATGCAATTGCCGGAGCAGCGCGGCGGGATACAGCCGCTGGCCGGACTGCGAATCGGCGATCGGGTGGCCCGCCGCCCACGAGATCCAGAAATCGGCGAAACGGTTCGCCATGCGCCGCGCTCAGCGGATAGGCAGCGCGGTCGATGAGACGCGCCCGACGATGACCTGGTGCGGGTGCTCGGTGGAGGCAGCGAGCAGGCGGCCCACATCCTCCGGCTTGATGCTGTCCGTCGCCGTCGAGCGTCACGACGGCGTCCGCGTTTTGCGCGAGCGCGTGCAGGATTCCGTCCCAGAGGCTCGCCGCCTTGCCCTCGTTCGTCGCGTGTCGCAGCACGTGTGCAGGGAGACCCTCGAGCGCGGCGCCGGTTCCGTCGCCCGAGCCGTCATCGACGACAATCACCAGCGCGCGTACTGGCGGGCGACCGCTCCACGAGGCCGCGGATCGTCGCTGCCCTCGTTGTAGGCCGGAATGACGATCGCGGCGGGCATCAGTAAATGGCTCCGTTGATCGATACGCATTGCCCGGAAATGTACGCGGCCGCGTCGGAGGCCGAGGAATGCCACCAGCTGCGGCTACTTCCTGCGCGGTCCCCGCACGCTGCATCGGGATCGGCGCTTGATCGCATCGTCGTCGAAGCCGCTGCGGTCATCGGCGTCGCGATGATGCCCGGCGGCTACGCTGTTGACCGTGACGCCGCGTCGCGCGACTCGATGGCCAGCGACTTCCCGCGGCAATCAGCCCGGCCTTCGCGGCCGCGTAGTTCGCCTGCCCGCGGTTCCCCGCAAGCGCGGTCACCGACGCAATGTTGATGATCCTGCCCCACCGCGTGCGGATCATGGGCAGCAACAGCGGCTGCGTCACGTGGAAGAACCCATTCAGCACGACATCGATCACGCCGCTCCACTGCAATGGCGACATCCCCGCGAGGGGCGCGTCGGCCGGTCGCGCCGGCATTGTTGACCAGCGATCTGGATCGGCGCAGCCATCAGCAAGTTCAGCCCGGGGCCGCGCCGGTCGCCGCCCCCATCGACGATGTCGAGAGACACCGACTCAGCCGAACCGCCTTCCGCCTTTATTCCTGCGGCAATCACCCGCTGCAACTTCGAAGCGCGAAGATGGGCATGGCGAGACGTGATGGCCGCGCGCGCGAGTTCGCGGCAAATCGCCGCGCCGATGACCTACGAGCCTCCCGTAACCAGCGCGTGCTTATGCCTGCGTTCGCTTCGCCCAACATCACGGCCGCGCGTCCTTCGACCAGCAGAACATCCTGTGCGGACACATCGTATCGGTACAGACGCGCCTGCCCGTTGTTACCCATTTGCTCGGCCTCGATGGTGGGGGTTCCGCGATGTCATCGAGGCCTTCGACAGTGGAACACGCAATCGCGAACGCTCAACAACAACCCGACGTGCGGCGGCTCCTGCGCCCGGCCGCCGTGAGGCCACACCAGTGCGCAGCCATCGCCTGCGCCGCGAATTCGATTCCGTGAAGCGACGAGAGGCCGGCGCCGGGTACGCAACGAGGTTTACGGCGGACCGATGCTGCATGCTCGTGCAGATGATACGTTGGCCGTCCCAATATTCCCACGCCGTCGAGCGGGCATGGCACCCTTCTGCGGGAATCGGCGCTTGAATCGCCGTACGGTCCATGATCATGGCAGATAGTCGAGCTTGAGGCGCTACTCGTCCAGATCGGGAAGCGCAATGCGGGCGCGGCAGCGACTTGCGATAGCGAAGCAGGGGCAGCACGTCCGCGGCTGAGTTTCCCGAAAAACGTTCGCGCAGTTGCGCGGGCAGAAGTACAGGCTGCTCCCTTCGATCACCCGGATCGCCCGGCGATTGTTCCAGGCGGCCGTATCCGGTACCGCGCGTTGCCGACACAGAGTGCCAGGCGCAGCGCGCAGGCCGAACGGCTCGGCGCTGCGCGCAAACGACGCCAATGCCTCCGGAAACGCGGGCGTCGTAGGCGATATACAGCGGCAGCCGCGTCCGTAGCAGGACCTGCCCGTGCCGCTTCCTTGAGGCCCGCCTGCAAGCGACGCCGCGCCGGCGCTGACCGTCGTCGAGCCGGCACGAGCATCGACTGCCGATACTCCAGTAGCCCGCCGGGGCATCGAACACCGAGTTGTGAAAAAGTGTCGGCGACAGCACGACCTGCGATTGCGCCAACGCGGCCAGCATGTGGGCGAGAACCTCGCCGTCGCCGTCGGAGGAGCTGAACACCGTCCGCCAATTGCGCGACCTCCTCGGGCGGCATGCCCGCGATCGCCTGCCATCGCCGCACTGATGGCAAGCCGCGTGGTGGCATTAGCGCAGCGCCGCTCGACGGGGGAAGGCAGTCCGGCGCCAGCCGTGGCACAGGGTTCGAGCGCCAGGCTGCGCCGTGCCGGATAACCAGCAGCGATTGTGCCCGCGTCCAGTTCGCCATCCCCGTCGCGCAGACGCCGATGCCTACGCAATTGCGAGCGGCGTCACGGCGCGGCTTCCAGCACGAGGCTACGGTGGTGCCGCCGAAGCCGAACGCATTACACAGGACACGCCGCAAGCGCCGCGGCTGGCGATTGCAGGATCACGGCGCCACGGTCAGTTCCGGATCGACGCGGTCGCAATTCTGCGTCCCCGGCATCCATTGTTCACGCAGCGCGAGCTCCGCGATCAGCGCGCCCATGATGCCGGCGGCGCCGAGCGCGTGGCCGATCCAACCCTTGATCGAACTCACCGGCGTGTTGGCACCGAACACGCTAAAAACCTGCGCGGTCCTCGGCGGCATCGTTTGGGCGGCTCGCGGTCCGTGCAGGCTGATGTGAGTCGATGTCGCCGAGGCGCCATTTCGGCGTCGCGCAACGCCGATTGCATCGCGCGGGCAGCGCCGGCGCCCTCCGGATGCGGGCTGGACATGTGATAGGCGTCGCTGCTTTCCCCGGACCCCGCGAAAGCATGCCGGGCCGTCTCCTTCTGGATCGAGCAGCGCGAAGCCGGCGCGCCTCGCCGATCGAAATGCCGTCGCGATTCACGGTGCAGGGGCGGCACGGTTTGCGGGACAGCAATTCGCAGCGAATGAAAACCAAACAGCGTGGACATCGCGAGGCGAATCCACGCCGCCGACGACCGCCGCGTCGCAATCCCCGGCCGCGATCGATCGCGCGGCGGTTGCGCATACTTTGGCGCTCGACGAACAGGCCGTCGAGATCGTCGCCGCAGGCCCGCGCAAGCCAGGTACGCGCGCGACGAATTCCGTCGTTGCGAACAGGCTGTGACGGCAGCGATAAAGTTCCGGAGACAGGAGGTCGCCGCCGCCGGACTCCTGACCAGCCGTCGCGCCCTCGCGACCCTCGTAAGCGCGCGATACGCAAGCTCTGCGGCAGGGATGCCTCCTGTCGTTGTGCCAGGAAACACACCGATGCGATCGGCGCCATGGCGTTGCGCGGCGCGCGCGCGGCGGCCACGAAGCCATCCTGCTCGAGTGCCAGTTGCGCGACCCGGTTGTTCCGGCAATCATAGGCGGCGAAGCCTCCGGCATGGACGACGCTTCGACGGCGTCCACTCGCCCAATCCATGTGGCGAAGCGTCGCCGCGGGCTCGAAGTCGTTCCTGCGCAGGCCGCTCGTGCCTGTCGCCTGCAGCGCCGCGCAGCACTTCGCCGGTACCTACCGCCGCAGGCGTTGGTCATCGTCGACGCGACGATGGGCAACGTACGCTTTGGCAACGGACGCATGCCGGTGCAAGCCCTTCAGGCGGGATCGCGCGCGAAGAGCAGCAGCGCGCAGCAGGGGAGACTGTAGACTGACGCTTCGATGCCAGACGGTCGTCCACGATGACCTGCAGGACGGCGATTCGCGACAGCGCCAGCATGCCGAATGCGCACAGCGTCGTGCCGCTGACGACCGCCAGCGTCCTGAGCGTCCGACCGAGGCGTCACTCCCGCGCCGTGGCGGCGCGCGCGAAAACAGCGCGTAGTTGATGCCCACGCCCAGGACCAGGAGCAGCGCCACCAGATGCAGGACGGACAGCGGCTCGTGCGCGGCGACGCAGCGTGGCAGCCGTCAATGCAATGCCGAGCGCGACCGGCACCATCAGGCGCAGCGCGTGCGCCGCGCCACGCAACCCGATGCGCCAGGACGCCGAATATCAGCACTGCACCGAGACCCGCAAACAGCACGGCCCGGCGCCGGAAGGCGGCCATCATTTCCGACGATTGCGCGCGCAGATCGATCCATCGCACTTGTGCCTTGCCGATCGCGGCGACACCGCCTGCAAGGGCGGAAGGGGTCAGCGACACCGCGCAGTGGAATCACCGCATACCAGACATCGCTTCCTGTGCTTCGATCTGCATCGGCGTCGTGCCGCAACAGCGCCCTCGGCGCGCGAGTCCCAGCGCGTTTTCACCCAGGGTCGCGAACGTCAATGGCGAGGCGCTCCGTGCCGCTTCAACGTCGGTCCACGAAGGGATCGAACGTATGCGGGCGAAGGGGAGGCCGGCTTGCGCCGCATCAGGTTCGATCGCAACTGCTCACCGGAAGGCAGCGACGCTTGGCGCTTTGCCTGCGTGGCCACGCTGCTGGGCAGAAATCGGTGACAAGGTCGAGATCCGCCGATCGCGCCGCTTGCCACCCAGCGTTGCAATTCCGGGCGCAGAGCTTCCGCATCGAGAAGTACGTCCTCCTGCGACTTGCCGCTGACCACGAGAGCAAGTAGCGAACGTCAGGAGCACCGAGCGCTTCGCGCAATTCACGGTCGCGCTTGCTTGAGCGTCCGAGGCGCAGCGGGTTCATGCTCGCCACGTCGTCGTCGAACCATGGCCGGTTCAGGAAAACGCGGCCACCAGGATCGCCAGCGCGAGGAGGCTCCCAACGCGCCCGGCGCTCAGCGGCAGCAACCGTAAGTCCGCGCCCGCGATCCAGCGCTTCGGGAACGCGCACCATCGCCGCCGGAATCCAGAGCGGCGGCACCCAATACGTCATCGCTCCCGCCGTGAGGATGCCCTCACCATCGTCAGCATCCCCAATTGCGCCAGGCCCGGGAAGTCGGCGAACAGCAACGCCAGCGAGGCCGCAGGCCGTGGTGAGAATCGCCATGCGCAATGTGGGACCGAGTCGCGTCGCGCGCGTCCGCGACGGACTCACCAGCGCGCAGCTGTGTCAGCAAGAAACTCGGGTAATCGACCGCCTCGCCCAGCAACGTGGCTCCGAAGCCGAGCGTGATGCCGTGCACGGTGCCGAACCACGCGCTCACCGCCACAATGCCCGCAACGAGGCCGGTGACGGCCGGCAGAGAAACACAACGCGACGACAGGTACGGAACGGTACACCCAGAACAGGATGCCGAGGATCAGGACGCTTGCGGCAAGCGACAGGCGCGTCACATCCGCCGCGATGAGCGTCCGGCTCGCGACGGTCATCGCGCCCGGGCTCGAGAAGCGCATCTGCGCGCCGCCACCCTGACGCGCTGCGGTGTCGAAGGCGCGTTCGAGTGCCGCCAAAGCTTTTTCCTGGCCCTCGATGTCCCAGCCGGGCGCGCGGGTCTGTGCCACGAGCAGCGCGCAGCCTTCGCCGTTGCGCGTGGACCAGACGCCGTCCACGCGCTTCCGGTTGTATCGGCGGCGTCAGTTGTGCGAGCACGTGAACGTTTCACCCGTGGGATCGTTGGCGAGCCGAAAGCGCTTCTCCATGCCCGCCGCCGCCGGCAAGACGCCTTCCAGGCGCTCCTCCAGCGCGGCGCGCGGTGCACGTCATCGTCGAAATGCGCGGCATCGATGCGGTCGCTCAATTGATAACGATGGCGTTCGATCAGCGCAAGCTCAGGCGCTCCAAGCGTGCCTTCGCCGTTATTCACACTAAGACGAAAAGCCGGATCCGAGGGACAAGGTGCGGGCCATGGCCCGGCTCTGTTTCGGCGAGTCGCTCGGGTTCGTCGTGAGCAAGTTCAATGAGCCAGGCGGCTGGTCACGCCGATCGCGCAATTCGCGCGGTCAGGATGCGTTGCGTTTCGGGGTGCCGCCGGCAGGCAGGGACGCCGAAAGTCGCTCTCGACTATAAGCGCGGTGGCAAACCAAACCATCGCCGCCGCCACTGCCACCGCCCAGGCGGCTATGCTCCAGCGGCGCACATTCTTCACTTGCCGCCGCCCTGATTGGACAATGAGGGCTGAACGACGAGCACTGTCCGGTCGCCGCCGCGCGTTCATCCACTTCTATCTGGGTCAACTGCGCCTGCGCGCCCTCGACGGTGATGCCGTGAATGATGCTCGCCAATGCGGGGTCGAGTGGCAGGAGCGTGAGTGTCCAGCGCGCCAGCCTGTCCACTCAACTGCAAAGTGAAATAGCGTTCAAGCGCGGACCGGTTTCCGGCAAGTGTCGCGCGCGATGCCGGCCACCCACGCCGCGGCGCCGGTTTCTCCGCGAGGTCAACTTTCCGCACACCTCGCTTTGTCTCGATCGTCAGCATGTTCCCGACGATGTCCATGCGCTCGAAGTAGGAGAGACGACGTGCATCTGCAGGCGATCGGGCCGAACGTACCGCAGCGTTCCTCGCCGCACGATAGGCGAAGTCAGCGCCGCGACAGTACCTTGGTTTCCTCGAAGGCCACACTGCTCGTTTCCACCCGCCCCATCATCGCCATCGATTCGTCGAGGTCGAATGCGTGTGCCGGACCCCGGCAAGGCAGCGCAGACGAGCACCAGCCAGAGCATGCACGCTGCGCACCAGCGCTCAGCGCGTGGCGGCATGCGTCCAGAAGTCATAGAAGTTGAACCAGTTGTATGGCGCCGCCCGGCAGCTTCGCGCAAGCCAGTCGGCGTAGCGCTGGCACTGCGCCTCGCCATCGCCTCGCTGCGGCCGTCCGCCGCTGTTTGCAGACCAGCAAAGGATTCCGAACCTGATGCGATAGCGCCGCCCGCCACAGTAGACCGCGGAAAAGAGCACGACGGGCGCCATTGAGCACCGACGCCAGGATGAACGGGCCTTCCGGAAAGGACGCCGCGGCATCGAGGAACCAGCAGCGCAGCAGCTTGTCGCCCGCGACGACACGGTCGGCCAGCAGTCCCACGATTTCGTTGCGCGCACAGAGCGCCTCCGCGACCTTGAGCATCTGTCTCGGGGCGACCCAGCGGAACTGACCTGATGCGGGAATTCCCGATTGAGCGCCGCCAGAACGCCGTTCAACTTTGCCGCGTTGTCTTCGTGCATCAGCACATTCACCGCGACGGGACTCTCGGCGGACGAGTGCGCCGCAATGACGTCGAAGCTGCCGAAATGCGCGCCATACAGCAGGCGAAGCCTCGACCCTGTGCCAGCTGGCTCCCGCGCAACACCTCGATGCCCTCGACATCGCAGTCAGATCTGATCGTGGCGACCGGAGAGAAGAAATACGCGATCGAGATATCGTCCCCTGCAAAGCAGTGGTAATGGGCGAACAGATCGCGCCAACCCGGGGACGCCTGAGCGCACGGTACAGGTACTCCCGCGAGGCGCGCCGCGCGCGTCCCGAAAACAAGAGAAAGTACGCGCAGATGGGATAGAGGAGCGCGCGGCCGACCGGTCGCCCGAGCGCGAGCGTCAGCCTGACGATCAGCCACATGAGCGGGCGGCTTCCGCGCTCCCGTTGCGCGAAGCCGAGCTGAGACGCGCCGTCATGCGATCACCCGAGCGGGCTCGCGGATGAATTTCGTGATAATGAATTTACCGATCACGGCATTCCTGCCGGCGACGTCGATGGCGAAGTTGGCTGATGCGCGTGCCGACGCTCGCCGCGAGAATCTCCACACGCAAGGACAACTGCGCAGCCGGCGCGACGGGGATCAGGAACTTGGCCTGCGGGCATTCGCGTACGCCGTAACCGTTGTCCGCGAGAAGCCTCTCCACAAGTTCGAGCAGGACGACACCCGGAACGATCGCGTGGTCGGGAAAATGCCCGGAAAAGCGCCCGGATGGATACGTTCTGGCAACGACAGCCTCCCCGCGAACGACTCGACATCCACGCCGGCACGGGTGCCTCCGAATCGCGACCGCTTGCGGATAACATCGCCTCAGTTCGCTTATCGGCAGTTTCCCGTTCGCGTCGCGAGAAGCGCGGCGCGCGATGACGAGCGGACGCGAACTGAATGCGGGATCGATTCTGCCCGCCAGCGCGGCGCGAACGTCGTCCCGGGGTTCGCCCCGGCGCGACGATCGCCGCCAGCCTCGGCGCACACCGGCGGAGGAGGAAAAGCGCGCCGTCCACCACACCCGGCACCGCCAGAGTTCTCGCGTGACGCGCCGCAGCGGCGCGCGTTTGCCGGCGATTTTCACCATGTCCTCATCGCGCCCGGACACTTCGAACCGGCCGGCGCCCCCAAAGTCCGGCAGTCCGGAAGCAGCCGATCCGTTAGCACTCCAGGGCATGCGGCAAATGCCCACCGGACACTTGCGGCGAACCATCGGTGCTCCACAGCAAAACACACGAGTCCGCCGCGCAGAGCGAAATAGCGCTGAGTTCGCGGGGACGGCGTGTAGCAAGGATGCTCCCTCGGTACAGCCGGAAGATTTCGTCGACCGGGATTTCCCAGTCGCGCGATCGATCACTGCGCCAGATCGCGGTCGAGCGGCATCGTGGCGGTAATGATGTCGACGGACGCCGGCCAAGCGGCGCAACTCATGATGGAGATGCGCAGCTGCAATGGCGTGGACATCAGCCAGATGGCGTCTGCACCGTACGCGGCCGCCGCCTCCACCGCGTGCGCAATATCGGCGGGGGAAAGACCGGCCGCGCATCAGAGCAGCGCCGTTCCCGATTGCAGGACGAGCATCGCCGTCGTTTCGAATCCGAACATGTGCTGCGGTGGAGCGAGATGCCGAGGGATGGCGGTGCCACGCGGTGGCGCACCGAACGTAGCGGGCAGCGTCTGCGCATGCCCTCATACTCGGCCCAGGTCTTCGCGTGCGGCTGCGGCGCGCCGGTCGATCCCGACGTGAACAGGATTGCCGCGGTGTGCGTTGCGGGCGCTGTCGGCGGCTTCACCATGAAGCCGGCGGCGTTGCCGCATCTCGCGCATGGAATCGAGTTCCGGCCGCCAGCGCAAACGGTGACTTTGCAGGTCGAGGGGACATCGCCGGGACCGGCCCGTCGACCGAGGCAGTAGCTGTCGGGAAATGCTTCCCGCAGTTCAAGCAGAGTGCGCGCGAGCCGGAAGGCGGCGAGTACCACTGTGTGCCGGCGAGAATGGCAGCCGCGCTCGCGAGAAGAAATTCCGCGCGGCCGTCGCACAGATTAATGCGAAACGCGAGCCGGGGCAATCGGTTTGCGACCGCTGTCAGCCGGTGGCGCAAAACGCCGCTGCACTCTATTGACCGGCCCTGTTCGAACAGGAGGGCTTGGTGCGCATCGAAGCCGCGCAACAAGGGCAGCGTGGTTGCCGTGTTCATGGACCCTGGTTGCGGTGATTGAATCTGATGCGCGGCCATCCGCGAGCCCTCGCGCAGCATCTCCAGCTGCCGTCCGGGCGAAGCACGGCTGTCGCTCGGAAAAGCGCCACTGCCGGTAGCCATATTCGATCGCGAACAGCGCGGCGACGCATGCAGGTAGTTGCCGACGGCGGTGAACCAGACCCAGGCTGCGTGCGCGCCAGTGCGGCCAACGCGCCCGATACCATGGCCATGCCACGAAAACACGGTCCACACCCATGTCAGGCGACGCGTATACGCGAGGATCTGTGGTGCAGGCGCGGCGTGCTCCAGGCGCGCGAAGCGCGTGATCAATGCTTCGCACGTCCGGGCGCCAACGTGTGCCCGAGAAAGCCAGGCAAGGCCCAGGTTCACCCGCAGCGGTGGCAGGAAGAGCAGCGCCGAGTTGCCGCTAGATGCGCTCGCCACGGCTGCGAGTGCGAGCACAACGAGCGCACCGCCACCTGCGCCCGTCCCTTGTGGCAACAGCACGCAAAAGGCCTCCCAACGCCGCCAATGTGATCGCGAGTCCGAACCATTCGGATGCCGCTGCGCAAGCACCCAGTAAACCAGGAACGGATAGGCGAGACCTGCGGCGATGCACAGCAACGTGCGCCAACTGAGGGCGCCATGGGGCCGGATGCGATGCCGGCCCGCCGACCGGCGGCGACCCACTACTGCGTGCGATGTCGGGCGACATGACTCGCCAGGGCCCGAAGCGAGGCAAACACGTTTCGGTTTGCAACGTCATCGGCGCGCAATTCAACACCATAGCGCGCGGAAACAACCACCGCTATCTCGAGCATGCTCGATCGAATCGAGGCCGTAGCGGTCGCCGTAGAGCGGGCGCCTCCGGGTCGAACTGATCGGCCGGGAATTCCAGCGCCAGCGCCTCGACGATCGATCCCGCGATTTCCCGTTCGAGTTCAGTCATTGCCATTGGCCGGAAATTCGGTGGACATCATGCGGCGCAATGGGAACTCCTGCTAGCGCCAGGAACGCGGACGCCACGCAGCGCCACCCTCCGCGCAAGTCAAGTGCGCAGCAACGCGCTTTGGATGTCGCGATCGAGAGTCGCGACCCACTCGTTATAAGCTTACTATGGATGTTTCCTTCTTGTACTTCAGATTCGTGCTGTCCTTGTATGCGATGCTGTATATTTTTTCCGTATATCGGATATCGACGACCGCAACATGGTCTTCCTTGATGAAGCGTCCGCCGACAAGGCCCGGTGAAATCGGCGTCATGACCCATCCCAATCCGCTACCTGCACCGACAATCGCGTTCCTGACCTGATCGGCAGTGAGCTGCTTGCTTACCGTGGACACGACAGGCTGGTCCGTAACGTTGACGATCGGCTGGGTATTGCAGCCCGCCACGAGCAGCGCCATGCCAATTGCCATGACAATCTTCTTATAACTCATTGTCTAGTCTCCCCTTTTTCGACTGATCGTCGAATGGCACGGGGATTCTAGCATGGGGGAATGAGGCGGTCGCGCGACGCGACCAGCGCTCGTTGCACGCTCTACTGGCGCGCGATAGATCGCAGTGCGCGCGGGACATGCGCGCGCTATTTCTTGTTGGCTGCTTCCAGTGCCGCCAACTGGCCGTAGACGATCCGGCCTACCGCCAGAAGCTGCGCGCGGTCGAGATTGCCGGAAAGCGCGTAGCTGCAGTTGTCGTCGATCCAGTAGAAGACGCCGACACCATTTTCCACGGCGTAGCGGAACGCCACCTCGCTCGCCGCCCGCCGGCTGCTTGCGCACCTGCAGTGACAATCGCTGCTTGTCGCCGTTCTCGTACATGATTAGTGCAGTCGGATTTTGGCTGCCGGCGACCAGCCGCCCGCCGACCAGCGCAAAACCGGTACTGCTCAGAGTCAGGCGCACTGACGGCGAATCCCAGCCTCTGGAAGCCACGCGACGAGGCGTTTCTCCTCGGGTGCCCAGATTTCCACCGGGCGGTTCACGTCCGCCGCGTACAGTGCGTGCGTCGGCGCAGTCTGCCGCGTGAATGTGGTCGGCGTGCCCGCACGCTCGAGGTCGATGTCGCGCGCATACCAGCCCACGCGCGAGTCCCACCACGAACTGCAGCCGCCGCGCACCGATCAGGGGCGCGAGCCAGCGCCGCACGGGCTTTCGCGCGGCCCTGGCAGATGCCTGTGGCGGCCGCGATCAATCGTTCCGGAATCGGATCGGCCAGCCACGGATCGAGCGCATCGCGCAAGTCAGCGTTGTGGCGCTTGGTGTCGGCCACGCTCTGCGGCGAGCGCGCGGATCGCGCGCCAACGCGTCCTCGATCGCCGCCACGCGCGAGGGCGCAACCTGACCATCCGCATAGGCGTTGAGGTCGGCGTCGGTCACGGGCAGCGGATTCATCGCGCGTTCCTCATTTGACGACCTTCAGTTCCGTGGAGCCGCCCGGCGTGTCCGCGAACGCGTTGCGCAGCTTCTCGCGCGCGCGACAAGCCGCGACATGACGGTGCCGATCGGGATTCCCAAGGCGATCGGCGAGATTTCTTCGTAGCGAAGTTCCTCGACCGCCGCCAGCAGCAGCACTTCCCGCTGGTCCACGGGCAGCCGCGCCACGTGCTGCATGAGTTCGGTCAACTCGACGCGTGTGTATTGCCCCGCGCGCACCGGGATCTGCCATGCGGCGTCCGCCTCGCCGCCGCCGTCGAGGGATACCTGCATCCTTTCGCGAAGTGCCAGCGCGCGCTGGTTGACGAAGACGTTGTGCATGATGGTGAACAGCCATGCGCGAAGGTCGCTTCCCGCCGCCCATAGCCGGCGCTTCTCCCACGCGCGCGCCAGCGTTTCCTGGACGAGGTCGTCGGCGCGGTTGACGTCGCCCGTCAGCACCCGCGCATAACGGCGCAGTCGCGGAATCGCCGGCCAGCAGGTCCGGTTGCGGCAGCGGCGGGTCGGTGACGGCGGGCATGGCAGGGTCGTGAAGGCCGGGTCACGCGCCGCACTCACGGCGGGCATCCCGACCTCTCGCTGGCGTCGCGTCAGTTGCCCTCGCCACATGCCAGATGTTGTTGACCCCGTCACCCGTCTTGTCCCCCGCCTTCGTGTCCTTCGCCCACGTGTACAGCGGCTTGCCCTTGAAAGCCCATTGTCTGCCGCCATCCTCGCGAACGATGATGGTCCAGTCGCCTGTGGCCCGGCGCGTCCCCGAACACCAGCAGCGGGGGCCAGTTGGCGGTGCAAGGGCCGTTGCAGGCGCTCTTGCCGCCGGCGTCACGGTCGAAGACGTACAGCGTCATGCCCGCGGCATTGGTCAGCGTACCGTCGGCGGCCCTCGCAGCCGGCATCGGTTGCGCGGTGGCGGCGACGCGACGCGGCCACCAGCAACGCGAAGACCAGCGAGTGTGCGGCACGCGAACATAGAAGTCTCCTTGTGGGAATGGCGCGAATTACCCGGGCGAACAGACATCCGGAGGCCCTTATTCCGCCAGTCTGCTGCGATCGCGAGCGAAGTGCTGTCAGTGAGCCTAACGAATGAGAATCAGCGTCGCCAAGCCCAGGAAAATGAAGAAGCCGCCGGAGTCGGTGACGGCGGTGATCAGCACCGACGAACCCACGGCCGGATCGCGGCCGAACTTCAGCATGGTCATTGGAATCAGCACGCCCATCAACGCCGCGAGCAGCAGGTTGAGCGTCATCGCGAGCACCATCACGAGGCCCGAGCGACAATGTCCTTGTACAGCAGCATCGCGACGAGCCCCATCACGCCGCCCCAGACGAGGCCGTTGATCAGCCGCGACGATGATCTCCTTGCGGACGAGCTTGCTGCGCGTGCTCGCGCGCCACCTGCCCCAGCGCCACCGCGCGCACGATCATCGTGATCGTCTGGTTGCCCGAGTTGCCGCCGATGCCGGCGACGATCGGCATCAGCGCGGCGAGCGCGACCAGCTTTGCGATCGAGCCCTCGAACGCGCCGATGACGCGCGACGCGATGAACGCGGTGACGAGGTTGATCGCGAGCCACGCCCACCGGTTCTGGAACGACTTCCACACCGACGCGAACACGTCCTCCTCCTCGCGAAGCCCCGCCTGCGCCAGCATCTCCTCCTCGCCGCTTCTGCCGCACGAAATCGAGCACTCTCGTCGACGGTGACGCGCCCGACCAGCTTGTCGTTGGTGTCGACCACCGGCGCCGACACCAGGTCGTAGCGCTCGAACGCGCGACGCCGCGCTCCGGCCTTCTCGTGCTGCAACAGCTTGACGACCGGCGGCTGCATCACGGCCGACACCAGTCGTCTCGGGCTCGGTGACGATCAAGCCGGTTGACCGGCAGCACGCCCAGCAGCGTCTCGTTGCGGTCGACGACGAACAGCTGATCCGTCTGCGACGGCAGCTCGTCGAAGCGGCGCAGGTAGCGCAGCACGACCTCGAGCGTCACGTCGGGCCGCACCTGCAGGTCCTCGAAGTCCATCAGCGCGCCGACCATGTCGTCCTCGAAGGACATCGCCGCGCGCAGCTGCTCGCGCTCTCCGAGCGGCAGGCTCTGAGAACACGTCGTCCATCACCTCCTGCGGGAGGTCGGGCGCGAGATCGCGCGATCTCCTCGGCGTCGAGCGTCTCCGTCGCGGCGACCAGCTCCTCGGTATCCATCGACGAGATGAGCGATTCGCGCACGGCGTCGGAGACCTCGAGCAGGATGTCGCCGTCGCGCGACGCGCGCACCAGGTCCCAGATGTAGAGCCGCTCGTCGAGCGGCAGCGCCTCGAGGATGTACGCGATGTCGGCCGGGTGCAGCCGGTCGAGCTTGCGCGTGAGCTGCGCCTTGTTCTGCCGGGTGACGAGGCTCTCGACGACCTCGCCGCGGCCGCTGTCGTCCTACCGGCGCGTGCTCGAGCTGCTCCTGGACCAGGCCTTCGACCAGCCGATGGCGTGCGCAGAAGCGTCGTGATCTCGGCGAGCGCGTCCTGCACGCGCTCGCGCGCTTCGGGGCGATCGTCGGCCTTCGCGTGAGCGGTCTGGCATGGCGCGATCGAAACGCGCGAGCAGCGCGGGACCGGCGTCATTCTAACCGTCTGCCCGGAATCGCTCGGCCGGCCGCGGCATGCGCGCCAGGATGATGCCGATCTTCCGGCTGCAGGCCCGGGCGCCGCCTGATTGCGCTCGTAGAAGCGCGGATTCGGCGCCATGGCGGCCAGCCGCGCCGCCTGCTCGGCCGAAAGCTGCGTGGCCGATCGTGCCGAAATAATGCCGCGCCGCGGCCTCCGCGCCGAAGACGCCGCTGCCCCATTCGATGACGTTGAGGTAGAGCTCGAGGATGCGCCGCTTCGGCAGCATCGCCTCGAGCATCACGGTGATCGACCGTCTCCTGCGGCCTTGCGCCAATAGCTCCGCGACGGGCGACAGGAACAGGTTCTTGGCGAGCTGTTGCGTGATCGTCGAGCCGCCCGCGACGACGCGCCCCTTCTTCTGGTTCTTCTCCATCGCCAGCTCGATGCCGTCCCAGTCGAAGCCCTCGTGGTCGACGAACTTGGCGTCCTCGGCCGCCACCATCGCGCGCTTCAGGTTGCCGGAGATGCGCTCGTACGGAACCCACGTGTATTTGAGCTGTGCCTTGCGGGTTCTTTGCATGCAGCTCGTCCATGCGCCAGCCATGAACGAGGTTTCGCCGACCGGGTGGTCGCGCCACCACAGGATGTGCGCCGGCGAACCACAGTTGCGACAGGACGACGGCCGCCGCGATGCGCAGCGACAAGCCAGACGATCCAGCGTGCGACGCCGCGACGGCGCATGCAGTGGCCATCAGCGCCGGCCATCCGGACGCAACAGGGCGAAGACAGGGGCCGTATCGGGCCGCACGCCGCGCCAGAGGAAGAAGCTTTCCGCGGCCTGCTCGATCAGCATGCCGATGCCGTCCGCGGTCCGCGTCGCGCCGTTCGCCTCCGCCCACCGCCGGAATGGCGTCGGCGCATCGGCGTAGATCATGTCGTAGGCGAAAGCGCCGGACGCAACACTCGCCAGTGGCCACAACGGCGGCGACGCGTCGTGAGCCCGGCGCTGGTCGCGTTGATCACGACGTCGAAGGAGCGCCCGGCCAGCGCCGACAGCGGCGCGGCCGCAACCGGCCCGTGCGGCGCGAACAGCTGCTGCGATGCGCTGCGGCCTTCGCAAACGGTGCGGTTGCAAACGGTGAGCGAACGCGGGCGCTCCGCGAGCACGGAACTCATGATGCCCCGCGCCGCGCCTCCCGCGCCGAGCACGAGGACGTCGCGCGCCGCCAGCGCGACGCCCAGGTTGCGGGTGAGATCGCGCACGATGCCCGGCCCGTCGGTGTTGTCGCCGAACCAGCCGTCGCCTCATCGCGCTTGCAGCGTATTCACGCGCCCCTGCCAGCTTCGCGCGCGGGCTGTGCGCGCCGGCCAGCGCAAACGCCTCCAGCTTGAACGGCGCGGTGACGTTGAGACCCCGGCCGCCGGCGCGGGCGAACGACTCGACCGCCGCGAGCGAATCCGTCGATCCGGCGGCGGGCAGCCGTTCGTAGGCTCATGTCCTGGCCCGTCGCGCGCGCAAATGCCGTCGTGAATCTGCGGCGATCTGCGAATGGGCGACCGGATTTCCGATGACGGCGTACTTGTCCACGACGGTGAAGCGACGGGAGGTAGAGGCAGCTGGCTCGCTGGCAGCAGCGCGAAGCGCGGAGTTTACGTTCTCGCCTTCCTCGGCTCTGCCGTTGCCCTGGAGCTACTGGGATACCAGGGCGTCGCCCTTGGTGAACGTCCACGTGCGCGTGATGTGCAGGATATCGGTGTCGCGCTTGATGTCCTGCGGGAACCGCGCGAACGGGGACGACATCTCGACGATCTTCACGGCCGCGGCATCGAGGATCCGGCTGCCGGAACTGCGGTTGACGTCGATGTTTTCGACGCTGCCATCGCTTTTGATCGACACGGTGAGCAGCAGGCTTCCGTAACAGCCGTCTGCTGGCGCGCGGCCTCCGGATAGTTGAGGTTGCCGATGCGCTCGATCTTGAGCCGCCAATCCTCGACGTAGCGGGCGAACCGGTATTCTTCGGCGCGCGCGCCGACGAAGCGCCGCTTGGGCCGCTTCTGGTACGCCTCCATGTCCTTGGCG
>ERZ1370068.7231-contig-6161_pt1 | contig 22602 bp, 34 predicted proteins | sample MGYA00561227_ERZ1370068 | MGnify/ENA primary metagenome ERZ1370068 (study PRJEB38410, sample SAMEA6850437) | metagenome | study: Metagenomic assessment of the ecological functions of the soil: analysis of the soil microbiota associated with the... | reverse complement strand
GTAGCGCTGATTCAGATTACGTATTGCTCGCTGCGTCGATGGAAGGCCTTCGAATTGCCGCGTGGCCCCGGGAGCTTGGCGTCGAGCCAAAGCCGAGGCTCTGGCAGCGCACGTTGTCGAGGTTCTAAGCCCCGCCCTTGTGTCCGGGTCAGAAGCGGCGCCCCAACTAGCTGACGGACGTCAATGACCGCGCTGTCGTAAGCGGCACCTCCACCGCGGTGGTATCATTGACTGCTCCAGCGCGCGAGCAGCTTCGGAATGATGAGCTCGCCGCAGGCACCGGTTACCGGGGGCGACCTGGTTTCGACGGGGACTGTGAAGCAGCGCGGGGCATGCCAAGGTGCAGAACCTTGTGAATCCTCTGCAATCGCAAACTTAACTGCGAACGACGAAAACTACGCTCTGGCGGCTTAATCCCGCCGGACCTCGCACCGGGCGGCGCTCAGCTCGGGTGATGTAAGCTGTCACAGCGAGGACATTTCGAGCGATCGCGTGCGTCCGGGTCACTTGGGCGACACGCTAAATCTAGGTGACTGGTCCCGGCGTCGCCTGCCCGTCAGTGGCGCCGGGGCGAGAGCACAATGACGTGGCTAAGCATGTAGTCCCGACTGTGTAGCGTTTTCGGACGCGGGTTCGATTAGTAAGATGGTCGCCTCTGCTCGAGGAGGGCAGGCAGGCGGCGGGAGCTCATCGAGCCCGGCAGAACCCCGCAACCGCACGGCGAAAGAGGGGCCCGCCTCAGCGCGGGCATGCGACGCTCGAGGGGTGGGAAGAGAAGCGGGCAAACCTCCAGGCCTGCCCTGCTGTAGAGACTCATGAGACCGGCTGAAATGAGTGCGCTCCGGAAACCGAGGGTAACTTGAGCCGGCACTAGGATTCGTCCGAACAAGGGACGAGGTCACGCCACTTTGCCACGCATCCTGCGCGCGCAGGATGAAGGCGTAGGTATCGCAGCCTGTCTCGACGAAGAGATGGATCCGGCGTGTCCCGCCGCCTCCACCATCACACGCCGCCCGGGCGGCCGGGCCGGCGATTTTCTCCTGACTGTTCTTTACTGTACTGAGAAGTTTGATGGCACGTCATCGCCCGTGTTTGAGTCACGCACCACGCGCGACGCCTCGGCACTATCACGGCAGGGCTAATCGACGCCAGCGGAGGAGCGCGAAATCACGCTTCAGCCGGGGCATGCGCAGTGTATGAGAATCCGACGGCCGAGCGGCGCATCCGCAAGTGCGGAACGCTGTACTGTCTCTGTCGGAGTTCGTCGCCCGCCCGCTTGGCCTCTTGCAGGAGAGATCACAGACAGAACGCAGAACGAAGCGAGACGACACACGCTGAGTTTTTGCGTTTCGCGTGACAAACCAAGCCAAACTCGGAGCTCTTGCAAGCTCGGAGATCTCCAGCCTCGCTTACCTTCTGATCGTACAAGGCCAAACGGGGCACGAGGCGCGCTCGCCGAACACTACGGCGCGCAGCGCACACCGAGGAACGGGCAATACGGCGTCGCGAAGTGTGCGGGCAAGATTTTGAGATGTTCTTTGCGTTTACAAAAGACGCTGTAGCAGCAACGGCTACTGCCTGCCTGTACCGCGGTGTTGCAATCGATGCGGGGCCCCGCGGGATGCGGGCCCGCGCATCAAAGGTGAACCGGACCCTATCCGAGGGTTGCGGAGTGCGTACGCTCTGGGTGGCGATCGTCTTGCGGTCATGACCGCTCGCGCCGTGCGCAGCGCAATGATAACTCCGAGGCGCGACGTGGTGAAGTCGGGATTGCTTGGTTGGCGTTGGCAGGCGACGATCTTGAGTCCGGTAGTCAGGATCTGGTTGCGCAATTACTACGATGGCGACGATCGCGATCCCAGCATTAAAGTCAGAAAAAGATCTCGACGAGTTCCGTAGCGGCTCTGCGCGTCAGCCGAAGGTTATTGGATTCTGTCTGAGCTTTGTGGAAACCGCTCGCAACAAGGTTCAGGCTCACGCCTCACGGCGATGACCATTTCGATCTTCTGGTACAACCAGTGGTAGTCAGCGGTCAGGACCGCCGATGACAATACAAAGCAAATTTTGACGATGCCCATCGTTCGGACTGGAACTCGATTCATCTAGATCCTCCTCGGTACGCCAACTTAATGAGTCTTGCGTGCTGGACAACGCATCCTGATCACAAGAATCCAAAATGCCTGCGCTTCGCTAGGAAAGCCAGGCAGCGCCAGTGTCCGGGACTTCGACGATGCGAGTACCGTTCCGGTGGCGAGGCGGATATTCCACCGCTTGCACGAGCGCAGCGACCATTTTGCGCCAGCGTGACGAGGCCCATGCGCCGCGCCGTCCGCGCGTCGCGGGTAGCCGCTCGCCCAGCCAGTAGAAGGGCTTCCAGCGCGATCGGCCACCGGTGGCTCGGCCCGAGGCACATACCAGGGTCGCAGCATCGTCGCGGTGAGCTTCGCGCTCCACGATCGCTGCCTCGCCCATTGCCCGTGCAGCGGACGCCAGGCCCGCATCACGGGCGCCGGCTGCGCAACGCTGACGTAGACGAGGTGCGCGATCGTGCACGGCGCGCCGCCCTCGACGCTCGACCGGATCCGACGCCAGGTCGACGCGCTGGAACTCCGTCGCCTTCGACGGAGCGGGATGCGGCGTTCCGACGAGATGCACGAGCGTGGTCGTGTGGATAGTGCGTCCGCAAACGTCGCCGAGTCGAGCGCGTCGCCGATCACCGGCCGCCGCGCCCGGCAGCTCTCGATCCAGCGACGCCGGCCGGGCAAGCGCCCGCACTGCGTGCCCGCGACTGAGTAACCGGCCGATCATTGCGCGACCGAGATATCCGGTACCGCCGTGACGAATACGTCCATGAGAATTGCGCTGTGGCGCCGAAACTGCTGGTAAGGTTGGGTTGAACGGTTTGATATAGGCCCTGCTATGGTTCAAATCCGGCCGAGCCCCGGTCTTGCGCGCGATCGCAACGGCTGCCAAGCTTGCTGGCATGGGCGAATGCAGCGGATCGTGCAGCATGGCTGCCGGCAGTCCGGTCGAACGAGGAAGCATTGCGATCGGAGTCCATCGCGTCAGAACGTCACGATGGTAGCGGGTCAGGCGGTGGCGCCATGAAATCGCTTCTCGCTTTTTGTGCATGTGATGCCGCTGTTTAGCTTCTTGCCGGCTGCGTCATGGCTGGTCGCGATCAACACGACCGGGCCCCGGAATTTCCCAGCGGCTGGACCGATTCAGTGCGAAAGGCAGGCGGAAAACGCCTATCCCACGCGCTGATCGCGACGATTGGCTCAGGACACGAGGGACCGTCCCAGACAACTGCTCGTCGTACGCTGGACACATGAACTGCACTTCAACGCCGGGTAGCTATGTGCCGCCGCGTCAAATCGATGTGAACTCAAATACTTCGTGCAGACAGCGTCAGGTCTGCCTTCGAGTCCAGAGGTTACATTTCCAAAACCGCTGAAGGGTCCGCCGAGTTCGGACCGGCCACGCTCGCCAGCTAGCGAAGAGTTCATGTGGTCGGTTGATTTGCGATCGGACCCTCCTATTCGACTGGCGATGCCGTCAGCGTCCGGAATGATTATTGATGAAAAACAAGGGCGACGTCAGCGAATGCCCTACAACGTTTCTCGGACTCCGACTGATTGCCTTGTCCCCGTCACACGGGCGTAGGGTCACTGCAAGGGAGGCAATGGAGGGTCGCCTAGGAAGGTGACCGATGGATTCCGTTTCGACTGTGGTGGTTGCTTTGCGGCATTCGTAGGCGGTGGCTCCGCGGGGGCATGTTGGTGATGGCGCTGATGTTGCGTGGCCGGGTGGCTTGCCGAAGGCACGCGCAGCGTTCCTCATCTGAAACACCACAGGCTTTTAGGCCGCCGGCAGCGGCGAGTGGAGGCACGATGCGTGAACGGCGCTGGTTTTTGCGCCGCAGCGATCCTGCGAGTCAGCGGGCCGCCCGCTGGCGTCTGATTCGCGTCATTCCACCCTGCGTAGGTCGGTAGATCGCGCGCCTCCTTCTGGCGGGACACGCGGCCATAGCGCTTCTCGCGGCCGCGTTCCTCGATGCTTATTCGCGCCGATGCCTTCTGCGGAGAGCGGCGACATAGGCCAGAACAGCCAGCATCATCGCCGCCGCGCCCACCCTGGAGGAGCGTCCCAACCTGAAGAAACCCTCCGACAAAGAACGCACCCGACGCACGCGGCGCCACTCCAAGCCGCGCACAGGAGAACTCCCAGCTTAGACCCGCCGGTACGACCGATCCAACGCAATAGCATGTTCACATCCCGCCCGCTCCTCTGTTAGGCAATGCTCGTCAGAAGAGGAATATCTTACCTGCGCCGACCAGCTGCTCGCCAGCGGGTCGTTGCCTGAGGAAAGCGGGCGCAGCGATCCGCGCAATTTGAGAAGACGCCGTTTCGGCTCCGGGGCGTAAGGGCCATGCGCCTTTGGTCCATGGTGAAAGCAAAGTCTTTCCTTCTCTGCTCCGGTACATCCGGTAAGATCAGGGTGTGGACCTTTTTTGTGGCACAGCGCTGCTGGTTCTGCTCGTTGGTGCCCCGGATGAGGCGCGCGACAGCTGGCAAAAAAAATGCGTCGGCGCGAGGACGCTGCACGACGTCAAAAACGGCGGGCCCGCGTCAAACGGGTAAGGAAGTCCCGATTCCGCCTCGCCGAGATCGGACGTGCGGGCCGCCGGTTCTCCGGTATCCATGGCCCGACACCATACAAAAGCGACCGGGCAGACAATGACCAATGATGTAGTCAAAGTCACGCAACGTCGATACAGACCCAGGACGCCGCTGCGTGTTCAGCGCTTGTGCCGGCCCGGAGTCGTACAGGATGGTTCCCCAGTGATATAACTGTCCCGGCGCGACCGCCGGCGGGAATGGTTACTGCGGTCTTCGTGGCCGCGGGCGGGTAAACCGACGGGACCAGCTCGGTGCAGTAGTAGCGGTCGGGGGACATTCGAGGCCGATCAGGCCGGGGCATAATCGTAGTTTGTTCTGCCGACAGGGATTCGCGCACGCTCGATCGCCCGATGCGCCGATCGCCTCGCTCGACCAGACAGGGCGGACGACCGAAAGCGAGCCGCTCCGCCTTGCCGACAAGCACATCGAGCGCGCTAGCGTGAACGCCGCACCTTTCCGCCTCAATAACCTGGCGCCGTTCATGGTCGAGCAGCCCGGCATGCGACAGCGGCATATTGGTCAAAGCTGCCACGGCGTCGTCACTGCGATGAAGGCCACGGATGACCAGCCAATCGCCATGGGCTGCGACGCGCAAAACCTGTTCGACCGACAGACCATCCTGTGGACGGGTCGCATGCGGTTGAACGGCGCAGCCTGCAATCAGGACGGCGAACAACGGCGGCGCCAGCGCGGTCGACCAGATTTTCATGCCGAGCACATCATTTCTCCCGTGAGACGCACGATGCGATCCGCAAAGCGGATCCACTTCTCGCGGTGAGTGATAGTACGGGATTGCGAGCCGCTTGCGTTAGGGCAAGCGGTCAGTATGATGGCAGGCCGGGAAGACGGCGCTGCTGCGCAGCCACCTCGGCGTACCTGAACCTGCTTACGATCTATTTCTCGTCCGGCGGATCGGGGAGGTGCACGCCGAACTCGTCATCCTCGCGAGCGAGCTCGAAGTAATCTTCGGCATCGAGCGGATACAGGATCGTCGGCAGCAATGTCTCGGTGACGTACCTGCTCTTGGTCGGGCTTTTCGGCTCCATGTGTTCTCCGTGGTAACCAACAGGAGATGCGGCGCTCACCGGCGGCCTGCACCAGCGCCTCAAGCTACATTCGCTACATTCGTTGGTACCTAACACATACCCGCTCAATATGACCGCAGTTTGACCAGGGCACTGCGCAGTAATCCCTGTGCCATTTGCGCATGATTCACGCATCCGCGGCTCCCGAACGCACGTGCGCGCCGTGACCGCCTCTTGTCTCCCGATAGACTACGCGCTTCCCCGAAGTGTCACATTGATATTCTTGAACCGGTAACGCAAGGGAACTCATCGCGCGCTGGCGGCCGCACGCGCTTACCCGGCGGTGCAGCCTTCGATCGATCTGCAGCAGCAGCGTGCTCACCGCAGCCGCGAACACCACGATCAGCAGCGTCACCGACATGATCAGCTCGACGTTGTGCAGGCCGATGCCGTTCATCAGCAGGTAGCCCAGGCCGCGCTGCGACGCGAACATCTCGGCGAGCAGCGAGCCGATCAGCGTCAGCGAGAAGCCGACGCGCAAGCCGGTGAAGATCTCGGGGATCGCCGCCGGAAACAGGATCCAGCGCACCATCTGCGGGCGCGAGAGCTTCAGCACGTGGCCGGTCTTGAGCAGGATCGGCTTGGTGTTGCGCACCGCGGCTGAGCGTGAACAGGATGATCGGAATCGACGCCGTGCAGCACGCCGAAGGCGACCTTGGCGGACAGGCCCGAGCCCGAACGCGAGCAGCAGGATCGGATACAGCGTGAGCTTCGGAATCGCGTACACCGGCGACGATCATCGGCTCGAGCGCGTCGCCGGAGAGCCGGTCGAAGCCGAGCCAGAAGCCGACCAGCAGGCCGATCACGACCGACAGCGCGAAGGCGATCGCGAACGCGCGCATGGTGTCGAACAGGTGCATGCCGAAAGATTCGCCGGTGACGAGCTGCGCCGGTGTAGCGCAGCGTCGCAAGCGGCGAGGCCAGCGCGATGTCGCCCACCCACCAGTACAGTCACCTGCCAGATCGCGACGAGCGCCGCGATCAGCACCAGCGCGTTGCGCCGCTCCGCGCCAGCGCGAAGTCCGCTCATCGCACGCCCCGCCGCGCGAGCAGGCGCTCTGCTCCCACCGCGTCAGCACCGCGTTGATCGCGACCGACGCGAGCAGGATCAGCACGATCAGCGGATACATCGTCGCGTTGTCGAAGTTGCGTGTAGGCGAAGCTGATCTCGTAGCCGATGCCGCCGCGCGACAGGATGAACTCGGAGCCGATGACGCCGATGAACGCGTAGGCGACGGCGAGCTTCGACGCCGGTGAGGATGTAGGGTCCGGCAGACGGAAGCGTCAGCCGCAGCGCGGTGTCGATCGGGCGACAGCCGCATGATGCGCGCGGTCTTGAGCAGCACCGTCGGCACGCGGTCGAGGCCGTTCAGCGTGTTGACGATCATCGCGACCACGCCGAGCATGAATGCGATCAGGATCTGCGGCAGGTCGCCCAGGCCGAACACGACGATGAAGAACGGGTAGAAGGCGAACACCGGCACCGCGTAGTAGGTGGCGAACAGCGGATCGAGCGTGTCGCGCAGCGCGCGCGCCCGGTGCAGCAGCGCGCCGGCGACGATGCCGATCGCCGAGCGCCAGCACCAGCGCGAGCACCGTGTTGGTCAGCGTCTTCGCGATCGCGGCGTTCATCCGCCCGGACACCAGCATGCGATAGAGGTCGCGCACGATCAGGTGCGGCGGCTGCATCGTGATCTTGTCGATGACGCCGGTGAGGCAGAGCACCTCGAGCAGCGCGATGGCGCCGGCGACCACCGAGCAGCCGGTACGCAACGCAGGCGCGTCTCATGCTTCCGCGGCCGCTTCGAGCGCGGCCGGCGCGGCCGATGGTCTTCAGCGATTCCTCGCGCAGCGATCTTCCACAACCGCGCGGTGATCGCGCCGAACTCGGCGTGCTCGATGATCCGGCTGTCGCGCTCGCGCGGCCAGTGCGTCTCGACGACGTCGATCAGCCGCCCCGGCCGCGCCGACATCACGCCGATGCGGTCGGCGAGCATCGTCGCTTCGTCGAGCGCGTGGGTGATCAGGAACACCGTCGCGCCGGTCTCGCCGCCACATCCGCAGCAGCTCGTCGCCCATCAGCAGGCGTGTCTGCTGGTCGAGCGCGCCGAACGGCTCGTCGAGCAGGATCAGCCGCGGCTGCATCACCAGCGTGCGCGCGATGCACACGCGCTGGCGCATGCCGCCCGAGAGCTGCGCCGGATAGCTGGTCGCGAAATCGGAGAGGCCTGACGAGCCGCAGCACGTCGCGCACGCGCGCGTCTTGCTCGTCCGTGGCAGAGCTTCGAGCGGCGCAGGCCGAAGGCGCACGTTGTCCGGCGACGTTGAGCCAGGGCAGCGAGGCGTCTTCCTGGAAGACGACGCCGATGCCGTCCGGGCGCTTCGCCGGCGATGGGCTTGCCCTCGAACTGCGACGCTGCCTTCGCGTCGCCGGCGTGAGTCCGGCGATGATCTCGAGCAGCGTCGACTTGCCGCAGCCCGACGGTCCGACGACGGCGAAGAACTCGCCGCGCCTGCAGCTCGAGATCGAGCGGGCCCGAGCGCGTGCAGCGCGCGCCGGCGGCGCGCTCGCCGGGAACGTCTTGCCGACGTTGCGCAGAGCGCGACCTGCCAGCCGTCATGGCGCGTCCCGTGTCGCCGCGTGCTATTTGCATGGCCTTCAGGTCGTCCGGGAGGAAGCGCGTGTCGATGATCTTGCTGTAATCGACTTCGCCGGTGATCGCGCCGACCGAGCGCTGCGCCTCGATCATGCGCTTCAGGCCTTCGAGATGGATCTCGCCTTCGCCCCAGTACGGCACGCCCTTCGTCATGCTCGTGCGTCAGGTTGCGCACCGGCGCTGCGCGCAACCTCGAGCTCGAGGTTGTACTGCTTGGCGACGATGTCGCCGGCCTCGTCCGGGTGTTCGCGTCATGAAATTGACCGCCTTGCGCCGGGCGCGGATCACGGCGCGGATGAAGTCGCCGCTTCTTCTCCGCCATCTCGACCGTCGTCACGCCGACGACGTTGTCGAGCGGCGGCAGCGTGTCGCTGGCGACGATCGACCGCGCGGTACTTGTTCTTGTACTTTCGACCACAGCGGCTCGGTGATCGGCGCGACGTCGATCTGGCCCGACGTCGAGCGCGGCGATCGCCCTCGCCGAAGCCGCCCGTCTTCACCAGCTCGGCATCCTCGGGCTTGTAGCCCGCCGACCTGCAGCAGCATCGTTGCCGAGCGCCTGGCTCGTCGAGCGCGGATTGGTGTAGCCGATCTTCTTGCCCTTGAGGTCCTTGATCGTCTTGATCGGCGAATCCGGCTTCACCGCCCAGACGAACTCGGCCACCGTGAGCACGTTGTCGCTGACGATCTTGAGATCGCGCGCCGGCGAGGATCGCGGAGACGACCACGCCCGGGATTCACTTCGCCGTACGGCACGCCGCCGCCCGCCAGCATGTTGCGCAGCGACGTTCCGCCGCCCGCCGACGAGATGAGGCCGGTGATGTTGAGGCCTTCGTCCTTGAAGTAGCCCTTGGCCAGCGCGACGCCGAACGGCATGCCGTTGGCCGAGACGCCGTAGTTGCCGACCGCGATCTCCTCCGCGTGGCTCGCTCGCCGCAACCGCCAGCCAGCAGCATGCAGCGGCCAGGCAAGAACGCAACTCCTCATGTTTCTCCTCCAGGTTGTCGGTTCATGGCGCGCGGTCCAGGCGCTCTTGTCGGCGCCGTTCGGAATTGCCCTGACGGCGGACGATACGCCCGCGCGCCCCCGCCCGGGCGCAACCTGCTGCCCCGGATGGACATCTCGCGCGAACCGCAGGAACGGGTTCTGGCATTCGGCGGAACCGTCACGACCGATGCGTTCCCGAGCAGCGCGAAAACACTATGTAGGCTACCTGACATACCGCGCAGCGCTCACGGTCCATACTCGGCGCCGTGCAGAAAAGGCCGGCGCTGATCGAACGCAGCCCCGCGGCTCTCCCGGAAAGCGAAGGGGGGAGTCCGATCGTCGCTCCGAATCGGCCGATTTCCCGAACGATGGCACGTGCGGCCGCGCGTCGCCCCGTCCGTGCAAGCGGCCACGCACTTCATCGCTTCCTTCCGTCCGGATTTCGGCTGGGCCGTGTCGCGCAGGTGTTCCATGCGTCGGGTCGAACGCCGCCAGCCAGCGTCTCTCACCCCACTGATGCGGCGGTAACGTCAACGATCCTCTCTCCCACTGCTCTCTCAAGCTGGCCAGGGATACGCCCGTGGTGCGCGGTCACGTTGCCGAAGCTGCGGCGCGTTGCAGCCTGCCGCTCGGACTTTCGCTGGACATGCTGCCGATTCTTGAGGAAGAGCTCCTCGTTGCTACGAATCACACCTCGGCGGGCGTCGCCGGAACGGTGTCTTACGTGATGGGCTGCAAACCGGACGGGCGTGCCGGTGTGGCGCGCAAGGACTCTCGCCTATGCGCCGCCGGGCGCGTTGAAGCTGGCGACCGTCGATGGCCGGACGGTCGCGCGCGCTGCGCCTGCCTTGGATATCGCGCTCGGGCCGGCACGATTTGCGCTTTTCCCGATTGGCCTTCCGCCGCAGAATTTGCCTGTGCCGAGCTCGACCGGCTGCTCCCGAGCGCGCCGCGCCGTCCGCCGCTGCTGAATCTCGGCCCGAGCAGTGTCGCTCGAGCGGGCGCTTTGCAAGAGCCGCGGCGACTGGCGCAATGGAGCCCGATCATCCACTTCTGCGGACTGCCCAACGAAGAGCAGCTCCGGCTACGCGCTCTACGGCGCGCTGACGGGCGCGGCGAGCCTTTCGTTTTCCGCCATCCCGACCAATGGACATTGCGTTGGAAAGCCGGTCGCCAGGGTCGTCCGCGAAGTAATGGACTGCGGTAGCGCCCGAGTCCGGCCGCTGGACAGCGGCCCGCTGGGCACGATGCTGCCAACGAGCAGCCGATCTCCGCGCATGTGAAGCACGCTTGCGGTAAAACCCCTTCATCGCGGCGTTCGTCACGGCCGGCCGGCAAGCGCCCCATGGAGGTACGCCCGCGGTCCCTCGGCGAGGAAATCGCCAATAGCCTGATTCACGGCGTTGCCCCTGCTCGCCGTTGCGATCGCGGTCCCTGTTCGCCATCGTCGCCGCAACGCGCCACGGCGGCGCGGTACACCCTGGCCGGGGTGAGCGTGTTTGCGCCAACGATGGTCTTCTCTCTACCTGACCCTCGACGATTTACCATGCGCTCCCGGCCGGCCGTGCCAAGCGACTATTCCGGAAGCTCGATCTACGGCACCATCTATTTGTTCATCGCCGGCAGCTACACGCCCTTTGTCCCTGGGAGTGCTCGGCGGCGCCCTGGGAGGCTGGACGCTCTTCGGGCTGGAGTGGGGGCTGGCGGCGGTTGGCGTGGCGCTCCGGCATTTACCCGGTTCGAGCACGCGGCGCTGTCGACGGGGCTCTATCACGGCGATGGGCCGGCTGCGGTACTGATCGCGGTCGTCCCGCTCGTCGAGCGGATACCGGTCACCGGTGTCGCATTGCTGGTAGCAGGCGGCGTCGCCCACACCGCCGGCGTCGTATTTTTCGCCCCCGATTCGCGACTGTCGCGGCGCGCGCACGCGATATGGCACCTCTTTGTTGTCATCGCCGGCACCGGCTTCCACTTTTGCGGTGCTCGGTTACGCTGCATGACCTGCCATCGCTATTGCGGTTTTCGCGCTGATAGCCGCCCGCCTGCATGCAGGAGTCGTACATCCAGTTGCAGGAGCCGTGGGTCGGATCGTACGGTCTGAAGCCCGTAATCCTTCTGATGCGCCTCTGCCTGCTTCGGCACAGGAATCGGCATCCTTGGCGAGCTTTTCGGCGGCGGCGTCGCCGCGGTCGAAATCAGCGGCGGTGTGCACCGCCGTCACGGCGATCCCGGACGATGGCGGCGAGCGCGGCGCGCATCAGCCGACCCGGTTCGTTGTTTCCGTCCATTGGGGATCAGTGCGGCATGCGTCGCACTCCGAGGCGGGGCCTTCCTGCAGCTGCACTCGCGCAATGTTATCTTCGACGGCTCGGCGCGCGACACGCCGCAACCGGCGGATCACCGGCACCCTGTTCCGCAGTCGTTTAGAATGGACATGGTGATTCACCGCCCGGTTGCCATGATCGCCATGACCGACCAGGCGGTCGGTGCCTATCGCGGCGCCGAGGCGCGCGAGGTCGGCACCTGCGCTGCGTGCAATCTGCTCTGGTTCGATCAATCGGGCAGCATCAGCCTCACGCCGCGAGCGGTGCTCGATTGTTCCAATACATCGGCAAGACCGCGCGGAAACGCCAGGGCGCCGCTGGCTCGACGTTTCGCTGCCCGCGCTGCTGCGGACGCGCTGGCGCTGACCTACGATTTACAGCGCGCAACCCGGTTTACCTATTGGCGCTGCGCCTACGATCACGGCCAGCTCTTCACCTTCAACATGTTCCTGCGCGAAAGAATTTTCATTCGCGCGCCGACGCTGGCGGAGCTCAACAAGCTGCGCGAGACGGCGGTGCGCCAGATCTCCTGTTCCCAATGCGGTGGACCGATCGATTTGACCAGGGACACTGCGTGCACGTTGCGGCGCGCTCGATCGCACTCGTCGATCCCGACGGCGTCGCCAAGGCGGTGCATGACCTCGATCGGCAGGGCAGCACCGCGCCCGCGACCCAGGAACAAACCAGCATCGCGTTCGGCAACGCGCAGCTGGACGCACTGTTCAACTCTGGGCGGCTCGGCGAAGACGGGGGTAACGCGATGACCTCGTCGCGATCGGGAGTCGCCGCCGTCGGCGCGGCGCTCGGCGCAATGCTTCTGGCCAGGTAGTGGCTCGACGCGCGTGTGCCAGCTGCTGCGACAGTTGCTACTGGCACACGGTTCGGGCACGGAAGACCTCGCGGGTGATCGTCTTCGCCTGCGAAACACCATTGACGGAGTAGGCAAAGGTCGCGCTGTTGCCATTGGCGAAAGTGAAGATCGCGTTGCCTACCGCAGCTCCGACGACGGCAGCCGGTTTGAAGGGCATCGCGTTGAACGGCGGACCGGTTGTTCGATACGCGTCCCCGCATAGCTCCCGGTCATCGTCCGTTTTGCCGTTGCCACCCAGCCACATCGAGCGTCGTGGTCGTAGGGTGAACCACGTGGCGACGAGGGTGTCACCTTCGTGGGCCAGGTTGATCCCCAGCCCGATTCCGAGCCGCCCGGCGCGTTCCACCATAGATCCTGATAATTGGTTGCCAGCGCCAGATCGGGTTGCGCGCCGAAGGTGCACAACGGAAGCGGTCCAAACACTTCGCGCGTGATCGCCTTGGTCTGCGAAATGCCCGTTTACGGTGTAGGAAAAAGATCCCGTTGTCCGGACGATGGTGAAGGTGAGCGTCCCGGTTCCCACGGCAGTGCCCGTGACTTGCGCCGTATCGAACGGCACCGCGTCGAAAGGCGGACCGCTGACCTGAAGCAAAGTGCCCGCAGAAGGTGTTGCCGCCGGTGTTCGGTGCGGTCACATCACCAGCCACCAGCCCTTGCCGTCGAGGTTGTAGGTGAACCACGACGCGAAGATCACGTCGTCTTGATGGGCAATGCTGAGGCCCCAACCCGCTTCCGATCCGCCCAGGGCGTTCCACCACAGGCCTCCGAAATTGTCCGGTGCCGTGTCGTTTGTAGGGAATGACGATGCGGTCGTCGCCGCCGCGACACTGGTCATCCGCCCAAGCCGTCGCCAGCGCGGCCGGATCGCCACGAACCTTCGCGTCCAGAAACGTGATGCTCCAGGTATAGATGTCGCGGGCCGACGCGAGCGTCGAAATGATGGTCGACGCCATCGAGCGCAGCCAGTTCCCGCGGACCGGCGAAGGCGCGAGATGCCCTGCGACGTTTGCGCGATCGGCGCGGTCGTATCCGCGGTGCCGCTGATCGCGAGGTAAGGGCAGCGTCACGCCGTCGAGGCCGTTTTGATCGCGGCCGAAGGCGGAGAAGATCAGCTGCCCGAAATAGGGGACGTAGCCGACCGCCGCCTTCAGCCGCGAGTCATCGGTCACCCGCGACGAGGATAGGCCTATGCTCTTGGTCAGCGCCGGCGCCAGCCATGAGCAGCAGCGTCTCGCCGCCCTGGCTTGCACCGAAGCCGCCGACCTTGGCCGCGTCGACGTGCGCTGACCACTCGGGACTCGCCAGCAGCAAATCGAGCGTCGCCGACAGCGAAAGCGGGCGCAATGCCTGCATCGCGATGAAATTATCGAGATGCGCCAGCGAGGTAGAACAGATTGACGATGTTCTCGGGAACGAGGTCGGCGATGCGCGGGTCGCCGTCAAAGGGCGCGGCGACGACGTAGCCGAAGCTGGCGAAGACCAGGATCGGATCGATGTAGTCATCGGAGAGCGGGCTGCCGCCGTAGCCGTGCGAGAACAGAAGCAGCGGATAGCGCGCCGATGCATCGGCGAGAGTAGGGAGCATCGCTGCCGCGTTGCATGATGCGGGATCGCTTTCCCGGTGGGCAGCACGTAGTCGGGACGCGGATTGGTGCTGGTGGTCGGATAGCAGACCAGCACCACGTAAGGAAATCGTGCGGCCGGCGAAGGAGCTGAATAGACTGCCGTCGGACGGGGCGGTGACCGTGACCGCGAGGGTATTCGCGGGATCAGCCAGGAGATCGGTCACATAGCGCGACCCGCCGTTCGAGCGTGGGATGCCCTCCCAATAATCGCTCGCGCTTTCACCGCTGCCGACGCGGCTGAAATCCTGCACGACGTTGCTGCAGGCGACCGCGAACGGCCCGGGGGCGCGATCGGCGGCACTTCAGAAACCGATTGGGATCGCGCCGCCGGAATCGCGGCGACCAGCGCCAGCGCGGCGACGAGAAGGAATGCCACTTGCGGTTTGCGGAAGACATGAGCACCGGATGCGGGTCGAATGCGCCAAGATTAACGTATCGGCCTTGAGACCGCATACTGGCACGAGCGTTCGTGTCGATCCTGCGGCCTCGACGGCGGCATCGCCAATCAAGGTATTGAGCCGGGTGCCGAGCGCATGCTGCGCTAGAATCCATCCTCCGCCGGCGCCCGCGGCACCGGTCTATACGCCGAAGGGATGGTCATGTCCGTCAAGTATCTTTTGCTCGCGTTGTCGCTCATCACTTCATCGTCCGCGGTCGCGCGGGACATGTCCGTCCTCGCGCCTGGACGCCGTGCAAAAAAGCGGAAAGCTTCGCGTCGTGCACACCCGGCGACTACAAGCCGTTCAGCTTGCAGCGGCCCGACGGCGGCTTCGAGGGGCCTCGACGTCGATCTGATACAGGCGGCGGCCAAGGCGCTGGGCGTCGAAGCCGAGTTCGTGAAGTCGGCGTGGCCGACCTTGATGAAGGATTTTGTCGAAAAGTGCGACGTCGGCGTGGGCGGCATTTCAGTGACGCTCGACCGCCAGAAGACGCGCGTTCTTCTCTCGGCCTATATGGTCAACGGCAAGGCGCCGATCACCAAATGCGAGAACGTCGCCAGAGTTCCAGATCGGTCGCCGACATCGACAAGCCGGGCGTCACCGTGATCGAGAATCCGGGCGGAAGCAACGAGGCGCTTCGCGCGCGCCAACTTCAAGCAGGCGAAGATCGTCATCTTCAACGACAACACGACCATCTTCGACGAGATTCTCAAGGGCAACGCCGACGTGATGATCTCGGAGTCGGTCGAGACGATCGTGCAGCAAAGGCTGCGGCCGGGACTGTGCGCGGTGAATCCCGACAAGCCATTGCAATACGGCGAGATGGCCTGGCTGCTGCCGCGCGGCGACAGCGCCTTCAAGGCGTGGATGGACCAGTGGCTCCATCTGGCCAAGGCGACCGGCGACTACGACCGGATCACCGGCCGCTGGCTGCGCTGACGAGCGACTCCAGGTGAAGCCTGCCACCATCGCCGCCCAGGGGCTCGGATGGGTTGAACGATCAAACGCGCGCGATCGCGCTGCCGATCCACACCTCGACCACGTTCATCCGCGACCCGGACAACCAATACCGCTCGGGGCGCATTTATGCGCGCGATCACAATCCGACGTTCGACCAGGCCGAGGCGGTGCTGACCGCGCTCGAGGGCGGCCACGCCTCCCTGCTGTTCGCCTCCGGCATGGCGGCCGCCACCGCGGTGTTCAGGCGCTGGCGCCGGGAGATTCCGTGCTCGCTCCCAAGGTCATGTACTGGTCGCTTCGCAACTGGCTGATGAACTTTGCAACGCAATGGGGATTGCGCGTGCAGTTCATCGACATGAGCGACACCGACCGGTATACGGAGCGCGCTCGAGGCCAGGCAAGATCAAGCTGATCTGGATCGAAACGCCGGCGAACCCGCTGTGGACGATTACCGACATCGCCGCCACCTGCGAAATCGCGCATGCCGCCGGTGCCCTGGTGGCAGTCGATTCGACCGTGGCGACACCGGTGCTCACGCGTCCCTTCGAGCTGGGCGCGGACATCGTGATGCACTCGGCAACCAAATACCTGAACGGGCATTCCGACGTGATTGCCGGAACGCTCAGTACGCGCGAGGAATCGCCGCTATGGCTGCGGATCAAGGCGATACGCGCACAAATCGGCGGTGTGCTCGGGCCCTTCGAGGCGTGGCTGCTCACGCGCGGGATGCGAACGCTTTTCCCCGCGTTCGCGCCGCATGCGACAGTGCGCAAAGCATCGCCGGCCGCCTGGCGGAACATCGCTTTGTCGAGGAAGTTCTCTACCCCGGATTGCCCTCCTTTCCGGGGCATGCGATCGCGGCGCGGCAGATGCGCGGCGGCTTTGGCGGAATGCTGTCGGTCCGCGTGCGTGGGTCGAAAACCGGTTCGATAAGCGGCGAGAGCGCAGCCATCGCGACCGCCGCAGCGGTTCGACTCTGGAAACGCGCAACCTCCCTCGGCGGTGTGGAAAGCCTGATCGAGCATCGCGCCAGCGTCGAGGCGCGGGTACGCCGGTGCCTGCGGATCTACTGCGTCTTTCGGTGGGACTCGAAGACACGGAGGAGCTGATTGCCGATCTGGAGCAGGCGCTTGCGCGTGCCCATGCGTGACTGATGGACGCACCCGTTCGATAGAAGGCTGCAGGAGACTGGGATGAAGGCGAAATGACAACCAAACTCGAGGGGCCGCTCAAGCGAGCGCTGACACTCGGTGGTGATCCTTACGTGCTCACGGTCACGCCCGAAGGCTTGACATTGGTGCCAAAAGGCAAGCGCAAGGGATATAGCCTGGCGTGGGACGCGTTTATCAGCGGCGAGGCCGCACTGGCAACCGCGCTCAATGCCTCGCTGATGGTAGCTGCGCCGAAGCCAGGCACATCGAAACCCGCGCCGGATTCCGGCGCATCCGGGAACGCCCGCCAGCCAAGCGTACTCCCAAGCGGTGACGCTCGACCGCGCTCGCAAGGCCGCTAGGCTGAAAAAAGCTCGTAGCTCGAGTTCGCGGCAGTAGCGCGGCGGTTCTTTTGCATCGCAAGCAGCCGTTCGCGCGTGCGGCGAACGGCAAGGACCGCGACAAAAATCCGTCACCTTGGCGTCGCTGAGCTTGTCATACTCCGCGTCGTAGATCTTCTGCGCGACGGCAATCACGTACCCCGTCTGCCTCGCCAGCCGCTCGACTTCTTCGCGCGCGGGGCCCTTTCGTATTTCATCTATCTTGTGCAGCGTCGCCATCATCGCACCTCGCATCCGTACGACGCGATCACCTTATCAAAAACGGGTCGGATCACACCGTCAGCGCATCGCTGAAAATGTTGTAGGACGATGGCGGACTGCGGGTTTCCGGGCGGCGGAAAACCAGAATATGGCGCAAGCCGATGCCGGAGAGCAACCGACACGGCGGTACGGCGCGGTAACGGACTCCTACAAATAGCGAAGCGTCGCTGCGAACTCAGTCGGGCGCAGGAGGTCATGCGGATTTATCCGGGCCCGCCGGCGTAGCCACGCCTTTGTTTGCGGCCGATTCCCGTTGTTGCCACGCGCTTAAAGCGGCACGGTAACGCTCGACCGCCTGGTCGTAGAGGTCGAACACACACGGATCGCAGGAACGCTTTGCAGCACTCGTCCTGACTGGGTCGGACCGGAGGCGCCGGTGGCCGATGATCGTCGTCGGGATAGTCAGACACGCTTGGGAATGACAAACGGTAAGCGCTGCAGATCCCGGCGGGAACGACGGCCGATATGCGATCGCGGAGAACATAGCGCCTGGCCCGGGCTAGTGGACGGTCATGTTTCGTCGCCGAATCGGTTCGGCCCCGCGGTTCCTCTCAAGAACCCGCATTCGATCAGCACCCACAGCCAACCGATGATCGGCACGAGGTTGATCAGAAACCACCAACCCGATTTATCGCGGTCGTGCCAGCGCTTGATCTGAACCGCAATCAAGATCCAGATCAGCGGTGGGGTGAGCAGCAACAGAAAGGTATCGATCCACGCGGATAGCCGAAGATGGCGTAGACCACGCCGAGCCCGAGGTTGGTGAGGATGGTCGCAATCCACCACGGCCAACGTTTTAGTCGGCCCTTGAAGCCGAACAGCATCTGGATGACAGTCATTTTGGGCCCGGGGCTGGGCAAGCGTACTCGCCCCGCAGCGGCACAACAAGCCCGGGTGCTCGACGCGCCGCGGCGGTGGTGTACAGTTCGACTAAAGTCCCGATTTGTCGCGGGCGGAGAAATGACCCAGCTTCTCGGTGTTTTCTTCTTGGCCGATAGTTGCAACGGTTTTCTCGCCGGCAACAGCCGCCTCCGCGCCGGTCTTCATCGTGCCGCTCAGCGGCGCCATCGGTCCGGCGAGCGCGGATTTCGTGGGCCGGGCTCTCGCACGCGCGGAAAAGAGGGGGCGCAGCTCGTCGTACTGCGCGATCGACACGCCCGGCGGACTCGACTTGTCGATGCGCCAGATCATCAAGGACATTCTCGCCTCGCCGGTTCCGGTCGCCGCGTTTGTCGCACCGAGCGGCGCCCGCGCCGCCAGCGCCGGAACGTACATTCTGTACGCGAGCCACATCGCGGCGATGGCGCAGGGTACCAATCTCGGTGCCGCGACACCGGTCAATATCGCTGTGCCTTCACCCCTTGGCCGTCACCGGCACCCAAGCCCACCATAGCCGACGACAAGGGCAAGGGTGAAAGGGTAAAGCGACAGGGCAAAGGCGACAAGGGTAAAGGCGAAACGGGGGCCACGCTCGGACAAGACCGAGGGAGCACGGACACCCTGACCAGGAAGCAACTCTCGGATGCGGCGGCGTACATCCGCGCGTTTGCGCAAATGCGCGGACGCAACGCCGAATGGGCCGAACGCGCGGTTCGCGAGGGAGTGAGCCTGTCGGCGGAAGAAGCGCTGGCGCAGAAAGTGATCGATCTCACCGCGCGCGACGTGCCGGAGCTATTGGCCAAGCTCGACGGACGCAAAGTCACGACCGCCGGTGGCGAACGCACGCTCGCGACCGCCGGCGTCGGCGCTGGTCACGGTGGAGACCGATTGGCGGACGCAGTTCCTGGCGATCATCACCGAACCGAGCGTCGCGCTGATCCTGCTCGATGATCGGGGTCTACGGCTTGTTCTTCGAGTTCTGGAATCCGGGCCTCGCGCTTCCCGGCGTGGTCGGCGCGGTGTGCCTCGCTCATCGGACTGTTCGCGCTGCAGATGCTGCCGGTCAACTACGCCGGCCTGGCGCTCATCCTGCTCGGTCTGTTGTTCATGGTCGCCGAGCTGTTCTTTCCCGCCTTCGGCTCTCTCGGCGCGGGCGGCATCATCGCCTTCGCGATAGGCGCGGTGATGCTGATCGACACCGAGGTGCCCGGGCTTCGGCGTCCCGTTGGGTTTGATTGCGACATTGGCCGTTGTCAGCGCATTGTTCGTGGGCTTTGTCGCTGCGGTCGCGCTCAAGGCGCGGCGACGTCCGATCGTGACCGGCGACGAGGCGCTGATCGGCAGCGTCGGCGTCGCCCTCGACGATCTGGAGCCGGAAGGGTATGCGCGCATCAACGGCGAGCAATGGCGGGTACGCAGTCCCGTATCGATCAAGCGCGGGCAAAGCGTGCGCGTGACGTCGCGTGGCGATCTGCTTCTGTCGGTGGTGCCTGCCGCCGATGCCGACCAGGCATTCATCGTTCCAACAACCGCTCATCCAGGACACTGATCATGTTTATCGGATTAGGTTTCGGCACTGTTGTCGTCATCGTCTTGATGGTCATGCTGACCTCGTTCCGGGTCCTGCGCGAGTATCGAGCGCGCCGGTCGTGTTCATGCTCGGTCGCTTCTGGAAGGTCAAGGGTCCGGGCTTTTCCTGCTCATCCCCGTCGTGCAGCAGATGGTCCGCATCGACCTGCGCACCGTGGTCATGGACGTGCCTCCGCAGGACGTGATCACGCGCGACAACGTCTCGGTCAAGGTCAACGCGGTCGTCTACTTCCGCATCCTCGATCCCGCCAAGGCGGTGATCCAGGTCGAGAACTACTATCAGGCGACGAGCCAGCTCGCGCAGACGACGCTGCGCGCGGTGCTCGGCAAGCACGAGCTCGACGAGCTGCTCGCGGCGCGCGAGAAGCTGAACCTCGACATTCAGCAGGTGCTCGACAGCCAGACCTCGGCGCCTGGGGAATCAAGGTGTCAACGGTGGAAATGAAGGACGTCGACCTCAACGAATCCATGATCCGCGCGATCGCCCGGCAGGCCGAAGCCGAGCGCGAGCGGCGCGCCAAGATCATCCACGCGGAAGGCGAGCTGCAGGCGTCGGAGAAGTTGCTGCAGGCCGCGCAGATGCTGTCCAAGCAGCCGCAGGCGATGCAGCTGCGCTATCTGCAGACGCTTGCCAACATCGCCGGCGACAAGACCTCGACCATCGTTTTCCCGCTGCCGATCGACCTGCTTACCGCGTTGATTCCGGCGGCGCGCGCCGAGGCGCCTCGCGAAGTAGCGCCGTTTTCGCGCTCATGCCGTGCAGGCCGCAGGACCGCGGGCCTGCAGATCCAAGCTCACGCCTGGACGAACGTTGTCACCCGGCGCCTGGCCCGTTCGCGCAAAGAGCATTCGCGCAGCGTGTCGGCCAAGCGCTTCCAGCCCCGGCAGGCCGTAGATCCACCACCGTCGGGAAACCTGAATCGGAAGAGCGCAGGTGCAGCAGGCAGTGTCCCAGCAGCCGCATGCCGAGCGGTTTTCAGCAGATCCGAAGTGGTCGATGCGGAAGAGCTCGAGGCTGTCCTTGCTTTCTTGGAGAACAGACCACGCTCCACCCTCACCCGCTGGGTGGTGATTTCGTAGGCGACCGAGAGGCTTCGGATCAGTACACGACAAACGCGATACCGAGCGTCAGCACGACCGCTATCCATTGCCACGCGCTGTAGATGATCGCCGGGTGTCCGCTGAAAAGCGGCTTTTCCACTTCGGCGTCGCGGCTCGCCGCGAATGCGACCAGGTCGGTATTGCCAAAAGCGGCATTTGATCGCACAGCCGCCTTGATGGTCTCGCCGCAAACGGGGCAGATCTTGGTTTCATCGTTCATCGGTCCGCTCCTCCCGCGCCAGTGCCATAGGACGTGGCTTCATGTCTTTTTGCCGCGCCGCCGCGACCGCGTTGATCAGCTCATTGGCCTGCTTGTTGTGCACCGCTTTCGCTCGATCAGGATGTCCGTTGGCGCCACGGTGCGTCCGTAGTAAGGCGGTTTCCACTCGTCGGCGGTCGAAGCGACGGTGCCGTCAAGATTGAGGCCGCCATAGATGCCCTTGGAGCGGCTGAATGAAATCAAAGTCGGCGACCAGATCCAGACTTGGCGCCGGTGCCGATCGGTCCGGCGGCGACCGAAACGTCGCCTCCCATCTTGAACGAGCTCGACAGCAGCGAATTGAGGCCTTTTCGGTCATGACCAGGCTGACCGTCTCGGACACGGAAATACCGGCTTGAAAACCTACGCTGCCGGTGATCATGACGTAAAACGCCGGCCCCGCCCACTTGCCCGTCTTGGGGTTTCCGAGCTATCACCAGCGCGCGACCGCCCGATCCGCCGACGATGAATCCGGCGCGGGTGATCGATGGCGCGATCAGCACCGCCCTGGCCCGGTTGAAAATTGTTTCGCAGCCAGTGCATGTCGGGGTCGTTCAGGAACCCGGAAAGGGTCAGCGTGGCGGTGCTGACCAGCCTGCGCTGATCCTGCTGTGCCCCGGCGGCCGAGGACAGTGAGGCAGCGATCAAGAGCAAAAGCGCAGCGCGAATCGTGCGAAGCGTCGCACGCATCATGATTTTTCTCCCGGAACCACGCGTCCAGCGGTACGAGGTTAGGGACGCTTCGCGGTCCTGTCAATGCGAGCTCGCGGAGGCGCCACGTGCGGCCGGCGTCGGACCGTGTCCTACGCTACCTCGCGGTGCCGGACTACATGCGAACAAGCCGGCGTCCAGATTGACCGCGCGCCGGCGCGCGATGATGATCGGCACGTCCGCGACGGTTGTGCAGCACTACTGGGCCTAAAGTCGCAGCCGACACGACGCGGCCGCTGAGGGCTGACCCGCTATCGGAGGTAGCATGAAATCGATTCTTGACCCATCGTTTCGCTACACGTCGAGCTTGCACACGGATGTCCGGAAGACCTTCCAGCGAGTCCGCCGCGAGCTGCAGCGGGGCAGCTCCCGCGCCGCCTGGTACGCGGCGGCGACGCACGCCGCGAATGTGTTGACGATGCAAAGGCGGTCAACAAGCCCGCGCTGACGGTCGAAGGCACGGATAACGCGCACCGGGCGACTGACGTCCGTCGCGCGTTGTTTTTGCGATCCTCCGTTGAGTCGTGTCTCCCCTTTCGTCCGTAATCACGGATTCGGGCCGGTGCTGTGCCCATGGCTGCGCCGCCTCCGAGGCAGCGGCGGCAGCAAGGGTCGTC
>ERZ1370068.10214-contig-8931_pt1 | contig 22604 bp, 35 predicted proteins | sample MGYA00561227_ERZ1370068 | MGnify/ENA primary metagenome ERZ1370068 (study PRJEB38410, sample SAMEA6850437) | metagenome | study: Metagenomic assessment of the ecological functions of the soil: analysis of the soil microbiota associated with the... | reverse complement strand
CTCGTTGTACTTCGTTCAGTTACATGTGCTATATCGTCTCGGATTTGTGCGAACGCGGCATGTTGATTGCCGAACAAGTTTATCGAGCATTCCTATCCTTATTGCTGGCGTTCGAAAACGCCGATCATCTTCCGCGCTGTCGAGCAATTCTTCATTCGCATCGACGATCTTCGCGCAAAGCGCTCCAGGCGATCACAGAGGTGAAGTGGCTGCCACTCTGGGGCGAGAATCGCATCGCCGGCACAGTGGAATCGCGGCCCGATTGGGTGATCTCGCGGCAGCGCAGCTGAGGCGTGCCGCTGCCGGTTTTTTATTCCGACGAACGGCGAAGCGATTCTCGAACGCGGAATGGATCCGCAAACTCGCCGATCTCGTCGGGAAGCGCGGCTCTAACATCTGGTTCGAGTTGGATGACGCCGCATCTCGCGCAGCGAACTCTGGTTTGCCCGAAGGAACCACGTCATCGCAACGACACCATCGACGTCTGGATCGATAGCGGCGTTTCAGTCATCAAGCCGTTCTGCGCACTCATCCCGACTTGCGCGATCCGGCAGACATGTATCTCGAAGCGACCGATCAGCATCGCGGCTGGTTTCAATCGTCGCTCATGACCAGCGTCGCGCTGAACGAGTCGCGCGCCCTACAAAACCTGCGTCACGCACGGCTTCGTTGTCGATCTTGACGGCAAAAAGATTTCGAAGTCGGGCACCTACGACAAACCGATGGACGCCGGCCATTTCGTCGGCCGTCACGGCGCTGATCTTGTCCGGCTCTGTGGGCAGCAGCATCGATTACACCGATGACGTTCCGTTCTCGGAAGAAATGTTCACGCGGCCTCGGCGACACTTATCGCCGGATCCGGAACACGCTCCGCATTTTGTTAGGCAATCTGTCAGGATTTCCCTGTAGCGGTGCTCTATGAGCGCCGAAATGAGCGATCGGCGATCACAACGCAGACCGCCGACAGGATAGGTGATTTTACTCTCGTCGATCGCTGGATCCTGGATCGGCTTGCAGCAGGTAATCGCTGATTGTCGCACCGCTTACGACGCTTACGAGTTTCACAAAGTTTACCACACGCTCAATCATTTCTGCGCGGTCGATCTGAGCAGTCTCTACATCGATATCACCAAAGACCGGATGTACTGCGACGCCCCGGATTCGCCGCGCCGCCGCGCCACGCAAGCCGCAATGCACAAATCTTTTCGACGCGCTCTGCCGGTTGCTGGCGCCGATTCTTGTTTTCACGGCAGAGGAAGCATGGGGTTATCTCGACGCCGTCGGCTCGGTTCACTCTGAAATTATTTCCGGAAATCGATCTGAAATGCCGAGATTCTTTAGCCTCGAAACAGGTTGACGGATTGTTAAAACTGCGGCAGTGATCGGACAGGCGATCGAACGAGCACGCCAGAAAAACTGATCGGAAATGGGCTGGAAGCGGCCGTCGTTTTGCACTGTGACAAACGCACTATCGCGGGATTTTCACAGAAGAACTCGAGGGAATTTTTATTCTAAGCGACTTACAGCTACGGTCGGCGGAGGAACCATCCGCGATCAATTTCCAAAACGGCGCACCTCGGTGCGCGCGCTGCTGGCGTCATCGCCCGGCGGAACGGCAAGAGGCGCTCTGCATCCAGAGCTTCGTGGATCGCTGCGTGAAAGAGTCGTCACCCGGACAACTCCCGGTCGCAATCGGCGAAGCAGCGTGGCGAGTAGAATGAAGACTCTTTGTGTTTTGCTTTTTCCCTTCCGCTTTACGCGCTCTCGATCAGTTCACGAAATTTCTCGTTCTTCGCTTCATCCCTCCTAACAGGTCCCTCCGCGCTGATCCCGAATTTTCGATCTGGTGCACGTGACCAACACCGGGGCAGCCTTCGGTTCTTTCAAGAACAACAACGGATTTTTATCGCGCTCTCGTGTTCGGCGCTGATCGTTGTCTTCGCGATGTTGCTCTCGGGCGCGGTCCGGTCGATTCGTGGCGAAATATCGCGCTCGGATTGTTGCTGGCCGGCATCTTCGGCAACCTGACGGACCGTCTTGTCCATGGACACGTGATCGACTTTCTTCTTTTTGATCTCCACGTCCCTTTTGCGCATCCGTGGCCGGCTTTCAACGTCGCCGACTCTTGCATCTGCATCGCTGTCGTCTTTTTCATCATCTACTCATTTCGGGAAAGTAAGGGTGTGGCGTTGACGAAATAGTGTGGCGCAAGCTTCCAGCTTGCGTTTTGGTCGCTGCGCTGCAAGCCGGAGGCTTGCGCTGCCACATGAATGCAATTACGCCGATGGAGAAAACAGCGCGCGAGATTGCGGCCCGGTTGAGTGCGCGCGGTCACGTCGCCCTACTTCGCCGGTGGCTGCGTGCGCGATTTGTTGCGCGGGAAAATACCGAAGGACATCGATATCGCAACGGACGACGCGTCCCGAAGTGGTGCGGGAAATTTTTCCGCGCACCTGTGCGGTCGGCGCGCATTTCGGCGTGATTGTATGTTCTGGAAAAAGATTTCCAGTTTGAAGTCGCGACTTTCCGTTCCGATGGCGCTTCATCTCGATGGACGCAGGCCGACGGAAGTCCATTTCTCTTCTCCTGAAAAGAGGTGCGGCCCGGCGCGACTTCACCATCAACGGGATGTTTTCGATCCCGGCAGGGATGAAGTGATCGACTTCGTTGGCGGTCGCGTAGACTCCGGAAGCGCGCCTGATTCGCGCGATCGGCGATCCGGTGGAGCGATTCAAAGAAGATCGGTTGCAGCTGCTTCGGGCCGTTCGTTTCGCTGACGGTGGCTTCAGTTCTGAATTGAAGCCGGCACAGGTGGAATGCGCTCCTGCAAGATGCCTCTGCGATCAATGAGATCAGCGCGTGGAACGGATTCGCGACGAACTCGTTCGCATCTTTATGTCGCCCCAGCGTGCGCGTGGTTGGGATTGCTCGATGCCAGCGGTCTTCGCTCTGCGCGATTTTCCGGAGATTCGCGGCGATGAAAGGTTGCAACCAGCCGCCGCAGTTTCACCCCCGAAGGCGATGTATTTCAGCAGCACGCGATTGATGCTGAAGTTGTTGTCGTCAACCGCTTCGCTGCCCCTCGTTCTGAGCAGCTCTTTCACGATATCAACGAAGCCGCCCACGAGCGAGGTGGATGAGACGGGCCGAATCCGTTTTAACGGCCATGATCGGATCGGCGCGGAGATGACCGAAGAGATCATGAAGCGGTTGCGTCTTCACGAGCGGAAATCGACGCCGACGGTGGAGGCGGTGCGACAGCACATGGTTTTCAAGGACGTGCCGCGCATGCGAATCGCGAAACTGGAAACGCTTCATGGCGCGTCCCACTTTCGCAGATGAGCTGGAATTGCATCGCGTGGATTGCGCGAGCAATCATCGTATGATGGAAATTACGATTCTTCCTGCGCAAAAGGGATGAATTCGCAAATGAACCGATAATTCCCCACCGCTCGTCACCGGGAACGATCTCATTGGGCTTGGGATGAAGCCTGGCCCGGAAGTTCGGCGAAATTCTGGAAGCGGTGAGACGCTCCAGCTGGAGGCGCTCAAAACGCCCCGAAGAAGCCCATGAGCCTGGGTGGCCCGGGAGTCTCGCAAGTCCCCGAGCTGACGCTGGCGAAAAAGGGTTTTCGATAATCTTTGTGCAGCATTCCGCAGTTCTTGTGCAGCTTCCCCGGCTGATTGAAGACAAATCCGGCGGCTGCCGGACAGATAATTTCCACCTGCAGCTCCGGCGTAACCGAAGATTCCTCCGCCAAATATGCAAAACGAACGCGAAAGTTCTTCGGCTTCGCAGAGCGTCGCCTACCACTCTGCCGCCGAGCGCGTCCGGCACTTGCTGCCAACACTTCTGGGAATCAATATCTGTGCCCATCCGCTGAAATCGGCGGTTTAGAAAAATTTAACTTTTTCCGAGAACTTCGCCCGCCGTTTCCGGAAGGAGATGAGAAATGGCCCAGCAAGCCGAAAGAAGCCGAAAAGCCGAAAATTTCTCCTGGTAACCGTAAGAACGGTCGCCCCGGAGAACATCTGCACCCAACCACTCCGAGCATTCTTGCCAAGGATCGTGAGTATGGTAACGCGGCTGGGAAAAGGCTCGGAGGCCGAGTCGAAGCAATGGGTCGCCAATCCCCAATCATCGCGGCGGCAAGAAGCTCCACCTGTGGACGTTGGCGACGGTCGTCGAGGGTTCGAGCGGCGGCGTATTTTTGGTGGCGGACGAACAGCCGCTCTTTCGCCACGGTCTGCAAGAAATTCTTCGATAGGCAGCGCGGTTTGATTTCGGCCGGGAGGCTGATCTCGGCTCAATCGCTGAAGGCTGCGTTAGCTGTTCGCCTTCGGATTTGCTCAGCGATGGGTCTCCGTTTTCCCAGACGCCTGCGGGGTCGACCTCATCAAAGACGATCCGGGATCAGTATCCCGCTCTGCCCATCCTCGTCGTCTCCGCGCTAGAAGAAAGAGTCTATGCGGAGCAGGCTCTCTCGAGCGGGGGCGTGCGGGTTTGTTCCGCAAACATGCGTCGCTGGCGGAGGTTTTGAATGCCGTGCGCTGCATTCTTGACGGCGAACTTTACCTTAGCGGGAAGATGTCGGCGCTAATTTTACATAAGGCGTTTCGCAATAAGCATGATCGGCGCCTCCAGTGTCAAAGCCTTGAGTGATCGCGAGCTCTACGTTTTCAATTGCTCGGCTCCGGGCTTACTTCGAGAAGGTTGCGACGCGCAGCTTGGCGTGAGTTTGAAGACGATCCAATCACACCGCGAGAACATTAAGCGCAAACTTGGCTTTCGCGACGGCGCCGAGCATGGTGCGTCATGCCGTCAATCAATTTGTCGACACGCCTTTTCATGCCTTAGCAGCCCAGTCGCTTCCCGCCGTCGCGCGGAACTAGCGCTCCCCAATCGGGGGCGCATCTAGGAATCCGTCCTAGAGCAAAGAAGGAAGGCGGCCCCCTGAAAAATTGAGGGTTAATGCCCGATAAGGCAGACGAGGAAAATGTTATAAGATCTGTTTCGCGGTGTCCCTTTCTTACTCACCTTGGGTGGGGCAGCATTTGAGAACCGAATTTTTTTCGAGAACTTCCCCGGCAGTTTCCGGAGAAGGATGGAAGCGCTATCACTGCCCACGCGACAGACGAATTTATGGGATATTTGGGCTTGCTTAATAATTGCGCAAAATAAGATTATGCGCGCGCTTGAATCCGAACACCCTTCTCCCCTGGAGCGCAGCCACGATCCCTTCGTGACGACGCGGTGGAGCGTGGTCCTTTCCTGCGCGGATGCGGGAGGCGACGAGCAAAAGACGCGCAAAGCGCTCGCCGAGCTTTGCAAAATTTATTGGCGACCGGTTTTCGCTTTCATCTGCCGGCAGGGCTATTCCGTCCCCGACGCCCAGGACCTGACACAGGATTTTTTGTAATGGTGCTTAAAGGTCGTCTCCTCGAGCGTGCCGATCGGAGTCGTGGAAGGTTCCGTTCGCTCGTGCTCAAGGTCCTGCAGGATTTCTTGCACGATGCGCGCCGAGAGCGCGTCGCGCGCGGAAACGCGGTGGCGACGTGCAATTTGTTTCCTGGGACGATTGGATGGCGGAGGCGCCGTCGCAGTTGTGGATTCCAGCCCGGGAATCGGAGAGCTGGTCGCCGGAACGGATTTTTGATGTCCGCTGGGCGGCCACGGTGGTCGAGCGCGCGCTGCGGCGAGTTGGGCGATGAATGCGAAAAGCGTGGCCGGCGGCGTGTTTTGATGTGCTGAGCAGTTGTCTCGCGGCGGAGCGGGAAGATGTTTCCTACGCCAAATTGTCGAAAACGCTGGGCGTGGCGGAAGTGGCGGTGAAACGCCTCGTGCATCGGTTGCGTGAGCGCTATCGCGCGCTGCTCCGCGAAGAAGTCGCCCAAACCGTCGAGAAACCCGACGAAATCGACGACGAACTCCGATATTTGTGTTCGGCATTAGCTACCGCGAAGTGATTTAACGATTTAACCAACCTATGGAAGATTTGAGCTTGCTTAACAATTGCGCAATGAGATGATGCCCGCGTGAACCTGAACGCTCCTGCCGCGCGAGTGATTTGGCGATTCACGATTCACGATTCAGCGATCAGCTCGGTCCCCGCTTTTGACTTTGTAACACTCCCATGAACTCCTCCGTCATTTCTGGCTCGGCGCGGCTCCGGAAGGAACCGGTCGCCTGCCCAGAATGTCGATCGACGTCGCGCGTCGCGCGGGGTCTTTGTTTGAGTTTGTCTGCTCGATAGCGGTCTTAGCCCTGACACTGACAACACTGAAACGCTGGAGGACGTGCTCGCTGAAATCGATGTGCGCGATGCCGATTGGCGGCTGGGCAATTATCAAATTCTCGAACAGATCGGACGTGGCGGGATGGGGGTTATTTATCGCGCCCGGCAACGGCATTCGCGGCGTATCGTCGCGCTGAAACGGATTTTATCGTGCCACGCTGATTCGCAGGAAACACTGGCGCGTTTTCGCCGCGAAGCGCAAGCCGTGGCGAGCCTCGATCATCCAAATATTCTGCCCATTTACGAAGTGGGCGAGAGTGAGGACGGTTTTCCGTTCTTCAGCATGAAGTTCGCGTCCGGAGGCAGCTTGCTCGACGCCGCACCGGCTCTGCGCAGCGAACCGCGCCGCAGCGTGGCACTAATGGCGAAGGTCGCGCGCGCCGTCCAATACGCGCACGCTCAAGGCATTCTTCACCGTGATCTAAAACCGGGAAACGTTTTGCTCGATGGCCGCGGAGAACCGTTGGTGAGCGACTTCGGTCTGGCCAAATGGCTCGACGCAACCAGCGATGTTACGCGCTCGCTGACGATTTTCGGCACACCCGGTTATATTGCGCCCGAGCAAGCAAAGGGATCGGCTCCAGACCTCACACCGGCGGCGGACGTTTACAGTCTGGGCGCGATCTTGTTTGACCTTTTCACCGGTCGGCCGCCATTCCTGGGCGAGCACGCGCTTGCTGTTATTCAACAATCCGCCGAAAAACCGGCGCCGAAACTGCGCTCTCTCGCCCCGACGCTCGACCGCGATCTGGAAACCATTTGTGCAAAATCTCTGGAGCGCGAACCAAGGCGCCGTTATGCCTCGGCTGGCGATCTGGCCGAAGATCTTGAACGCTGGCTCGCAGGCCGCCATATCATCGCGCGTCCGGTTTCGGCGCCGGTGCGCGCGTTGCGCTGGTCGCGACGCAATCCAGCTATTGCGGCAATGGCTGCGCTCTTGCTCGCACTCGGAACAGCGGTCGGGATCACTGGTTTGGAAAAGCGAAGTAGTCGACCGTCCAGTAATGACTGGAATCGCCGTGCTGCCCTTTGAAAATCTTAGCGAAGACAAAGAGGGCGCGTTTTTTGCCGATGGCATCCAGGACGGCATTTTGACCAAGCTGGCCAAGCTGGACGACCTCAAGATAATCAGCCGCACCAGCGTCATGCCATATCGTGGGGCACGCAATACGCAGCAAATCGGGCGGGCACTGAATGTCTCTCACGTGCTGGAGGGAAGCGTCCGCAGGGAGGCGGGCAGGATTCATTTAAACGCCCAATTGATTGATACGCGCACCGACACTCACGTTTGGGCGGAGGAATACGATCGGGATTTGACTGATCTGTTCGCAATCCAGAGCGAGATCGCGCAAAAAGTCGCAGATCAGCTTGCAAGCCAAAGTCTCAGCTGTCGAGAAAGCGGCCATCGAAGAGCCACCGACCAGGGATCTTGTTGCCTACGATTTCTATTTGCGAGCCAAAGACCTCATCGATGGCATTGCCTTTAGCACGCGGGCAAGAGAAGATTTGTTTAAGGCCGTGCAACTCCTTGAACAGGCTGTTGCACGCGACCCTTCGTTCTTTACTGCCTATTGCCAGCTCGCGGGAGCGCATGACCGGATTTATTTCCTTGGTTTCGACCACACGGAGGCACGCCTCAAATTGGCCGAAACAGCCATTCAATCGATCCGCAGTCTGCACCCCGACTCCGGAGAGGCACATCTGGCCCTCGCTCAGCATCTTTACTGGGCGTATCGGGACTACGACCGAGCCCGCCAGGAGCTGGCTGCCGCCCGACGTACGCTGCCGAACGAATCTCGAATTCGTTCTTATGGCTGGCTACATTGACCGGCGGCAGGGTCGCTGGGAGAAATCTCTGGAGGAAATGAAGCAGGCGCTGGAGTTGGACCCGCGCAATTTTTCCATACTCCAGCAAATCTCTCTTACTTACGAAGCTTTGCACCGCTACAAAGAGATGGCCGCCACTCTGGATCGCCTGCTGGCCATGGCTCCGAAAGACATTCCCAGCCGGGTAAGGCGCGCCTGGGTTGATCTTCGAATGGCGCGCAAATCCAAAACCGCTACATGCGACAATTGAGACGATCCTGGCCGAGGAGCCGAACGCGGCGCCTGTTCTCGTTGTCGAATGGCTCCTCGTTGCCTTACGCGAGCGCGATCCCGTCGCGGCCGAGCGCGCGCTGGCCGCCATGCCGGCTGGCGGGGGCGGGTGCTACGACGAAAGCATTCCATTCCCTAACAGTTGGTGCGAGGGTCTTGCCGCCGCGGCTCCGCGGCGATGAGCCGGCAGCTCGTGCCGCCTTCACCAACGCGCGGAATAGAACTCGAGCAAATGGTGCGCGACCAACCCGACTATGCACCGGCTCTCTGCGCGCTCGGTGTGGTTGATGCTGCTCTGGGAAATAAGGAGGACGCCATCCGCGAAGGCCAGCGCGCGGTCGAGCTGATGCCGGTCAGCAAGAGCGCCATCGAGGGCCCGCTGTTGATCGAGTACTGGCCGTCATTTATGCGTGGACGGGCGACAAGGATCGCGCAATCGAACGATTGGCCGAGGCAGCGAAGCTGCCGGGGACCGGTCTGAGCTACGGCCATGTTGCGTCTTCAATCCGATTTGGGATCCGCTGCGCGGCGATCCGCGCTTTGAAGCGATCGTCGCCTCGCTTGCGCCAAAGTAGGCGGCACGCCGCAGGGTTTTGAAAGTCATCTCATAAGTAGTAGCGACGGGCCGCCGGGCCGTCCATTGTGGAGCAAGTTTCTAACGCTCTTTATTTCAGCGCAACTTGCAAAGTTGCGCCACTTTCGTCGGGCCGCTTCGATGATCATTCAGCCGTCAATTGACGAACAAAACCCCGACTGTGCGACAATATTATTTTTGGTTCTTGACAATAAGGGAACTCCCACTTACCTGCCGGGTTATGAAAAAAGACCAACTTGGAATCACTAAACGTTTTGTCGCAGCAGCGCTCGTGACTGCAGCAGTTGTCGGGGTTAGCGCCCTTTCAATGCAGACGCCTACTAATAACCGAAGCTCTCTGGCTCGTCCTTTGAAAAGTATTCAAACTGATAAAGCAACACTGTTTTATGCAGACGCCGGCCCCAGCGACCCGGGAGTGAGCTTACTGCGTGGAACGAGTCCTAGCCACGGACCAAGGAGAGCAAGGCTTCGACTGAGAATTTGAAATTAATCGCGGCGGCGTTTTAAGCCTGGTTCGTCGTTTTAGTTCGGGTGACCTGAAGGATGTGCTTTGGGCGCTAAGCGCATTTACGCGGCTTGCGCCGGGATACATTTCTTCCTTGTAACAGCAGTTTCCTTTCGCGGGATATTCTCGCTTGTCGCGGAGGGCGCGACCATATTGCCGTCTGCGCTCGATAAAGTACGCGCGCAAGGGCGAGCTGGTTGCTGGCATCGGTGTTGGGGAAGGAGATGGCTGCGTCTAATCCGGTGCGGCGGGGTATAGTGACCTATCTGCATGCTGCGGGCAGCCAATCGGGATACACCTTTTTGCGCCGAATGTCCCAGGTTACTACAAGTTAATCCTGGAACTATATTACTCAGGACGGACGAGTAGAATATGACTTGCCGCATGTGAGCGGCGGAGCAGCCGCCCTCCGCTTGGCCGGTTTATTAGACAGGTTGGCGGACCCCGGTTACGAACCTTTACGGGAAGTGGTGGTCAAAATGCTCGCGTTCTCCATTTGGCGGGAGCACCCTGATGTAAAAAAGATTCGGGCCATTTTCGGATCGGTCACCCCGCCCAGCATCAGTGACTTTGAGCATGGAAAACGGGAATCGTTCCAACCTCTGTTCAGCTTCGATTTCAGCCTTCGTAACGAAGAAAACCAGTCAACGTCTCAATGACGCGGCTGCGAGCATGGTGGCAACGATTTGATGGGCTTTCTGTTTCCGCCAGAAACCGACAAGTGGCTTGCCGTTTTGCGTATCGGCCTGGGTCTGCAAGTAACCGTCTACGCGCTGTTCTTAAAGAGTGACTGGCACTACTTGTTCGCCGGGACTGGCAAGGGTCTTGTCAGCCGTGAATTGGGAGAGGCCATTATCTCTTTCGACAGTCCTTTCATTCCGAAACTTGGCTGGCTTGTTGCTCTCGGGCGGCCACCTCAACATCGGGGAAGAAACAGTAGCTTTCTGTTGCCTGGGCCTGCTTGCTTGTGGCGGGATGTTGTTTGTTGCTGGGACTTTTCTGCCGCCCGGCAGCTATAATTGCCTGGTTTCTTCACCTCTGCGCAGCTCAAAGTGGGGGTTGCTGGCATACGGCGCCGATAACTTTATGACGATGGGACTCTTTTATTTGATGTTGTCGCCGCTGCCCGATCGGTCATCCCTCGATCACCGGCTGGTAAAAACAAAACCGAAGGATCCACAACTCTTGGGCTTTTGGCGGCGCGTCTTACAGGTGCACCTCTGCCTCGTTTACTTTTTCGGAGGCCTGGGAAAATCCCTCGGCAGCGGTTGGTGGGACGGATCAAATCTCTGGCGAGCGCTGACACGACCACCTTTTGACATCATTTCACCAGATATTCTTATTCGATTCAAATACCTTCTGCCAATCCTCGGAATTTCAATCTGTCTGATCGAACTTGGTTATGTATTTTTCATTTGGATGAAAAAGACTCGGTTCGTTTGGCTGGTTTGCATTCTGGGGATGCATATCGCCATCGGACTGACAATGGGAATGTATCTTTTCGCGCTGGTCATGATCGTATTGAATCTTGCCGCGTTCGGCGCCGATTCCGGAGTTCTTTTCCTCAGGCATCGTCAACGATTCCGCGCAGTTTTTCCGGAAAAACGGCTCTCGCCCTGACGGGCGGCGATCCCCGAAAAAGATAACCGTCTTGCCCGCGCTCTTGAGCGTATTTCAATCGCGAAAGAATGGTGTCAGCTTACTTTTGCATCCGACTTGGGACCCGCTGCGAGGGCGCGATCCACGCCTTAAAGAGTTACAACCGTTAAAATGGGGCGGCTAACACGTCCAACATCGAACATCGAACATCGAACGTTCGACGTTAAACGCCAAATGCCATCGCTGAAATCGGCGGTTTAGAAAAATTTAACGTTTTTTCGAGAACTTCGTCCCGCCGTTTCCGGAGAAGGAGGTGAGAGTATATAAATCTCGGCCCTACAACGCCGAAGAAAATTTCTCCTGTGTAACCGTAAAGAACGGTCGCCCGGAAACAACCAACCTTAGAAAATAAAAAATGAACAATACAAAAACAATCACATCTCGCCCGCGGTGCAATAATCGCCGCGCTCGCGATGGGATCATTGCTGGCGGGAGGCGTAGTAAACGCCAACCCACTTCCCGGCGCGATCTTTACCACTGACAGCACCCGTAGCGGCGTCAACCTCAACATCTATGGTAGCAAGCTGGATGTTTATCTCGACGGCGGTCCAGCCCATCCCGGCGCAGCGAGTCTGCCCGACGGATGTTATTACGTGCAAGTGACCGACCCAAGCGGAGCACTTGTGCTTGGCACCAGCGTGGGCTCCGGCACTGAACAGCCGTTTTGTGTCGTCGGGGCGAACCGGCGGATTGTTACCAGCTATGGAATATTCTAATCAAAGGGATCAGATGCCTCCCAAGGCATGATGACACGCCTAATATGGGTGGCGAATACAAAGTTCTGGGCCGTGCTACCGACTCGACCTTCGTCAATAACAGCACGAAGACCGACAACTTCAAAGTCAGAGAAGGTGGTGGAGGCGATCAAACAGCCGATCTCTGCGTGAGGAAGTTCTACGACGCAAACGTCAACGGCATCTGGGATACCAACGAAGTGGAGATCACCGGGTGGCAGTTCACCCTTTCGGCACCGTGGATTCGACACGATGCAAATTCCGCATTCTGACACTCCATGGTGCGGCGTTGTGGACCCCGACACATTTACGGTGATGGAAGCGGACCCTCTGTCCCCACCGACCTGGCTGCATACAACGCCGCACTACGGTCGTCATCACACTGGGCGTGGGTCAGCATGGCGACGTCATCTTCGGCAATGTTTGCCTGGGCGCGGGCGGCGGTTTGACCTCGGCTTCTGGAGCAACAAGAACGGTCAGTTCGCTCGGAAACCGCTGCTGATTTCACGTTGCTGAACGGCATTGAACCTGCGTGACGCTAAAGGCGTGGATCAAAACTTGACGGGGACTCTCACGCAGCAACAAAACGGCGCTGAATGCATTTCTGCTCGGCGCCAACGCCATCAACATGGCCAACATGTTGTCGGCGCAACTGGCGGCGATGGAATCTAAACGTCAGCCATGGCGTCACGTACCTGGCTGTGAACGGAGCCGCGATCGTGTCTCGCACCTGGATGCGGCAACACCGGGTTGAACAATCAGTTCATCACGATCAACGACTTGATGAGCTGCACGCCGACTTCAGATTCAGCGCATCCCAACACGACTCGCCGCCGGTCCCGTATCCGGGCCTATCAGGAATGCCTGAAGAACGCGTTGGACAACGCAAACAACAACCTGAACTTCACGCAAAGTTCGCCTTGCTCGTTCAGCTTCGGCAACTAACGCGAGCGATAGGTCGAAGTTAAATTAAGTTAATCCCCAAACACAAAGGGGCTTCCCGGAAACCGGGAAGCCTCTTTGTTGCCGTGGTAACTCCCGGCTTACCACAACCAATTATTCGTGATGCATTGACCCTGGTCGCTGGGTTCGACGCGAGCATGACGCGCCTTGCCATAATTTAGAATCGGCATCGAAAAACCGCTTGGGCACGCGCCCCGAAGAAACTAGCTTCGGCGGATGCGCATTTTGATAATCAGTAGCGAAGGCCCTCCGCTGATGCGTTCGGGAGCGTTGGCGGATGTGCTCGAGGCCCTGCCGCGCGAACTGAAAAACGTGGGCATGAAGTGGCGCTTGCGCTGCCGTTTTATCGAGAAATTAGGGCGAACCCGCGGAACGAGGTCCGCACTACGCGAGTAACCTTCAAAATATCACTGGGCCGCAAAAAACACGCTGCGGAAATCCTCGAATGTTTCACGCCAAGCGGTCTCCAGGTTTTTCTGATCAAGTGCGATGAATTTTTCGATCGCGCGGAACTCTACACTGAACATGGCGACCCTTACCCGGACAATGCCGCGCGCTTTATCTTTTCAGCAAAGCAGCTGTCGCGCTGGCGCGGCGCATGACGCCTTCGCCCGAAATCTTGCACACACATGATTGGACGGCGGCGCTTGTCCCAGTGCTGGTGCGCGATCAACGATTGCCTTTCGCGACCATGTTGACGATTCATCACCTGGCGGAGCAGGGAACTTCCCGGGCACCGATTTTGGCCTGACGAATCTCGCGAAAAATTATTTTGACCTGCGCGGAATTGAATTTTTCGGGCGCATTAATTTGCTGAAGGGAGGGATTCTTTTTGCGGACAAAATCACAACTGCAAGTGAGCGTTACCGCGCGATATTCAAACGCCCACTTATGGTTGCGGCCTCGATGCAGTGCTCCGGGAAAATGCTGGACAGGCTGGTGGGAATTCTTAACGGCGCAGATTACGCACGTTGGGATCCGGCGACCGATAAGTTGCTGCCGGTCGCGTACGGCCCCGGTTCCCTGGAGGGCAAACAGGTCTGTTGCACGGCTCTGCTCAACGAATTGAATCTTGCGCCGGCGCCGCGCGGTCCGGTCTTCGGAATGGTGACGCGCCTTGCCGAGGAAAAGGGTTTTGAAATTTTGATGCCGTTACTGGATCGGCTGCTTTCCGACGATGTTCGGCTGATCATTCTTGGCCGAAGGCGACCCGGCTTACGAGACCGCGCTCGCGATCGCGGCAAGGAAATACGCGACGAAGTTTGCCTACCGAAAAAGCTACGACGAAACGCTCGCGCACTTGATCGAAGGCGGCATGGACATCACGCTCATCCCGTCGCGCTTCGAACCGAGCGGTTTGAGCGCAATGCACAGCCTGAAATATGGGTCATTGCCGATTGCGCGTGCGACCGGCGGCATCCATCAGATCATCGAAGATTACGATCCGGCCAGCGATTCCGGCTACGGATTTTGTACTACGATTACTCGAGCGAAGCTCTCTGGGATTCGATCAAGCGGGCGCGCGAAATCTTTCGCGATCGACCGGCCTGGGGCGCGCTTGATGGAACGCGCGATGACGCGGGATTTTTCCTGGGAAGTGGCTGTACAGCGTTACGAAGCAATTTATGCCAGCATTCTTGGGCAAAGCTTGCCGATGCAGCTGACGGCATAGCTTCGGCTGCGTTTGAATTTGGTCAGCGATGCTGCTTGCGCGCGTCTCTCATTTCGCGCTTAACTGCAACGCTTCTTATGTCGCGTGCGCTGAATTGGGTTTCCCGTATCGACGCCAGACATCGCCTGTTTTTGCGATCTTTCTCTCTGTTGCGGTCTTTCTGGTTCTTCGTGGTCGCGCTCGCATCTCAACCGAACTGATTGCGACTTGGGACGCCTTTGCCTTTTGTATGCTGGGGCTGGCGTGGCTGACTATCATCACGACGCCGACCGAGAGGCTGCGGTTGCGAGCAAAGGAACAGGACGTCAGCCGGACCCTGATATTCATTTTTGTCCTCGTGACGGCTTGCGTGGGTCTGTTTGCGGTTGGATTTCTTCTCAGAACACAGAAGGGCGAAACGCCAGGACATCCCAGCCTTCATGTGCTGCTCGCGTTTGCGGCCGTGGTCGCTTCGTGGTCGTTAGTGCACACGGTCTTCAGCCTTCGTTACGCGCACACTTTCTATGGCGATAGCGATGATCCGAAGGCCAAAGAACACGCGGGGGCCTTATTTTTCCTGGCGACCGTGCGCCGGATTACATGGACTTCGCTTATTTTTCGTTTGTGATCGGCATGACGTTCCAAGTCTCCGACGTGGCGATCGTTTCGCGCCAGTTCCGCCAGCTCGTGCTGCTGCATAGCGCCTTGGCATTTGGTTTTAATACCGTCATTCTCGCGTTAGCGATCAACACGGTTTTAGGCCTGGTTTAACCTGCGAGGTGCCGGGCCGCTCAGCGATCGGCCTTCACTGGCACACCCGATGCTTGAGCAATCGGGCAGATGACATTCCCGAAGCGCATTTTGTTGGTCGATCCACGAACCGCCAGTCGTGCGGCTCGTTAGGCAAGCTCTCGAGAAAACCGGAGGAACTCGACCGGCAGACTCATCGCGACGCGAGAATACGCGCCTTAACATTTTCCCACGCCACTGGGTGAATCATCGGTTCGAAGAACGGTTTGCTCAAGACTCTAACCGATTTGCTGTCGATACGCGGCCGCGTCTTTCAGCTGCTTGAGATCGTCCGCGTTGTCGATCTTGAGCACGAAAATCCAGCCTTCACCGAATGGATCGGTGTTGATCAAGGCCGGATTTGATTCGAGCGCTTTGTTGGCATCGACCACGGTGCCTTTCACCGGCGCGTAAATGTCGCTCGCGGCTTTGACGGATTCCACCACTGCAACCGCTTCCTTCGCATTCGCTTGTCGATCCATTTTCGGTAGTTCGACATAAACGACGTCGGTCAACTCAGACTGCGCATGATCGGTGATGCCAACCCGCGCATTCTCGCCTTCCCGGCGGACCCATTCGTGCGATTCGGTGTAGAGCAGATCGTCGGGAACATTCATGATTTCTTATAAAGCGGTTTTTCTCGATCGTCGCGATAAATTTCTGACCGCGGATTGCGATTTCCAATTCGTTCCCGATCTCCGCGTACGGCGCGGAGACGTAAGCCATGCCGATGCCGTGATTCAAGCTGGGCGAAAGCGTGCCGCTGGTGACTTCGCCGACCGCATCGCCCTCGCGCCACACCGTGTAGTGCGGACGCGGCGGCGGGCTTTTGCCTTTCATGCGAAATGGGATCAGCCGGTGCCTGGCGCCCGTCATTCTTGATGCGAAGCAATTCGTCGCGCCCGGTGAAATTCGGCTTTTCCAGGTCCACAAAAATCCCAAGCCAGCTTCGATCGGGTTTCGCTCCGGTGACAAGATCGGAACCGTTCAGCGGATAGCACATTTCGAGACGCAAGAGTGTCGCGCGATCCGAGACCGCAAGCGCGAATCCCGAGCGGTTCGCCTTTCGCGAGCACATCATTCCAAATACGCGCTGCATGCTCAGCCGGCAGAAATATTTCCACGCCATCTTCGCCGGTGTAACCGGTGCGTGCGACCCACAACTTCGCCTCGCCGAGATCAAATTGCGCGATTTGATTGCGAGCGGGTAGTTGCTTTTCCGTCCCAAAAGCGCGTGAAAGAGATCGACAGTGCGCGGTCCCTGGATCGCGAGGCCGGCGTATTCGTTCGCTTCGATTTTGTAATTGCACTCCCGAATCAAGATGCGATTGCAAGCCAGTCGAAATCGTCGTCAATGCGCGACGCGTTCACGACAAGCAGGAACTCTTCCGGCGCGATCCGATAAACGATCAGGTCGTCGATGATGCCAGCTTTCTCGTTGAGCAACAAGCGTGTATTGGCCGCGTGCCGACTTCGAGCCTGGCAATGTTGTTAGTCAACAAGGTGTTCAGCCATTCGCCGCGCGCGCGGGCCGTTGGCCGTGATTTCGCCCATGTGCGAAATGTCGAAGACGCCGACCTTATTTCGGACGGTCTGATGTTCCTCGAGAATGCTCGTGTATTGCACCGGCATGAGCCAGCCGCCGAATGGAACCATCTTCGCGCCGAGCCGCACATGTTCGTGGTAGAGTGGCGTAGTTTTGGGCGCGGCGTCACTCACGGGCCAAGCCTAGACTCGCAAAAAGTAGCGCAAGCTTCTGGCGTACGATCTGTTTTGTTTCGCAAGCGGGACGCTTGCGCTACTTTTGCCAAAATCATGACTTGGCTGGACAAACTCGAACGGCGTTTTGGTTTTCTCTGGAATTCCAGGGCTAACCCGCATCCTGGTTGGGTTCACTGCGCTCGTGTTTGCTCTGGCCTGGTTAGCGTCCTGGTTTTGTCTCGGTGCTCGATCTCGATCCGGCGCGCATTCGCCACGGCGAAGTCTGGCGATTGTTCGCTTACATTTTCATTCCGCAAACGCTCAGTCCGTGGTGGATTCTTTTTGCTCTCTGGTTTCTTTGGTGGATTGGCGACGGTCTCGAACAGGCATGGGGAGCGCTTTCGGCTGACGCTCTATTTTTTTGTCGGGATGATTGGCACAACGACCGCCGCATTTTTCTTCGGCGCCAGATTTTCCAATTCAATGCTCTTCGCATCTTTCTTTTTCGCTTTCGCGAGGTTTTATCCGGATGAAGTCATCTACGTCTTTTTCATTCTGCCGGTGAAGGTGAAATGGCTGGCCTGGATTTCTGCCGCTCTTCTTATCTTTGGTTTCGTCACCGGCCCAAATTCTTATCGGATGGCTTTGCTGGCGGCCTTTGGGAATTATTTTATTTTCTTCGGACCGGAGATTTTTCTGGCGGCGCGAAATCGGCATGGAGTCTTCCGGTGCGGCGCAAACGCTTCAAAGGAGAGTCGCGCTCAGAAGAAGAGCCGCTGCATCATTGCGCGGTTTGCGAAGCGACCGAATTGACCGACTCGAACCTTGAATTTCCGCGTGGCGCTCGACGGCGAGGAATATTGCACGCAGCATTTGCCACGCGCGGAAACGCCCGCGCGATGATTGTCATTCCGAGCGGACGCCGAGGCCGTAACGCAGCCGCGCAGAGCGGGCGAGGCCGGGCTTTCAATCCCGTGGCGAAAGCTTAGCGGTTACACTTACGGGATCCTTCGACTTCGCTCAGGATGACGTAATCCGCGCGAGCCTTGACCCAAACGTTCTCGCGGCGGAAACTAGCGCGATGACCGACAAGAACACGCGCGCTGATTCCCGAAGCAAGGGATGGCATTGCCTGCACTTGTTTTACCGCATCGAGTTCGCGCAATGGCAGTTGCTCAGCCGCTGAAGAACAGCGCGCCGCCAAGACGACATCTCCGTCGCTGGTGCAGGAAGTGCGCAACATCGGAAACGCACAGCTGCTCACGCTCAGCATGGTGACACGAAAGCCGATCTCGGCTTTATGTTGATCACGCCAGATCTGCAGCGTTGCGAATACGAATCGAGAAGCAGCTTTCTCTTTCGTTAGGCGCCGACGTCCTGACGCCGGTTTACAGTTACCTCTCGCTCACCGAAGAAAGCGAATACACCACGACGGACGAGATAATGCGCCGACGCTCGAAGCCGAACAGAACCTAAGAGCCGGAGTCGGAGGCAATTCGACGCAGGCGATGAATTCGTTTCGCGAGCGGATGGCAACATTACCGGCAGGAACGGTGTTTATCCGGCGCTGCCCGATTGGCCGGTCGTTTGCTTCTATAATATGAGCAAGCGCCGCGGCGAGATCAGTGAATTGGTATGCGCTCCCGTATGAGGAACGCCGCAATTTGATGAAGGGCCACGCGAGCGTCGGCCGCGAGTTCGCCGGCAAAGTGAAACAGCTCGATCACCGGCTCGACCGGCCTCGATGACGCGGAGTGGGGCGTCACGCTTTTTCGCGCACGATACGTTTCAGATCAAAGCCATCGTTTACCAGATGCGCTTCGATCCAGTCAGCGCCGCAATACGCGGACTTCGGTGAATTTTACGTCGGCATCCAACTGCCGCTCGACGAATTGTTCCGGCGCTTGCAGCTTTGATTTTACCCGAGCTGGATGGGTGACAGAGCGGTCTATTGTGCACGCCTGGAAAGCGTGTGTGCCGAAAGGCACCCGGGGTTCGAATCCCCGCCCATCCGCCACGTTGATTATGCGATGTCTGGTTGAAGCCTGCTATAGTTCCCGGATGCGGATTCTACTGATCGAGGACGAGAAGAAGACCGTGGCCTTCTGAGCAAAGGGGCTTGGCGAAGGCGGCTTCACCGTGGATACGGCAAGGGATGGCGAAGCGGGCTTGAAACTCGCGCGCGCGGCGCGATACGACCTTCTTATCGTCGATGTGATGCTGCCCAAGACAGATGGCTGGGCCGTTGTCGCGGAATTACGGGCTGAGGGTAAGCATACGCCGATCCTTTTTCTTACGGCGCGTGATAGCGTTCGCGACCGGACGTTAAAGGACTCGAGCTAGAGGCGACGACTATCTCGTCAAGCCGTTCGCCTTTTCCGAATTGATGGCGCGTGTGCGCTCGTTGCTGCGGCGTTCTCCGACGCGAGCGCTCGGAGCAATTGCGCATCGACGACCTGGAGATCGACACGCGACGACATAAGGCCGTTCGTGCAGGCATCGCACTTCATCTCACGGCCAAGGAATTCCTCCTGCTGGCCCATCTGGCTCGCTTCTGCCGGCGAGGTGGTGTCTCGCGCGGGAAATCGTGGAGCAGGTATGGGACATTAATTTCGAGACAGACACGAATGTTGTGGACGTGATGGTGCGACGATTGCGGGCGAAAATGGACGATCCGTTCAAGACCAAACTAATCCACACAGTTCGTGGTGCCGGTTATGTTCTGAACGCCGGCTGAACCCGCGGTCGATCGCTTCGCAACTGGTCATCCTCTTTACGCTGGCCGCGGCGTTCCTGCTCTGCTGCGGACTGGGAGTGTTATACTGGACATTCGTTCGACACGCCTTCGAGGAAGACAATGCCGTCCTGGCGGACAAGATCTCGGCCCTGCGCGCTGACTTGAATAAAGCTCGCGATCCAAAAGCCCTCAATGAGGAGCTAAAGATCCTCCACGAGGGTGAGCGTGCCGCCTACTGGGTCCGGGTTATTGATGCCGGAGGTCTTACGGTGGCAGAGACGCCCGGAATGAATGCCTTGTTGCCAGCAAGCATCTTTCCGAAGACACCAACGCAAAATTCATCGGTTGTGAGCCCGAAGGACCATCGAACGGCCGGCAAGCTGTTTTCTCTGGCCGCGACGGTCGACGAAGCCGGCGGACAGCTTTATACAATTCAGGTAGCGCAAGATCGCACGGGCGATGAAGGATTCATGAAGGAGTTCGGCGTTACCCTCGTCGTCGTGCTGGCCTTCGGCATTCTGGCCTCGACGGTGATTGCGCTCACCGTCACCAGGAAAGGTTTGCGGCCGGTAACGGAAATGACTCGCTCGCTGAAGCGCATCGGACCAAGACGCCTGCACGAACGCATCCCGCCGGAGGGATGGCCCCGTGAACTCCGGCCGCTTGCCGTCGCTTGATGAGATGCTGGACCGGCTCGAAGATTCGTTTACACGCCTCTCTCAGTTTTCGGCCGATCTTGCCCACGAACTTCGCACGCCGATTGCCAATATCCGCGGCGAAGGGGAAGTCGCCTTAACGCGTGAGCGCACGCCCGAGGAGATACCGGAAGTAATCGACTCGAGCGTGGTAGAATGCGAAAGACTCTCCGCGATTGTCGACAACCTTCTGTTTCCTCGCGCGTGCCGAAGCCGCTGAAGGAAATATCCAGCGCACGCTTTTCGACGGACGCGTGGCGGTCGAGAAAATCGCGGCATTCTATGAGCCGGTCGCAGAAGAACAACACGTGACGATCACTTGTTCGGGCGAAGGAAATGTTTGTGCGGATTCGATGCTGCTTTGGACGAGCCGTTAGCAACCTCGTGGAAAATGCGTTACGCTTCACTCCCGCTGGCGGGACGATCCTGATCTCGGATTGTGAGCAGCGCGTCGCAGTCCGAAATCTCCGTCAAAGATACTGGGTGCGGAATAGCCGCGGAGCATATTCCCGCGTGGTTTGATCGGCTTTTATCGCGCCGATTCGTCGCCGCAGTTCTAAAGGTGCAGGTTTGGGCCTGCGCTCTGGTGAAATCAATCACCGATCTTCACGGCGGCTCGGCCGTCGTGGAGAGCGAAGTTGCCCGCGGGACGGACGTGACCCTTGCGTCTCCGAAGAAGCCCGGTTAACGTTGCGCCGCCAGCCGCGACGCCTCGGCGAAAGCCCGGCAGATTTTCGCGCTCGTTGTTAGAACTTGATCGAGACGCCGCCGTAGTAATTCCGCCGATACGCCGGGAACGATCCCTTCGTCGCGGACTTCCGCTTCCAGAAATCTTCGTCGAACACGTTGTCGATCCCGGCGAAATACGCCGACCCGACCGTTCACAGAAGTTCACGCCCGGCGGTGAGGTCCCAGACGTTGTAAGCCGGAATGAAATGCTGGAAGCCGTTGTCCGCATTGGAGAGATGGTCGTCCACCATCAGGCGCTGAGCATGCTGACCTTGACGGCCTCCTTCCAGCGTTGTAGATGGCGCCGGTCTTGAACTGGATAATCCGGCGCATAAGGCAGGCCGGTTTATTGCCTTCGACGAAAGCAACGCGGCAGGCGACCCGCTGGTGAACTCGGCATCGGGCACGAGTCACGTTGCCGTAGAGGTGCAGCTCGCCCCACGGGCTTGGCGTTGCCGCCGTTGATCGCCGCGAGGACGTCGAACTCCACCGCCGCTGCAAGCCCGAGATAGCGCGCGTCACCGGCGTTGAGAAACGTGGTTGCCGACTTCGGCAAACCAGATCCTCAACGTTGTGCCAGAAACCGCTCGTAGTCGAAGGAATTCGGGCTTACGGCAGACGGTTTCCCGCTGCGGGCCCAATTCTCCCTGAAGCGAGTGCCCTTCTTCCAGGTTCGAGTTGGCGAAGCCGGTCGCGCTTCGTCGCCACCAGTTCGCCACGCTGCGCTGGCGGGCGATACGCCCGAGAGAAGCTTCGGCGTAAACCTCCAGGCGCGGCGGGGCCTTACCGATGACCCGGTGGTGGGAGCGGTAACAACGTTCTTGTTTCGCGTATTAATCCGGCCCTTTGCCGCCACCCGACACCGGAGGTGCGGTCCAGAACCGTCTTCGACCTTCGACCAAAACGTAAGAGGCGCCGATACCGAACAACGGCGCTGAACGAAAAATCGTCCCGATGCCCGGAAGCGGCACGTCCGTCTTGGTGATGTTTACGTCTTCGTCGATGGCTTGCCCGAAAAACCCAGGCTGCGTTCCCGGCGTGATCGACAGATTTCCGACCGAAATGGAAAGCGGTTCTCGGCAAAATCGAGCCATTGAAGGTTTTCGCCGAAGTTGCTGATCGGCGCAGCAACCCATCTTCCGCATCGGGTGTGAGAACTCACGGCGGTCGTCCCGGTGCTGAAGCGCGTGATGCAAATAGAGGCCACCGGCAAACGTGGAAACATCATTCAACAGATCCTCGTAGTCGCGCCGCAGCCGCGCCATCCGCCCCCTCGGTCCAATCGAAGCGCGCGCTTGAATGTCGTCGCTTCCGACGCCGTGTCGCCCGTGCACCGCAAACGGGATCGCGGCTGAAATCCCTTCGCCACCGCCGCGCTGGCGCTTTTGCTCCAGCGTTCGAGATATCCCCAAAGCCTTGAGATAGCACAATACGTAACTGAACGAAGTACAAT
>ERZ1370068.9213-contig-8006_pt1 | contig 22613 bp, 29 predicted proteins | sample MGYA00561227_ERZ1370068 | MGnify/ENA primary metagenome ERZ1370068 (study PRJEB38410, sample SAMEA6850437) | metagenome | study: Metagenomic assessment of the ecological functions of the soil: analysis of the soil microbiota associated with the... | reverse complement strand
GTATTGCTTCGTTCGGTTACGTATTGCTCAGCGGGAGCCGACCGAGCAGCCGTACGGGGCGACGCGGGCTTCCGCGACCCCTCAGGCAACTCGATGCGTATGGTGCAGCGGAGCGAGCCGTATTGATGCCTTTCGGGGGCTCCTCGCGCGAGCACTCGATGAACACCCGTCGCCAATCGAGGAGGAGGCTATGAACTACGTCAGCCAAGCACCCGAGAACGAGCCGCGAAGCACTTACGCTTGCGCACGCGATCGCGCGGCGCCGCGCTGGGTGATCGCGGCCTGGGTGGTGCTGACGCTGTTCGGCGCCTTCTCCGCCGGCCAGGTGTCGAAGCGCTGGTTCGAGGCTTCTCGATCCCGGGCTACTCGGCGTACGAGGCGAACCAGCGGACGCTGAAGACCTTCGGCACCGGCGAGCAGGCGCCGCTCGTGGCCGGTGTTCCACACCGACGGCGACGTCACGAAGGCGACCGGGCATCAAGAAGGCGATCGCCGCCGCGCGCGACGGTCAACCCGGGCTCGCGCGTCTCGCTCGTACTGGTCGACGGGCAGCCGCGCGTACGTCTCGAAGGACGGGCACACGACGTTCGCCGAGATCTACCCGCCGGGAACGCCGAGCTTCAGCTCGTCGGTGCACATCAAGCGAGGTGCGCGCGAAGCTGAAGGCGGCGACGCCCGCCGGCGTGCAGGCGTCACCTGACCGGGCGCGACGCGCATCTACGACGCCTCGTCGGGCGGCGGCACGGCGGGCCGAGCGTGCTCACCGAGGCGCTGATCGGCGGCGCTCGGCTGCGCTCGTGATCCTGTTCTTCGTCTTCGGGACGCTGCCGGCGGTGCTGATGCCGATCGCGATCGCGGTCGCCTCGATCCTGAACACCTTCACGCTCGTCTGGGTCCTGACCTACATCACCGAACGTGTCGATCATCGTGCAGTTCCTGATCGCGCTCGTCGGCCTCGGCGTCGCGATCGACTACGCGCTGCTGATGATCTTCCGCTTCCGCGACGAGCTGCGCGAGGGCGAGGACGTCGAGACGGCGCTCGTCGAGACGATGACGCACGCCGGGCCGCTCGGTGATCGTCTCCGGGCTCGACGGTGGCCGTCGGCCTGCTGTCGATGGTCGCTGCTGCCGCTGCCGTTCATCCGCTCGATCGGGATCGGCGGGATGCTGATCCCGGCGGTGTCCGTGCTCGCGGCGATCACGCTGCTGCCCGGCGCTGCTCGCGGTGCTCGGCACGCGGATCAACAGCGTGCGCGCTGCTGCCGAAGCGGTTCGTCGACCGCGGCCATCCCGAGGACGGCCTGTGGGGCCGCTGGGCGAGCTTCGTCATGCGCCGGCCCGTGACCGGTCGCGGCCGTCGGGCTCGCGATCGTCGGCGGTGCTCGTCTTCTACGGCGTGCAGCTGAACCCGAGCGAGGCGCAGGCGAAGGACTTCCCCGGCAACGGCGACGCGATCGACGGCCGCGACGCGCTCGCCGACGCCGGCATCTCGCCGGGCGTGATGAAGCCGTTCGTCGTCCTCGTCGAGAACGGCGCGCGACGCGAGGCCGATCGTCGGCGAAGCTGCGCGCGACGTGCCGGGCGTCGTCGGCGGCCGTCGCCCCGCCCGACTGGCGCAAGGGCCGACGACAGCCTCGTCGAGGCGTTCCCGGCGACCGACGGCGCGGCGAAGGCGAGTCGCGGACGACGATCAAGCGCGTCCGAGCGGAGCTCGAAGGGCACCGAGCGCCACGCTCGGCGGCGTCGCGGCCGAGGACCGCGACTTCGTCGCAGCGCCGTCTACTCGAACTTCCCGTACGTGCTCGCGCTTCGTCGTGCTGCTGACGTTCATCCTGCTGGCGCGCGCGTTCCGCTCGCTCGTGCTGCCGCTGAAGGCCGTCGATCCTGAACCTCGTCTCGCTGGCGGCGGCCTACGGGATCATCGTCTTCATCTTCCAGCAGGGCCACGGCTCCGAGGCGATCTGGGGCGTGCACGCGACGCAGGCGATCATCCCGTGGATCCCGCTGATGATCTTCGCGTTCCTGTTCGGCCTCTCGATGGACTACGAGGTCTTCATGCTCACCCGCATGCGCGAGGCCTACGACGAGACCGGCGACACGAACGCAGGCGATCGCGCTCGGGCTCGCGCGCACCGGCAAGCTCGTGACGAGCGCCGCCGCTCGTGCTGATGTTCGCGTTCTTCGTGCTCTCGTCCGAGCCCGGGCGTCGACATCAAGCAGTTCGGGATCGGGCTCGCGGCCGGGATCATCTTCGACGCGACCGTGATCCGCGCGCTGCTCGTGCCCGTCGCTGATGCGGCTGCATCGGGCCGCTGGAACTGGTGGCTGCCGCAGCCGGTCGCGCGGGTGCCCGGAGTGCGGGCCGACGCGGCGATCGAAAGCCGGCCTAGTCCGGAACCGCCGAAGGCCAGGCGCCGGAGCGCGCTCCACGCGTGCCGGGCAGCTTGGCGTTTGAGTGCTGACGGCGCTGAACCGCCGCCGCTCCCGGCTGCGCGGAAGGGCTGGCCTGTGTAGTGGCGCGCGAGCCGGTCGGGATGTCCCGCAGGCCCCCGTCCTCGCGCACCTCGGCGACCTCCGCCGAGCAGGCTCGCGTCGGCCGGTGCACCACTTCCGTCCTCGCCGAGCGCCGTCGGCGACACGCGCGGGATCCCGTCGCATGAACCGCAGCCGGGGACGGCTCTCGTCCATGTTCGGGAGGACGTGGTCGCCGTCCCAGAGGGTACCAGGTCGCGACGGTGTGCGGTGACCCGTCGGAGCGAAGCGACGCCACGACCGCCGGGTTGGGCAGCCGCAGGAACTCGTCGATCTCAGGCGGGAGCGGAAGCGGCGGCAAGCGAGGGACTCCAGGATCGAGAGCCCGCGCTCCGAGCTCCTCGTCCGTCGCCGTCAGCGGCGGCAGCAGGCGGATCACGTTGCCGTACAGGCCGCAGGAGAGCAGGAGCAGGCCCTGCTCGCGGGCCGCCGCGGTCGTGCGCCTCGCGCCGGCGTCGGCCGATGCGGCTCGGCGAGCTCGAGCGCGAGCATCGGGCCGAGCCCGCGCACCTCGCCGACGGCTCGCTGCCGCGCGGCGATCTCGTCGAGCCGCGTCGCGCAGCAGCGCGCCGATCTGCGTCGGCGCGCTCGCGGAAGCCTGGCTCGGCGAGCTGCGTCGAGCACGGCGCAGGCGGCCGCGCACGAGACCGGGTTGCCGCCGAACGGTGCCGCCGAGCCGCCGGGTGCGACGCGCGTCCATCAGCTCGGCGCGTGCCGGTGACGCGCCGCGAGCGGCAGGCCGCCGCCGAGCGTCTTGCCCGACGACGAGCAGGTCGGGCTCGACGCCGTAGTGCTCGATCGCCCACACCGGGCCGGTGCGCCCGCAGCCGGACTGCACCTCGTCGTCGACGTAGAGGATCCCGTGCCGCTCGCAGCAGCTCCTGCAGCGCGCGCGACGAACTCGGGCGGCATCGGGATGAAGCCGCCCTCGCCCTGCACCGGCTCGAGCACGACGCAGGCGACCGATCTGCGGGATCGACGTCCCGCCTTGAAGAGCAGCTCGAGCGCCGGCGAGCGCGTCCTCGGTCGAGACGCCGCGGTACGGATACGGCGCCGGGCGCGCGGTAGACCTCCGGCGCGAGCGGCCCGAAGCCCTGCTTGTAGACGAGCTTCGACGGTCATCGCCATCGTCAGGCAGCGTGCGGCCGTGGAAGGCGCGGTCGAAGACGACGACGGCCGGGCCGCCCGGTCGCGGCGCGCGCGATCTTGACCGCGTTCTCGACCGCCTCGGCGCCCGAGTTGACGAGCAGCGATCTTCGGTCGCCGCGTCGCCGGGCCAGAGCTCGTCGAGCCGGCGGCAGACCTCGACGTACGGCTCGTACATCCCGACCATGAAGCACTGGTGCAGGTAGCGGTCGACCTGCTCGTGCACCGCGCCGACGACGGCCTCGGGGTTGTGGCCGAGGTTCTGGCAGCGCGATCCCGCCGGCGAAGTCGAGGTACTCGCGGCCGTCCGCGTCCCACACGGCGGCTCCCGTCCGCGCGCGTGAGACCACCGAATCCGTCGTGGCCACGCCGCGCGGGGGCGGAAGACCGCACTCGCGCTCCGAGCGGACATCCGTCACGCGTCGCGAACCTGCTCCTGTCGCCATCGGTGCGAACCCTACTCCCTTGCTTTCGCCGCGCGCAGGGCGGGAAGATCGCTGCGTCGACAGGAGGTTTCTCTCATGGCAAGTGTTGCTGACGCCACCGAACGGCGCGACGCGCTCGTCGAGCGGCTGTCCCTGGACGCGATCGGCGCGTTCGATCTCTTTCTCGTTCACATCGGGAGAGGCTCGGCCTCTACCGGGCGCTCGCCGACAAGGCCTCTGACCTCGTCCGAGCGACTCCGCCGAGGCAGCTGGCATCCACGAGCGGTACGCACGGGAGTGGCTCGAGCAGCAGGCGGCGAGCGACCTCCTCGCGCTGGAGCGAGACGGACGAGGCAGCGGCGGTTCCGGCTTGCCGGAGGGGCACGACGAGGCGCTGCTCGACGTCTCGAGCCTCAACTACATCGCGCCGATGGCGCGCGCCGTCCTGGCCTCGATCCGTCCGATCGACGCGCTGCTCGAGGCGTTCAGCGAACGGCGGCGGCGTGCCGTATGCCGACTACGGCGAGGACCTGCACGAGGCCCAGGCTGCGCTTCACGCGACCGCTGTTCGAGAACCTGCTCGGCAAGGAGTGGCTGCGGTCGGTGCCGGAGATCCACGAGCGGCTGCTCGCCGACCCACCTGCGCGCGCGTAGCCGACGTCGCGTGCGGGCAGGGCCGCTCGAGCATCGAGATCGCCGCGCGTACTCCGAAGGTGCGGGTCGACGGGATCGACCTCGACCACGCGTCGATCGACGTGCCCGCAAGAACCTCGCCGGGCAGCGGCGTCGAGTGACCGCGTCGACGTTCCACGAGCGCGACGCCGCCGACGCCGGAGCTCGCCAGGCCGTTACGACCTGGTCACGATCTTCGAGGCGCTGCACGACATGTCGTACCCCGTCGAGGTACTGCGCGCTGCGCGAGGCCTCCTCGCCGACGGCGGCGCTGATGCTCATCGGCGACGAGCGGACACGAGGAGTCCTTCACCGCCCCCGCGCGGCGAGGTCGAGCGCCTGTTCTACGGCTTCAGCGTCTTCCACTGCCTGCCGGTCGGGATGATCGGCGAAGGCGCCGCAGGCACGCGGCACCGTCATCCGCCCGACACCGTTCGGCGCTACGCAGCGGAAGGCGCGGCTTCTCGAGCTGCGAGGTGCTGCCGATCGAGAACGACTTCTGGCGTTTCTACCTGTTGCGGCCTTAGGCCCGCCGTCGGTCAGTGGCGGTCGCGCCAGTCGGGCGGCCACTCGTCGCTGCCGAGGTGCCAGCGGTCGGTCGAAAGGCGACCGCGAGCGCCGTGCAGCGCGCGAGCCGTCCTCGCCCCGCACCTCCACGCTGTACGAGGCGACGCGCCTCGACCGAGTCAGCTCCCGGGCTTCGGCCACGAGCGCTTCGCCCGGCTGAGCGGGCGCCGCGTAGTGGACGGAGACGTCGAGTCCGACGCAGACCCGGCCGTAGCTGTTGCAGGCGACCTCGAAGGCGGTGTCGGCGACGGCGAAGCGCGCCGCCGTGGACGAAGCCGTGCACATTCGTCTGCTCGGCGCCCGGAACGAGGCCGCGTCCGAGCGCGCCCTGGCTCCCAGTCGAGCACCTCGACCCCGACGAGCCGGCCGAAGCCGATGTCGCGCAGCACCTCGTCGAGGCGCTCGCGCAGCTCCGGCGGCATCGAGCTCAAGTCAGCGGCAGGCGGTGCAGGCGCCGCGGAGGACGACCTCGTGGGCCGCGACCGCGTAGCCGCTGCGCTCCTCGACGTCGCGGATGACCGTCTCGAGTCGCTCGTCCGCGAACGACTCGACCTTGCCGCAGCCGTCGCAGACGAGGTGGTGATGGTGGTCGTCGTCCGTGCGCAGCGGCTCGAAGCGGGTGACGCCGTCGCCGAGGTCGAGCGCGCTGCAGGAGACCCTTCTGGGCGAGCGTGTCGAGGACGCGGTAGACGCGTCGCCAGGCCGACCGGCGTCCCGTGGCGCCACGAGCTCGTCGTGGATCTGCTGCGCGCCGACGACAGCACTGGCTGCTCGTCGAGGAAGCTCGATGACACGCGAGGCGCGGCCCGCGCCGATAGCCGGCGGAGCGCAGCTCGGCGAGCGCGCGCTCCGACCAGGGTCGTGGCGGTCACGCATCATCGAGCGGATCGATAACGGTGACGAGAACCGTTATCGTCTTCCGGCGTCTGATGAGAATCGTTCCCGTCTCGCTGGCGCGCTCTCGCGCTGCTCGCCGGCCGCGGTGTGCCGGCTCCGGTGCCGCGAAGGGGCAAGCGCTCGGTCGTCGCCGCCTTCTATCCGCTTGCCTTCGCCGTCGAGCTGCGGTCGGCGGATCGAAGGTGCACGTGCGAGAACCTGACGCCCGCCCGGGGCCGAGCCGCACGACGTCGAGCTCACGCCCCGGCGACGTGGGCCGCCTCCAGCAGCGCGGACGTCGTCCTCTACCTCTCGCACGACTTCCAGCCCGCGGTCGAAGGACGGCGGTCGCGGCGCGCAGCGGCAAGCGGGTCGACGCGCTCGCCGGGACTCGACTCTGAAGCACGGAGCCGGCGACGACGCCGGCAAGACCGATCCGCACGTCTGGCTCGACCCGGTCGCTGCTTCGCGAGGATCGTCCGAGCGGATCGGCGCGGCGCTCGGCAGGCCCGCGCGCGGCCGCGGCGCTCGCTGCGCGGCTGCGTGCGCTCGACGCGCGAGTACCGCGCGGGCCTCGCGCACTGCGCCCGCCGCGAGTTCGTCACGAGCCACGCGGCGTTCGGCTACCTCGCCGCAGCGCTACGGCCTGCACCAGGATCGCGATCACCGGGATCGACCCCGAGGCCGAGCCGAGCCGCAGCGGCTCGCAGCGCTGATCGACGCTCGTCCGGCGCGAGCACGTCACGACGGTCTTCTTCGAGACGGCTCGTCTCGCCGCGGCTCGCCGAGACCGTCGCCCGCGACGCCGGCGCGAAGACGGCGGTGCTCGATCCGATCGAAGGCCTGACGCCCGCCGAGGGCGAGCAGGGCGACGACTACTTCACGCTCATGCGCCGGAACCTGCACGCGCTCGAGGGCTGCGCTCGGATGCCGCTAGCGGTCGAGCTCGACGCACGTCGACTTCGCCTACCCGCGGGGCCGCCGGTGCTGCGCCGACGTCGACCTCGAGATCGCGGCCGGGGAGTTCGTCGCGATCGCCGGCCCGAACGGCGGCGGCAAGACGACGCTGCTCCGGCTCGCGCTCGGGCTCGAGCGGCCGACCGCGGCGCGTGCGCCTCTTCGGCGAGCCCGGCCGACAGCGTCCGCGACCGCGCGCGGATCGGCTACCTCGCCCAGCGGACGCAGCTCGGCGTCGCAGGCGCCGGCGACCGTGCGCGAGGTCGTCGCGGCCGGCCGCGCTCGCGCGTCGCAGGCCGTTCGGGCCGCTTCGCGCGCAGCGACCGCGACGCGATCGACGGACGCGATCGAGCGCGTCGGCCTCGGCGACTCAGGCAGCCGCGCCGTTGACGCGCCTCTCCGGCGGCCAGCAGCAGCGGGCGTTCATCGCGAAGGCGCTCGCCGCCGAGCCGCGAGCTGCTCGTGCTCGACGAGCCGACCGACCGGTGTCGACGTCGAGGCGCAGGAGGCGCTCGCCGCGCTGCTCGCGCGGCTGCACGACGAGCTCGGCGTCACGATCCTCTACGTCTCGCACGAGTTCGGCGCGGTCGAGCACGTTCGTCGAGCGGCTCGTGCTCGTCCGCGAGCGGATCGTCTTCGACGGCCCGCCTGCCGCGCTGCCCGGGCTCTGGCACGACCCGTCGCACGCGCATGCTTGACGCTCGAGTTCATGCGGCTCGCGTTCGCGCGCGGGCGCGGTCGTCGGCGTGCTCGCGCCCGGCGGTCGGGTTCTTCCTCGTCCAGCGGCAGATGAGCCTGATCGGCGACGGGATCGGCCACGTCGCCTTCGCGGGCGTCGCGGCCGGCTACCTGCTCGGCATCTCGCCGGTGCTGGACCGCGCTCGTCGCCGCCGATCGCTCGGCGCGGTCGCGATCGAGTGGCTGCGCGCGCCGGCGCAGGCCGGCCGGCGACCAGGCGCTCGCGCTCGTCTTCTACACGGGCATCGCGGGCGGCGTCGTGCTCGTCTCGGCGGCCGGCGCGCTGAACGCCAACCTGTTCCCGTTCCTGTTCGGCTCGATCCTGACCGTCACGCGCGGCGACCTCGCTCGTGATCGCGGCGCTCGGCGCTCGGCGCGCTCGGCGCTGATCGCCGTGCTGCTACGCGGCGCTCGTCGCGGTCGTCGCTCGACGAGGAGGGCGCCCGCGTCGCCGGGCTGCCGGTCGCGGCTGCTGAACGTCGCTCATCGTCGATGCTCGCCGGCGCTGACGATCGCGCTCTCGATGCGGATCGTCGGCATCCTGCTGATCGCGGCGCTGATGGTGCTGCCGGTGATCGCCGCGCAGCGGATCGCGTGGAGCCTGCGCTCGACGATGGCGCTCTCGATCGCGATCGGGCTCGGCGTCGGTGCTCGCCGGGCTGACGGTCTCGCTACTACGGCGACCTTCCGCCGGGCGGCACGATCGTGCTCGCGGCGACCGGCTTCTTCCTCGCCTCGAGCGCCACGGAGCTCATCCGCGCACCGGATCTGACGGTCGCGGTCAAGGACGTCGGCGGCGGCAAGCTGATCGCCACGGTGCGCGACGCGGACGGCAACATCACCGGGCTGGCCCAGTCGCCGTGATCCCGCTCTGGCAGGACGCCGAAGCGCGCCGCTGCCCTAGAGCTTCACGCTCTTCTCGACGATGGCGGCACCGAGGATGATGCCGGCGTCACTCGGAATCGCCGGCCGCCTCGAGCACCCGGTAGGTGCCCGGGACGACCTTGAGACGAGCCGGCAGAGCGGCGGTCGGTCTCACTGTCCGAGCCTGGTAGATCGTCCTCGCGCCTTGCTGGAGATAGAACTGGTAGTACACCGCGCCCGGGTAGCGGGGCCAGCCGAACACGCGCTCCGCCTTCCTGACCGTCCGCGGCTGCGGCTTCGGCTTCGCCGCGCGTTTGAGCGCCGGGGTGATCGCCCGCGGCTGCGTGCGGACCCTCGGCGCGGTGGGCTTGACCTGGGAGTTGCCTGGGGCGTCGCTGTGCCGTCGCGCCTTCGGGCGCTTCGCTGACCCCTTTGCCTGCCCGGCGCCGGTCGACTGGGTCGGCGCGGGCAGTGAGGCCTGCTCCTCGGGTCTCGCTGCGCAGGTCGGCCCTTGCGGCGACCACACGGGGCTGAACGCCAGCGCGGCGAGCGCGACCAGGCCGAGCAGCGACAGGACGACGGCCGGGACGCGGCTGGCGATCGACGGCCGAGGCGGGCGCTCGGAACGGCTGCGGGAGCGGGACGCTCCTCGCCGGCGACCGGCGCTGCGATCTTCTCGGCCTCCACCGCAGCTCGGCGAAGACCGGCAGCACCCAGGGAGGATCGGGCAACGCGTCTCGTGCGCGAAGGGCAGAGCTCTTCATCTACCAGGACGAGCTCGGAGCTGATCGGCCCTCGACGACCCCACTCGATGCCACGGTGCCTCCTGCCTTCGAGACCGAGAGAGATACCATCGCCTTACGAGGCATGGTTGACTCTGCCGGCACGCGGAGTAGCTTCCGCCACTTCGGGTCAGCGACGAAGGGTCGAGGTGAAGGGGTGGTTCACCTCAACCGTTGCTGCAGGCATGCTCCCGCCGGCCAGGGCGGGGTAAGCGAGGAGCTGACCCTAGAGCCCAGCCTAGACACGCGCGACCGACTGCGGCGCACAGCACCCTATGCCGCCGAGGGAGGTAGGGATGCACAAGCTCGCGATGTCGATTATTGGCGTCATCCTGCTCGCCACCGTGGCAGCAGGATCAGGAGCTAGCAGTCCGGCAGCGGTTCGGACGCCTTGACGGCAGCGGGAACAATCCGCGTCACGCCGGCTGGGGGAGGCGGGAACGCAGTACTCGAGAGTCGCCCCTACGAACTACGCCGACGGGATCGGCACGATGGTGTCGGGCCCGTCGCCGCGATACATCAGCAACCGCGTCTTCAACGACGTAGGGCAGAACCTGTTTTCCGAGAACGACGTCTCGCAATGGGGCTGGGCCGTGGGGCCAGTTCATCGATCACGACATGGGCCTACGGGACGAGGTGCCGGCCGAGAGCGCGCCGATGGCATTCGACGCCAGCGATCCGCTCGAGAGCTTCAAGCAACGACTTCGGCGTGCTCGGCCTTCTCGCGGACGCCCGCCGCGCCCGGCACGGGCGTCAAGACCCCGCGCCAGCAGATCAACACCATCGACAGCTTCATCGATGGCTCGAACGTCTATGGCGTCGAGCAAGCTCACGGCTCGACTGGCTGCGTGCCGGTGCCGCGGGCGACGGCAACCCGGCGAACAACGAGGCCTCGCTGCTGTTGCCGAACGACTACCTGCCGCGCTCAACGCACGTCCGACGGTCGCCGCGCCGCCGGTCGACTCTGATGGGCGCGCTCGTCGCGACGCCCGCGAAGGCGGTCGTGGCCGGCGATGTGCGCGCGAACGAGAACGTCGCGCTGACGGCGATCCACACGCTGTTCGCGCGCGAGCACAACCGGATCGTCGCGTCGCTCGGCCGATCCGGCTCTCGGCTGAGGACGAAGTTCGAGCTCGCGCGGCGCGTCGTCGGCGCGGAGATCGAATACATCACCTACAACGCAGTTTCTGCCCGCGCTTGGCGTTCGGCTCGACCCCTATCGCGGCTACGACCCGAACGCGAACCCGAGCCTCGAAAACGAGTTCGCGACGGTCGGCTATCGCGCGCACAGCATGATCCACGGCGAGTTCGACGTCGACCGTGCCGGATGGGACTTACACGAGCGACCAGCTCGACCGGGTCTTCCGACGCGAGGGAATCACCGTCGAGCGGAACACCGACGGAACGGTAACTCTCGTGATCCCGCTCGTGGCCGCGTTCGGCAATCCCGACCTGCTCGAGCAGGTCGGCGAAGGCCGATTCTGCAGAGCCTCGCCGAGCGCCAGTACAAGAACGACGAGCAGATCGACAACTCTCTCCGCAGCGTCCTCTTCCAGGTGCCGAAGCCCGACAGCCACGAATCCCGAGACCTGCGGCGCACCGGTCATCAGCGCGAGCTGCTTCGCGGGCGTCGCGGATCTCGGCGCCGACGACATCCAGCGCGGCCGCGATCACGGGATGCCCTCGTACAACGGGCTGCGCCGGGCGTTCGGACTCCCACCGGCGCGTTCGTTCACCGGACATCACGGGCGAGGCAACCGACCGCTTCCCGAACGGACGCAGGATCGATCGAACGGACCCGATCGACGATCCGGACATCCTCGACTTCGTCCGGCTGAAGGACGACGCGGGGAAAACCGTCCAGCCCCGCAGCGAGGAAGCCGATGAAGACGCGGTCGTCGGGATCCGGCGCACGACGCTCGCTGCGCGGCTGATGGCGATCTACGGGAGCGTCGACAAGGTCGACGCGTTCGTCGGGCATGGTCTCCGAGCCGCACGTGGCCGGGACTGAGCTCGGGCTGCTCCAGCTCGCGATCTGGAAGCGGCAGTTCGAGGCACTTCGGAACGGCGACCGCTTCTACTACGAGAACGATCCGATCCTGAGCACGATCCAGCAGACCTACGGGGTCACCTACCGGCACACGCTCGCCGAGCTGATCAAGCTGAACACTGGCGCCACGGTGGCTCCCAACGTGTTCGTGGCCGCTGGGGACGGATAGGTAGGTCTGGACCCAGAGGCCCAGGCAAGCGTTCCCCGGGCGAAGACCCGCTCCATGCCGCGAGGGCGTCTCATCGGCGGGAGCGGGTCTTCGACTCTCCGACGGCAGCCTCAGCGTTGCCGGGCACTGCGCAGGAGCTTTCTGGAGCACATGAAGAAGCCGTCGGCGATCATCGTGGGGCTCGCGTGCGAGCAGCATGCCGAGGAGCCGTCGCGCATCGGCCCCGGCAAGGGTGTCAATGACGCTTCATGACGGGAACTGGGCGGCGGGTGCCCCGTCGCCGAGGCCAGGTTCGGATCTCTCGACGATCAGCCGGGCTCCTCGTCCGCGGGTGACGAAGCTGATCGTCCAGCGGAGGAACGACGAGCAGCCGGTTCTGGAATCCGATCAGGTAGAAGAGGTGGACGACGAGCCAGAGCGACCCACGCGACGAAGCCGGCGACGTGGATCCCTTTGACGTCGGCGACGGCCTTCGAGCGGCCGATCGTGGCGAGGTTGCCCTTGTCGACGTAGCGGAACGGGCCGGCGCCCGATCGCGCGAGGCGCTCGCGGATCACGCGCGCGGCGTAGCGGCCTTGCTGCATCGCGACCGGCGCGACGACCGGGCAGCGTCGTGATCGTGCCATCAGCGGCCTGCACCTGCACCATGTCGCCGAGCGCGAACACCTCCGGATGTCCGGGCAAGCGTGAGATCGGGCCGCACCGTGAGCCGTCCCGCCCGGTCGACGTCGAGCGCCGGCCGCGCTTGCGAGCTTCGCAGCGAGCGCGGACGCGGTGACGCCCGCGGCCCAGATCGACCGTGCGCGCACCGACGTGCTCGACCTCGCCGTCCTGGGAGCGGATCGCGACCGAGGACGCGCCGACGTCGACGACGGTGTGCCCGACCAGCGGAGTGACGCCGAGCTGCTCGAGCGAGCGCGCCGCCTTCCGCGACAGCGACTCCGGGAAGCCCGGTGAGGACGCGGTCGGCAGCTTCGACGAGCAGAACGCGCGCGTCGCGCGGGTCGATCGAGCGGAAGTCGCGGCGCAGCGCGTCGCGGGCGAGCTCGGCGATCTGCCCGGCCATCTCGACGCCCGGTCGGCCCGGCGCCGACGACGACGAAGGTCAGCCAGCCGTCGCCGTTCGTCGGCGTCGCGCTCGACCTCGGCCGCCTCGAACGCGGCCAGGATGCGGTTGCGGATCGTCGAGCGCGCCGGCGAGCGACTTCAGCTCGGGCGCGTGCGTCCTGCCACTCGTCGTGGCCGAAGTAGGAGTACCGCGAGCCGCCGGCGACGATCAGCGTGTCGTAGCCGAGGACGGCTCGTCGCTCGCCGTTCGGGAGGTGATCCAGCACGACCTCGCGCCGTTCGAGGTCGAAGCCGGTCACCTCGGCCAGCACGACGCGGGCGTTCGCGCTGGCGCCTGAAGATCGAGCGCAGCGGCACCGCGATCTCGGCCGGCGAGAGCGCGCCGGTCGCCACCTGGTAGACGAGCGGCTGGAAGAGGTGGAAGTTCTGGCGGTCGACGAGCGTCACCTCGACCGGAGCGCGACGCAGCCCGCGCACAGCCTGCAGCCCCGCGAAGCCTCCTCCGACGACCACCACCCGATGAGCCGACCCGTGCATGTCGCTCCTCCTTTCAAGCCTTCACTACCCAGGACGAGGCCGTTCGAGCCGCTGTGACACCGATTCTGCCGAGGTGTCGCGACCAGAGTCGGCGCCGAGAGCGCCGACCGTCCATCTGACGGTCGCGAGCGCACTTGTGACGGCGCGCCGTCGGCCGGTGGCGTAGCTTGCGCAGGTCAGTGGCGACCGGGGTCGACGTCCGCGAGTGGCACCGGTTCCGCCAAACCCGATTGGAGGAGGCGTGATGCTCGGCTCGGACTATCCGTTTCTCGACGTGTTTTGGACGTTGCTCGTGTTCTTCGTATGGGTGGTGTGGTTCTGGCTCCTGATCACGGTGTTCGCGGACATCTTCCGCCGCCACGACATCTCCGGGTGGGGCAAGACCGGATGGCTGATCTTCACGATCATCCTGCCGTTCCTGGGCGTCTTCATCTACCTGATCTCGCAGCACGACGGGATGGACCAGCGCAACATCGAGCGTGCGCAGGCGGAGCGGGCCCAGCTCGACCAGTACGTCCGCCAGACCGCAGGCGGCGGTGGAGCGGCGGCCGAGATCGACAAGGCGAAGCAGCTCCTCGACAGTGGTGCCATCAACCAGTCCGAGTACGAGGCGCTCAAGCAGAAGGCGCTCGCCTAGCGCTCCGCGTCACCGAATCGCAGTTACGTAGTTAGGCCCTGGGCGCTCAGTCGCCCTGCGCCCCGTGCTCCTGGAGCCAGGCTTTGGCGACGCGCTTCTGGGCTCGCGTGAGCCATGCCTCGACGACCAGGTCGTACAGCTCGTCGGCGTCGATACGGGCCAGATCGGGGATGCGGAGCAAGACCGCCGGGTAGCCGTCGAAATGCGGCGTCGTGAAGAAGAGATCGCGATCGTCGGCGAGCAGGAGCTCCTTCACGTCGAGATCGGCGACGCGGAACATCAAGACGTCGTCGAGGCGCTCGCCCGTCTCCGGATCGATCGCGTCGGGCCTGCGGCCGCGCCGGCAGCAGAACAGCTTGCCGTGTGCCCGGTACGACGGGCGGCCGTCGTCCGATAGCTCCTTCGTCGTGTGCGGCAGCGAGAGCGCGAGCTGCGTCCAGGTCGGTCATGGTGCTCACGGCGCTACCCGAACGCCAGCGCTAACCGGCCCACGGTCCGACTCCACCGATGCGTTCGACCGTGATGCGCATCACGTGACCCGGAGGCGGGTTGTCCATCGGCGGGAACTTGACGTCAGGACCCAGGTAGACGTGGGCCAGCCGCTGCAACAGCTCCGGGGCACCGCCTTCCACGAGCCGCGCGCGCCCGTGGACGACGAGGTACTCGCTTGAGCCCCAGGCGGCTGGACATCGGTGCCCTCGATCGAGAGCGCCACGCGCGGATCGCGGGCGACGTTTCGGAGCTTCTGTTGATCCCCGAGGTGCGCCGAGACGATCTCGTCGCCGTCCAGTCCGACCCAGATGCAGGTCACCTGCGCGGAGCCGTCGGCGTTCAGCGTGACGAGATGGGCCAGCGAGTCGGACTCGACCAACCGGCGCGCGCTCTCCGGCAGCTTCATGCGCTGAAGGGTGCCTCAGCCATTCGATCCGAGCAACCTTGGCCGGTTTCGCTGGCGTACGATCGCCGCCATGGCCTACGACCAGGCGCTTGCCGATCGCATCCGTGAGCTGGTCGCCGGCGAGCCCGGCCTGACGGAGAAGAAGATGTTCGGCGGGCTCGCGTTTCTCATCGGCGGCAACATGGCCGTGGCGGCGAGCGGCCAAGGGGGAGTTCTGGTCCGCGTGGACCCCGCCGAGTCGGACAGGCTCGTCGCGAGCACGAAAGCGCGCCTGATGGAGATGCGCGGCCGGGCAATGCAGGGTTGGCTGCGAGTCGATCTCGAAGACGTTCGCACCAAACCTCAGCTGGCCAGGTGGGTCGAGCTCGGAACCAGCTATGCCCGCTCGCTCCCGGCGAAGGGGTAGCGGAGAGGCCCTAAGCCGTCTCGTACGGCTGTACAAAACACGAAAAACGTCGACCCGCCAAGCGCCGAAACGTCGGAAGTCGCTTGACCCGCCGTCGTCGTTCGTTTATTCATACTGGACAGTGCGCGCTTCACACGACCCGCGTCGCACCGTGGGGTTGATCGGCCTCGGCAACATGGGCACGGCCATCGCGGAGCGCCTCCTGGACGGCGGATACGAGCTTCTGGTCGTACAACCGGACGCCGGAGAAGGCCGATGCGCTCGCGCGCACGGGGCGCGGCCGTCGCCGAAACGCCGGCGGACCTGGCTGCGCAGATCGACGTCGTGCTCACGTCGCTCGCCAACGACGACGGCGCTCGAGGCCGTGGCGGGCGAGGTCGTCGCCGCTGCGCGGCCGGGCACCGTCCTCGTCGACATGAGCACCGTCTCGCCGGCCGCCTCGGCACGAGTCGCCTCGCTCGCGGACGACGGCGTCCGGTCGCCTACCTGCGCGCACCGGTCAGCGGCAACCCGACGCGTCGTGCGCGCCGGGAACCTGAGCTTCATCGTCTCCGGGCCCGCGGAGACGCTCGAGCGACGTCGAGCCGGTCATCCGAGCGATCGGCCCCACCGTCCACCACGTCGGCGACGGAGAGCAGGCTCGGATCGTGAAGCTCGCGATCAACCTCATGATCGCCGGGCTCGGCGCAGTTGATGTCGGAGGCGCTGGTGCTCGGCGAGGCCGCCGGCGTCTCCCGCGCGGCGCTCCTCGACGTGATGGCGAGCTCGGCCGCCGGCGCGCCGTTCGTCAAGTACAAGACCGAGCCGCTCCTGCGCGACGACTTCTCCGCGACGTTCACGACGGCGCTGATGGAGAAGGACATCGACCTCGTCCTCGACGCGGCAGAGGAGGCCGGCGTGGAGCTTCCGCTGGCGAGCGAGATGAAGACGCTCCTCCGAGCGGCGATCGAGGCCGGCTACGCAGACGACGATTTCATGGCGCTCTTCCTGCACCTGCGGAGCGCTTTCGGCTCGCCAGGCGCCTGTGCCGCCCTCGGGCATGAGTGAGCATTCCGCATCAGGAGGTCGTGCAGTGAGCACGCGAAGCGAGGACGGTCGGCTCACCCGACGCGACGCGCGCGGTCGACTGGGAGCAGCGCATCGACTTCCCGCGGCTGCGCTGCGGACCGGTCTCGCACCGCGCCAAGGCGGCGCTCGAGGCGTCGGACCTCGGTGCCGTGCTGCTGTTCGACCCGAACAACATCCGCTACGTCACGAGCACGCACATCGGCGAGTGGGCGCGGGACAAGAACGCGCGCTTCGCGCCTGCTCGCGCGCGGCGCGGACCCGATCCTGTGGGACTTCGGCTCGGCGGCTCGCCACCACCAGCTGTTCGCGCCGTGGCTGCCCGCGGAGAACTTCCGCGCCGGCGTCGCGCCGATGCGCGGCGCGATGCCGGTCGAGACCGGGATCCCTGACCGGCTCGGCGAGCAGATCGCGCACGAGCTGCGCGAGTTCGGCCTCCAGGACGAGCCGCTCGGGGTCGACATGGCGGACCTCGTCACGATCGAGGCGCTGCAGCGCGCCGGGGTGCACGTCACCGACGGCTCCCAGGTCATCCTCGAGGCGCGGAAGATCAAGACCGCGCGAGGAGATCGCGCTGCTCGACCAGTCGGCCGGGCTCGTCGACGCCGTCTACGACGAGATCTACCGGATGCTGCGGCCGGGCGTCTACGAGCACGAGATCGTCGCGCGCGCGCACCAGCTGCTGTTCGAGATGGGCTCGGAGCAGGTCGAGGCGGTCAACGCCGTCTCGGGCGACCGCTGCAACCCGCATCCGCACGTGTTCTCCGACCGGCTCCTGCGCCCGGGCGATCAGGCGTTCTTCGACATCATCCACTCGTTCATGGGCTACCGAACGTGCTACTACCGCACGTTCAACGTCGGCGGTGTCAGCCACTCGCAGCTCGACGCGTACAAGCAGTGCCGCGAGTGGCTGGATGCCGCGATCGCGCTCGTGCGGCCGGGCATGACGACGGACAAGATCGCCGAGGTCTGGCCGACCGCCGAGGAGCTCGGCTTCCCGGACGAGGAGACCTGCTTCGGTCTCCAGTTCGGGCACGGCATCGGCGTCGGGCTCTACGAGTCGCCGATGATCTCGCGCGTCCATTCCCTCGAGCACCCGGTCGACGCTCGAGGAAGGGATGGTCTTCGCGCTCGAGACCTACTGCGCCGCGACCGACGGCCGCTCGGCGGCGCGGATCGAGGAAGAGGTCGTCGTGACGGCGACCGGATGCGACGTGATCACGCGCTTCCCGGCCGAGGAGCTGCTCGTCGCCGGCCGCACCTACGTGCGCGGCGCGGACCTGCTGGCGACGGGCGACGACGGCCGGAACGGCGGCTCTCCGGACTGGCGGCCGCTGTCGCGTCCTCGGCCGTCGTCGAGCCCGCCGGCGTTCCGCGATGAGCCGACACGGGCACGCGCGAGCTCGCGGACGGGCGGCCCGGCTACCGCCTCGTCCGGCGCGAGGACGTCGACGCTGGCCGACGCGCTGCCGGGCCGCTCGAGCGGCCTGACCACGTGCCGGCTCGTCGGCGGCGCGCTCGGCTCGACGCACATGGCGCTGACGCTGGTCTCGCTCGTCGACGGCCACGTCGACGAGCACCTGCACTCGTACGAGACGAGCTTCTACGTGCTCGAGGGCGAGCCGGTTCTCTACCTGGAGGGGCGCGGCGTCGAGGCTCGAGCCCGGTGCCTGCGGCGCGATCCCGGTCGGAGCGCCGCACGCGTTTCGCTGCGACGGGCGCGCGCTCTGGATCGAGATGGCCGTCGCCGCGGCCGCGCGCCGACGGCAGCGACACGTTCTTCCTCGGGCCGCGCGCCGGATGGCCGATGCGATGCCGCTCGACGCCCGCGACCCGCGCAACCACAACCTCTTCCTGCTCAGGGACGGCGAGATGGACCTCGATCTGCCTCGAAGCGCGGCCAGGCGATGGGCGCGCCGACCGTGTCGGGGAGCATGGCGACCGCCGTCCTCGCCTACAGCGGGATCGCCGTGAAGATGCTCGTCGACCAGCGGCTCGACGCGCAGCTCCACACGATGTTCATGGTCGACTACCAGCCGGGAGCGCTGCGCCAACCCGCACGACCACCCGTTCGAGGAGTCGTACTACATCCTCGACGGCGAGGTCGACGTCGTCGCGAACGGCGACCGCTACACGCTTCGGCCGGGCGACGTCTTCTGGACCGGCACCGGCTGCGTGCACGCGTTCTACGAGACGCAGGGACGGCCGCGTGCGGTGGCTCGAGACGTCGGCGCCCGGGGCCGCCCGCCGCGCCACTCGTACCGCCACGAGCGCGACTGGAGCCTACCTCGCCGAGCGCCTCGCCTCCGACGCCGAGGTCGGTGCGGCGTGAGCCACGTCAGCGACAAGCCGGCGGCGGGCGTCCTCGACGACCTCGACCTGTACACGGGCATCTACCGGCAGGATGCTCCTCATCCGCGGCTTCGAGGAGCTCGTCCAGTCGCTGTTCCTCGCAGGGCGAGGTCTACGGAACGACGCATCTGTACTCCGGGCAGGAGGCGATCGCGACCGGGTGTCGCAAGCGTTCTCGAAGAGCGCGACCGCGTGGCTGCGACGTACCGCGGGCACGGCCACGCGCTCGCGGTCGGCGTCGACCCGCAGAAGCTGCTCGACGAGATGCTCGGCGCGCGAGTCGGGCATCAACGGCGGGCGGGCGGGCTCGATGAACGTGAACTCGCCCGGCGATCGGCTGATCGGCTCGTTCGGGATCGTCGGCGGCAGCATCGCCGCCGCGACAGGGGCGGCGCTGGCCCTGAAGCGGACGACCGGCGGCGTCGCAGTCGCGTACTTCGGCGACGGCGCCATGAACCAGGGCTACGTCTTCGAGTGCCTCAACTTCTGCGCAGGTGCTGCCGCTTGCCGCATCGTCCTCGTCTGCGAGAACAACGGCTACGGCGAGTACACGCCGTTCCGCTCGGTGACGGCGGGCGAGATCCGGGCGCGCGCCGAGGTCATGGGCGTGATCCGGCCGAGACGATCGACGGCATGAGCGTGTGGACCGTGCGCGAGGCCGCCGCACGCGCGCTCGCGCATGTCGCGCGCGGGCGACGGCCCGGCGTTCGTCGAGGCGCTGACGTACCGCTTCGTCGGACACTCGCGCAGCGATCCCGGCGCGTACCGGCCCGAGGGCGAGCTCGAGCAGTGGATGGCGCGCGATCCGATCGTCGTCCTGCGCACGCAGCTCGAGGCGGAGGGCGTCGACGCTGCGCGAGCTGGACGAGCTCGAGCAGCGAGCATGACCGCACGAGCTGGAGCGGATGCGCGAGCAGCGGCCTCGCGGCGCCGTTCCCGACCGAGCTGACGGCCACGCGAGTTCAAGGACTGAGGACGCGCGTGCGCCCCGCGAGCTGACGATGCCCAAGCTGTCCGACTCAGATGGCCGACGCCGTCATCCTCCGCTGGCTGAAGTCGCGCGGGCGAGGCGTTCGCGCGAGGCGAGGGCCTGATCGAGGTCGAGACCGACAAGGCGACCGTCGTCTACGAGGCCGAGTCGGACGGGACGCTCGACTCGATCCTCGTCCCGAGGGCGCGACCGTGCGCCGTCGGAGAGCCGATCGCGACGCTCGCGAACGGCGACGGCGCGGTGGGCCGCGCCAGCTCCGCGCCCACAGCCCGAGCAGGTGGCTCCGCCGCCGGCTGCGACCCGGCCGCCGAGGCGGACCCGCTGAGGACGACTGCGCGAGCGTCCCGATCGCGACGCCGGTGGCGCGCCGGACCGCGGTCGAGCTCGGCGTCTCGCTCCACGGCATCGCCGGCACCGGCCCGGGCGGCCGGATCACGCGTCGAGGACGTGACCAGAGCGCCGCCGCCGAGTCGCGGCATCCGACCGCGAGCAGCCTGCCGCCGGCGGCTGGCAAGGGCGAGGTCAGCATCGCTCGAGCCGACGCCGACGCAGGCGACGATCGCGCGCCGGATGGTCGAGTCGGCGACGACGATCCCGGTCTTCACCGTCTCGGCCGACGTCGACGTGTCGCAGATCGTCGCGTCTGCGGCGCGGAGCCCGCGAGCGAGGCGACGAGCGCTCCGTCGGTCAACGACTTCGTCGTGAAGGCGGCGGCTGCCAGCGCTGCGCGACGTTCCCGCGCTTCAACGCGTCGTACGTCGACGGCAAGGTCGAGTGCTACTCACGGGTGAACGTCGGCATCGCCGTCGCCACCGACGATGCGCTGCTCGTGCCGGTCGTGCGCGACGCCGACCGGAAGTCGCTCGCGCGAGCTCGCCGCGGAGACGCGGCGGCTGGCGGACGGCGCGCGGCGGCGAACCCTCAGACCCGAGGACTTCCGCGACGGCACGTTCACGGTCTCGAACCTCGGCATGTTCGGCGTGCGGTCGTTCACCGCGATCATCGATCCGCCGCAGGTCGCGATCCTCGCCGTCGGCGGCGTCCGGCGCGCGCCCGTCGAAGCAGGCGCCGACGGCGTAGTCGTCTTCAGCGACCTGATGACCGCCACGCTGACCTGCGATCACCGCGTCGTCTACGGCGCCGACGGCGCGCAATTCCTGTCCCGTCTACGCGAGCTGCTCGAGCGGCCGCTCGCGCTCCTCGACCGCTCTGAACGGACGATGACCGGCACCGGTCGCCTTCCGCACCGCGATCCGCGATGCGCCTCGACGAGGAGCTCGCGGCCGACGAGCGCGTGATCCTCTTCGGCGAGGACGTCGCCGTCGCCGGCGGCGTGTTCGCGACCACGACCGGCCTCTACGACAAGTACGGCCCGGAGCGCGTCTTCGACACGCCCATCTCCGAAGCTGGCGCTCGCGGGCGCCGCGTTCGGCTCGGCGGTGCACCGGCCTTCGACCGGTCATCGAGATCATGTTCGGCGACTTCCTCACGCTCGCGATGGACAGCCTCGTCAACCAGTCGACGAAGTACTGGTTCCTGACGCAGGAGCAGGTGAGCGTGCCGCTCGTCGATCCGCTCCGTGGTCGGAGCCGGCGGCCGCTTCGGCGCGATCCACTCGCAGATGCCGGTGTCGTGGTTCATGGGCGTGCCCGGGCCTGAAGATCGTGCGTGCCCGTCGACGCCCGGCGGACGCGAAGGCGCTGCTGCAAGGCCGCGATCCGCGACGACAACCCGGTGCTCTTCTTCGAGCACAAGCGCCTGTACACGCTCGAGGGCGAGGTGAACGGCGCGCCGGTCGGCTCGGCGAGGCGGCGGTGGTGCGCGAGGGACGCGACGTCACGCTCGTCACCGCGATGAAGGGCGTCCACGACAGCCCTCGAGGCCGCGGACGCGCTCGACGCAGGACGGCGTGTCGGTCGAGGTGATCGACCTGCGCACGCTCCGGCCGTTCGACCTCGACACCGTCCTCGCCGTCGGTCAGGAAGACGAACCGGATCGTGGTCGTCGAGGAAGGGCCGCTGACCGGCGGCTGGGCGGGCGAGGTGCTCGCCTCGGTCGTCGAGCAGGGCCTCGGCCACCTCGACGACGCGTGGCGCATCGCGACGCCCGAACACGCCGATCCCCTACAGCCCGCCGCTCGAGGACGCCTTCCTGCCCGGTGCCGGACGGATCGCACGCGGAGATTCGCGCGGCGTGTCCGCTGAGCGAACCCGCCTCGCTCGAACGGTCCGCTCTCGAGGACGTCGAAGGTCGGGCATCGCCTTCGCGTCGGAGCGAGAGCGTCTCGGCATCGGCCTCCGCGAGCTCGCGCGTCGGGTGGGCGTCTCGCCGAGCCTCGTCTCGCAGATCGAGCTCGACCGCGTCAACCCGTCGGTCAGCACGCTCTACGCGCATCGTCACGGAGCTCGGCATGACCGATGAGCGACGTCTTCGGCGAAGCGGCCCGAGGAGCGCGTGGTCCAGCCGCGGCGACGGCCTTGCAGAACGGCCCGGAGACGCGACCGGTGATCAACCTCGCGTCCGGCGTGCGCTGGGAGCGGCTCACGCACGAGCGCGACCGCGACGTGGAGTTCCTGTACGTCGTCTATCCGGTCGGAGCCGCGTCGTGCCCCGAGGACGCGCTGATGACGCACGGCGGCAGGAGTACGGCTACGTGACGAGCGGGACGCTCGGCGTGCAGGTCGGGTTCGAGGTGTACGAGCTCGGCCCGGGCGGCTCGATCGCGTTCGACTCGTCGTCGCCGCACCGGCTGTGGGCCGTCGGCGACGAGCCGGTCCACGCGATCTGGGTCGTCATCGGCCGCGAGGCGGATCCGCGGACGACGACCACTTCCCCCGCCGCGCCCGGTCGCCGACTAGCCGCGCATAGCAATACGTAACCT
>ERZ1370068.6167-contig-5168_pt1 | contig 22622 bp, 19 predicted proteins | sample MGYA00561227_ERZ1370068 | MGnify/ENA primary metagenome ERZ1370068 (study PRJEB38410, sample SAMEA6850437) | metagenome | study: Metagenomic assessment of the ecological functions of the soil: analysis of the soil microbiota associated with the... | reverse complement strand
GTAATGCTTCGTTCAGTTACGTATTGCTAGTGGAGCTTTCGGCGACGGCGCCACGAGCAGCGAGCGCAACCCCCAGCACACCTACCTCTCGCCGGCGCGTTCACCGTCACGCTGACGGCGACGGGACCAGGCGGCGTCGACGTCGAGTCGAAGGCCCGGGCTCGTCACGGTCGACCAATCACCGCCCGCGCCGCTCGCCACCTTCCTCGCGAATCCAGACGAGCGGCATCGACTCGCTGCTGGTCGCGCTTCAGCGACCAGTCGAGCGGGCGTGGTCACGAGCTGGTGCCTGGACCGTTCGGCGACGGCTCGCTCGGGAACGTCCGGAACCCGAGCCACACCTACGTCGCGCCCGGGCACCTACAGCGTCACGCCTCGCGATCCACGAGCCCCGGGCGGCTGCGACGACGATCGCGAAGCGTCGGCCTCGTGGCCGTGTACTCCGTCGTGCGCGGCCTGCGCCGATCCCTCGTTCGGGCAGTCAGACCGCCGGGCGCGCGCCCGGCATCGCGTGCGTGGCTGCCATGGGCGGGAGCGCGAGCCACGTCGTCCAGCCGCGGCGGACGTCGCGTCCCGACGGACGGCTCCGTTCCCGAGCGACGGCGCGCGCTGGCTCCAGCTCTCCACCGACGGGCACGAGCTTCGCCTCGCCGCCCACCACGCCGGGCGCCGTCACGGCTCCGCCGTCGGCGGCGCCGGGCGTCGACGCAGCGCTTCTACCTCGCCGATCCGCTCAGCGTGCTCGGCTTCGACGCGGCCTTCGTGCCGCGGCGACGCGCACGGCTGCGACGACTGGATGAGCGTGGACGTCTCCGACGGCGCCACGACGGTGAACCTCTTCTTCGCCGACGCCGCCTCACAGCCGCGCCCGAGCTCTCGAGCGTGCTCGGCCTGCCTCGCACGGCGCTACGCGCACGTCCGGGCGGACCTGCGCGTGCTCTTCCCGGGCTCGGTCGCGCAACACGCGCTTCAGCGCTCACGCTCCAGGTCGGGAACGGCGGCTCGACGGCGTCGAGCCCTCCTACGGCCTCGTCGACGACTTCGCGCCTCGAGCAGGCGCCCGGCACGCAGCGCTGCGCTACGGCTGCGACGCCGGCAGTGCGCGGCAGCCTGACGGTGCTCTCGGGCACGCCGCGCCTCGGCACGACGCTCACCCTCGGCGTCCGACAACCCGCTCGGCACGCAGGGCCCGAACTCGCGCGCCTACGCCTGGATGTCGCTCAAGCCCGACGCGGCTACCCCGTGCGGCACGCTGCTCACGCGAACTTCCGGCATGGCCGGGCGGGCACCGGGCGAGATCCTCGTCGACCGCAGCGACCGGGTCGCTGCATCAAGACCGTCGACGGGCGGTCTGTGGAGCACGCCCGGCACGCCCGCGGCCGTGCCGCTCGTCGATGCCGATCGGCGCTCGGCTGGATCGGCACGCCGCTCTACGTGCAGGGCTACCTGGTCGACGGCACGCGTCACCTACGGCGTGCGCGCTCGAGCGTGACCGACGCGCTGAAGCTGACTCGATCGGCCCCTGACCTCATCGAACTCGACAACGAACAACCCCCTGGAAGGTGTGGACGGGGCATGGATCCATTCGGATCCACTGCCCCGTCCCGCTTCGAGCCCTGGGCTCGGCGATCAGCGCCTGCGAGGATCAGAGGTTGATGCGCTTGAACGCCTTGGTCGCGTCGACCTTCTTGCCGTCGACCTCCGCGTACGGGGTACACGAAGAAGTTCAGCGTGCCCGCGGCGGGCGCCGGGCGTGAGCGTGAGGTCGCGGCCGCCGGTCATCGTCACGCGGTCGGCGTCGAGCGTCGCCGAAGAAGTAGTCGGTCTTCTCGGGGTTGCTTGTCGGCCTCGGAGATGTCGACCGGCATCCAGCCCTGGCTCTCGAGCCACACGTAGGCCCAGCAGTGGTAGCCGCCGACCTTGGCCTCCTTCTCGTCGCCGCCCGGGATGGGAAGCCCATCTCGAAGCGCGCCGGCATGCCCCTTCGCGCGCGCCAGGCCCATGAAGTAGCTGTGGAAGTCGGTGCAGTTCCCGAACTTCGCGTCGCAGGCCCACTCGGCGTCGCCGCGGCCCCAGCTCTTGTCGCCGTCGGGCTTGTCGTTACTTTCATGCGCTCGAGCGTGTGGTCGTAGAGCGAGCGCGCCGACGGCCTTCGAATCGGCACGGCGAGCTTCAGCGAGGCCGCCACCGCCGCCGACCTTGCCGTCGAGCGGGATCATCTTGTCGGGCTGCTTGAGTCTCGGCCAGCTCGCGGGCCTGGCCTGTGCCGCCGCCCTTGGTCTCGTAGCGCGTCACGTCGAAGGCGAGCTCGACCTCGACCGGCGTCCCGGCGATCTCGACGCACACCGAGCGACCGAAGCCGCCGGCGATGTCGTGGAAGCTCCCACTTGATCATGCCCATGTCCCCGTCCTTCTAGGTCGGCGGGCCTCGCTGCCCGTGACGACAGCTCGCTTGTTCGACGTGCCGGTTCTTCGACCTTGCGAACATCAGGCTTGCCGATCGCCTGGTCGGGGTGTCGAGCGGAACGGGGATCCACATGCGCACCTGCTTCGCGCCGCCCGGCACCGTCGGTCACGGCGGCCGTGTACACGAAGCGGAACGAGCGCGTGCGGCGCGGGTCGCGTCGAGCTGCGCGTCCTGCGCGACGAGCAGCGCGATGCAGAGTGACGATCGTGAGGAGCAGGGGATCATGGATGTCGTTGGTAGGAGATCTTCAGGCGGCGCGCCCTCGCGCTACGCGTAGGATTCAGCGCGGGAACGCGGATGGAATTCGATCAGCTGCGCACGTTCCTGGCCGTCCTGGAGCACAAGAGCTTCGTGCGCGCCGGGCGAGGCGCTGCGCGTCGGGCAGTCGACGGTCAGCTTCCACGTCAAGGCGCTGGAGCAGCGCGTGGGGGCGACCCTGCTCGAGCGCGGAGCGCGGCAACGTCGCGCCCGACCGCCGCGGGACCGGATCCTGCAGCCCTACGCCGAGCAGCATCGTGAGCGCTGTGCGACGAGGCCACGGCGCGCACTGCGCGCCGGCGAGAACGGCGAGGTCGGCCGTGCTCGTGCTCGCAGCCTCGACCGTCCCGGGCGAGTACCTCATGCCCGCCGCTCCTGGCCGAGCTGCGCCGCGCGCCATCCGGGCATCCGCGCGTGGAAATGAGCGTTTCCGACTCCGGAAAAGGCCACTTCCGCGCTGCTCGCGAAGGAGGCCGACCTGGCTCTCGTCGGCAGCAAGCCGCGCGACCGGCGGCTCGATCGCGACCGTGTTCGCGCAGCGACGAGATCGTGCTCGTCGGCCCGGTGCCGAATCCCGTTCGCGCCGGACGGCAGGCTCGAGCCTGAAGGACGCTGCGCGACGTGCCGCTCATCCTGCGCGAGCAGGCTCGAGGGCACCGCGCGACGCGATCGCGCGCATCCTGCCCGCACCTCGGCGAGCGCAGCGATCGCGCTGCGCGTCGGCAGCAGCGAGGCCGGCGAAGCGTTGCGTGCAGCATGGTCTCGGACTGGCGTTCCTGTCGCGTCAGGCGGTGGCGACCGAGCTCGCGGCGGGACTGTTCCAGGTCGTCGAGCTGCCCGGGCACGCCCGTGCGGCGGACATTCTACGTGGTTCGGAACCGCGCGCGTGTCGCCCTCGCCGGCCGCGCGCGCGTTCCTCGACCTCGTGCATCAAGTCCCATCGATGAGCGCGTGCGCGCTCATCGAATCCGCTCGACGCGCAGCGCGTGGAGCGATTGCTCTCCGGATGCGGACTCCAGGGGCGCAGCCGAACGGCCGAGCGAGCGAGCTGCGGCCTCGCTCACCTACCTCGCGCCCGGGCTTGCCGCTTGGCGCTGTTCGAGGCCGTGGCGACGCCACCTCGCGCGAGCGCTCGGCGTTCGCGACGACGCTCGCGCAGCGACTCGACGCGCTCGGCGCCCGAGCCCGGCGGACCCGATCCCTTCGGCGCGCTCGGGCGAGGCCGACCTCGGCTTCCTGTGCGCGCCGGGCTACCTGTGGCTCGCCGAGCGCGTGCCGCCCGCGCGGTCGAGCTCGTGCCCGCGGCATTCGTGTTCGACGATCCGCGCTGCGCGGGAGCCGTCCGGTGTACTTCGCCGACCTCGTCGTGGTCTCGCGCGCGTGCGCGCGCGCGTCGTCGCTGGCCGAGCTCTGCGGGCGCGCGCTGGGTGTACAACGATCCCTGCTCGCTGAGCGGCTACTTCAGCGTGCGCCGGCGAGCCCTCGCCGCGCTCGGCCGGCGCCGACTTCTTCCGCTCCGCCGCGCGCCGTCGGCTCGCACCACGCGGCCCTGCGCGCGATCGAGCAGCGGCGAGGCCGACTGCGCGCCGCGATCGACTCGAACACGCTCCTCCTCCGAGCGCCGCCGCGGCGTCGAGCACGCGGTGCGCGTGATCGAGTCGCTCGGGCCCTACCCGTCCAGCCGCGTGGTCGTGCGCGCCGGGCTCGCGCGCGGGCGCAAGCGCGCCATCGCGGCCGCGCTGCTCGCGCATGCACGAGTCCGCCCCCGGCCGGCGCCGCCCTGGCGCGCTGCGCGCGTCCGGCGCCTCGCGCCCATCTCGCCCGCCGACTACGAGCCGGAGAGGCGCTCCTCGCCTGCGCGACGAGGCTGTCCGCGAGCGACGCGCCCGCGGTCGCGCTGACTCTGGCATAGTCGGCCGGAGAGCGAGAGCAGGACACGAGAACCTATCCCAGAATCTGCCCGTGGTGTTCCGGGACAGGTTCTGAGACTCTCGCCCATCCCATGTCCGGAAGCACGCTGCAGAAGCCCGCGAGCGCGTCCGCCCGCGCGCCCGCCGACGAGCCGAGCGCGCTCTATGCGCGGATCCGCGCCACGACCGAGGCGCCTGTGCCTGCCGCTGCACACGGAGGACTACGTCGTCCAGAGCATGCCCGACGCGCAGCCCGACGCAGCTGGCACCTCGCGCACACGAGCTGGTTCTTCGAGACCTTCTGTGCTCGCGCCGCGGTCGCGCGGTTACGCGCCCTTCGACGCGCGCTTCGCGGTGCTCTTCAACTCCTACTACCACGCGCGCCGGCGAGCGCCATCCGCGGCCCGAGCGCGGCTGCTCTCGCGCCGACGGTGGAGGAGGTGTTCGCCTACCGCGCGCACGTCGATCGCGCGCGATGGAGCGGCTCCTCGCCGGCGAGCACGGCGCGCTCGGCGCCGAGCTGCGCTTCACGATCGAGCTCGGGCTGAACCACGAGGAGCAGCACCAGGAGCTGATCCTGACCGACGTCAAGCACGTGCTCGCGCTGAACCCGCTCGAGCCCGCCTATCGCGCAGCGCGCCGGCTCCGCCGCCCGCCGTGCCGCGTGCCGCGAGCGCTGGTCGAGCTTCGACGGCGGCCTGATCGAGATCGGCACCGACGCGCGCGCGCCTTCGCCTTCGACAACGAGCGCCCGCGCCACCGCCGCTTCGCTCGCGCCCTTCGAGCTCGCGCGCGAGGCCGGTCACCTGCGGCGAGTACGTCGAGTTCGTGCGCAGACGGCGGGTACGAGCGCTCCGGAGCACTGGCTCGCGGACGGCTGGGACGCGCGCGCGCGACTCGCCTGGGAGGCGCCGCTCCACTGGAGGCGCGCCAGTTCGTCCTGGCGCATCCTCACGCTGAACGGCGCATGCGCCGCTCGATCTGCCGAGCCCGTGCTGCCACGTCAGCTACTACGAGGCCGACGCGTTCGCGCGCTGGGCGCGGCGCGCGCCTGCCGCTCGAGGAGGAGTGGGAGCACGCGGCGCGCGGCCGAGACGCCGGCCGGGAACCTGCTCGATTCCGACCGCCTGCACCCGCGCCCTGCGCGCACGGCGGCCGAGCGGATCGACCAGGCGTTCGGCGACGTGTGGGAGTGGACCGCCAGTCCCCTACTCGCCCTACCCTGGCTTCGAGCCGTTTCGCGGGATGGTCGGCGAGTACAACGGCAAGTGGATGAGCAGCCGCTACGTCCTGCGCGGCGGCTCGTGCGTCACGCCCGCGCGCCACATCCGCGCGTCAGCTACCGCAACTTCTTCGGCCCGGAAGCGCGCTGGCAGTTCAGCGGGATCCGTCTGGCGCGGTGAGGGCGCGGGGCGCCGAGGCACTACTAGCCGGGGCTTCAACGCCGGATGCCACGCTGGAGCGTGGCGGTCCCAGGGCCAGGCTAGAGCCTGGCGAGCGCCAGGCCGGGCTGGAGCCCGGCGCTCCAGCCACGCTGGGCGCGTGGCGGTCCGCTACCGGCCCTTGTTGAGCCGGCGGTGGTACGAGTCGATCCAGTCGCGGTACTGGATCGGGAGGTCGTCGCGGATCTGGTTCTGGAAGACCTGACGTGACGCGCTGCGGGAGGTTGCCCCAGCGCTCGGAGTCCTGGCCTCGGCGCGAAGCGGCTGGCCGGGCTCGTCGACGCGCGGAGGTGAGGGGCGGTTCTCGCCGGAGGGGATTGGGGCCGCGGTCGTCGGGCTTCGCCCCTGGGCTTCGGCGACTCGGGCTTCTGCCCCGCTTGGAGTCGGGCTTGGGCGCCTGGGGCGTGTTCTCGCGCTCGGTCGGGTCCGCGCTGGCGCCTTGTCGAGCGGGCTCTCGCCGCTCTGCTCCGGCGGCTTCATGCCCGCCTTCATGCACTGGCCGCCCCCTGCTTGCCGAGCTTCTCGGCCAGCTCGAGGATGCGCTCGATCCCGTCACGGCCTGGTCGCTCTTTCTCGCCTTGCGGAGTGCAGGAGAGCGCTCGATCCCACTCTCCTTGCCCTCGGGCACCGGGATGCGTCCCGCTCCGGCGTCGGCGAGCTCGAGGTCGATCGCTCCCAGGGTGCGCTCCACCTCGTGGAAGAGGTGGATCATCTCCTTCTGATCGTCCTGCATCCCGTTGAGCTGGGGCAGCTCGACCCCCTGGTGAGTCGTCTGCGGCGTCTTCGGATCCTTCGAGTCCTTCCGAATCCTGGCCCGGCTCCTGGGCGGCCACGAGGACGAGGCAGGCACCCGAGAAGGTCACCGCGAAGGAGAGGCAGCGCGCGAGGTTTCATGGTGTCGTCGGGGGTGCTGGTCGATCGCCGCGGAGGCGCGGCGGCTCCCTTCCATCCCAGCCATCGATTCCGACCCGGGATCCATCGGCCGCGGATCGGCCTCGGTAAAGCCCTCCCGGGAGAGTCTTCGGGCCCGTCGCCGCGTCCCCGTCCGCACTCCCCAGGAACGAGCCCCTTGCCTCGCTCCCGCGCCGTCCGGAAGCTCCTCCTTCTCCGTCCCCCTCCCATGGGCGAATCCATCCCCTTCTCCGCGACCGCGCCGGCGGCCGAGCAACGCTTGCTCGCCACCTGGGCCGGGGCCCGCGACGGCCTGTGGGACTGGGACGTCGGGAGCGGCGAGGTTCTGATTCTCGCCGCGCTGAGAGGAGATCCTGGGCTGCTCCGAGGGCGAGCTCCCGGACCGGGCCGAGGAGTGGTTCCGGCGCGTCCACCCGACGACCTCCGCTCTCAAGCGGGGACTGGCGGCCCTGATGGCGGGGAAGCAGGCGCTGCTCGAGGTCGAGGTGCGCATGATCCACCGCTCGGGGAGCTGGCGCTGGGTCCTGTGCCGCGGCGCGCGCGCGGCGCGGAGCTCGAGCTCGTCGGCGGCTCGCTCACCGACGTGACGGCCCTCAAGATGGCCGAGAACCGGCTCCTGGTCGAGGCTTCCCACGACCGCCTGACGGGCCTGCCGAACGAGTCCCTGTTCCTCGACCGGCTCGCGCTCGCGCTCGTGCGCAGCTCGCGCCGGCCGGCGCGAGTCGATCGCGGTGCTCCATCTCGACCTCGACCGCTTCCACACGGTGAACGACAGCCTGGGCGTCGAGGCGGGCGACGAGCTCCTGGTCGAGATCGCGCGCCGGCTGACGGAGGTCCTGCGCATGGGCGACACGCTGGCGCGCCTCGGCGGCGACAAGTTCGCGCTGCTCCTCGACGGCGTGCGCGGAGCGGAGGAGGCGGTCGACTTCGCGCAGGAGATCGCCGGCACGCTGAAGCGTCCGCTGCGCCTCGGCGGTCACGAGGTCTTCGCCCAGGGCTCGATCGGGATCGCGCTCGCGCGCCGGCCACGGACCGGCCCGAGGACCTCCTGCGCGACTCGATCACGGCCATGCACCGCGCCAAGCGCGACGGCTCGACGCGTGTGCGAGGTCTTCGACCCCGAGATGAACCAGCAGGCGAAGCAGCGCCTCGAAGCTCCGAGGCCGACCTGCACCACGCGCTCGAGCGGCGCGAGTTCGTGCTGCACTACCAGCCGGTCGTGGCGCTCGCCGAGGGACGGCTCTCGTCGTTCGAGGCGCTCGTGCGCTGGCAGCATCCGGAGCGCGGCCTCGTCCGCCTGACCTCTTCATCCCGATCGCGGAGGAGACCGGGCTGATCCTGCCGCTCGGCAGCTGGGTGCTCGAGGAGGCCTGCCGCACGATGCGCGACCTGCACCGGCGCTTCCCGCACTCCGACCACGTCGCCGTGGCCGTGAACCTCTCCGGACGCCAGTTCGAGGACGGCGAGCTGATGGGCTCGATCACGGGCGCGCCTGGAACGGAGCCAGCTCGCGCCCGACGCGCCTCGAGCTCGAGATGACCGAGAGCGTGGTCATGGCGCGCACGATCGAGAACGCCGAGCGCTTGCATTCCTTGCGCGACCTCGGCATCCGGCTCCTGATCGACGACTTCGGCACGGGCTACTCCTCCCTCAGCTCGCTCCAGAGCTTCCCGCTCGACTCCCTCAAGATCGACCGCACGTTCGTGTCGCGCATGGAGTTCGAGTCCGAGAACGCGAGATCGTGCGCACGATCGTATCGCTCGCGCGGACGCTCGAGATGGAGGTCGTGGCCGAGGGCATCGAGACGGCCGAGCAGCTCGCCATGCTGCGCGAGCTCGGATGCGAGTACGGCCAGGGCTACTTCTTCTCCAGCGCCGTCGACGCCGTGGCGATCGCCGACTGGATGGAGCGGCCCCCGCGCTGGACGTGAGGCGGCCGCGCGCCGGGGGCCGGCGATAGATTGGGAGCCGCGCTCGCTGCTCTCCTCCCTCTGCCTCGCCCTCGCCGCGGCGCCCGGTCGCAACGGAGAACCGGACACTGGGAGCCGGCGCCTCCCGCCCCGACGTCGTCCTGATCGTGCTCGACGACATCGGGCTCGACAAGGTCGGCGCCTACTGCTCGGTGGCGGGGGAGCTGGAGGCACCGTGCACGCCGAACATCGACGCGCTCGCCGCGCGCGGAGTGCTCTTCCGGCAGGCCTACGCGAGCCCGCTGTGCTCGCCCTCGCGCGCGATGATCCTGACGGGTCGCTACGGGTTTCGCACGGGCATCGGCAACCTGGTCGAGTTCGCGGGCACCGGGCCGGGACTCTCGGCGCAGCGCGTGCGCACGCTGCCGGAGGTCCTCGAGGGCTACGACTCCTCGCTCGTCGGCAAGTGGCACACTCGCCGAGCCGCGCGTCGACGGCCTCCAGCACCCGCTCGCGTGCGGCTTCCGGTACTACGCGGGCTCGATGTTCAACCTGCGGGTCGACCCGGTCGACTTCGGCGCGGGCGCGCTCGACTGCGCGGAGGGAAGCGCGACACCGACTACTACCACTGGGTCAAGACGCGCGACCCGTCGGGCAAGGGCGTGCTCGAGCAGACCTGCTCGCGCACCTACGCCACGACGCGACACGACCGACGAGGCGCGATCGCGCGCGTGCGCGCGATGAAGCCGCCGTGGTTCCTCGAGGTCGCGTACAACGCGGCCCACCAGCCGCTTCCAGCTGCCGCCGGCGGAGCTCGCTCGCGTCCGACCCGTGCGCGCCACGGTACGCGCGCCTGGGGAAGGACCCCTGGCACGAGATGGCCGACGCGATGATCGAGGCGCTCGATCGGCGAGCTCGGACGCCTCTGGCGGAGGTCCGTGCGCGCGATCTCGCGCGGGTGAGTCTCTCGTCAGCGACAACGGCACCGACGAATCGGCCGTCGATCCCGCCGCGACCGGGTGCTTCGACCGGCGAGCACGCGAAGGGCACCGCCTACCAGGCCGGGATCCGCGTCCCGCTGATCGTCGCGGGCCCGGACGCCGTCCCGGGGACGTGCGACGAGCTCGTCTCGGTCGTCGATCTCTTCGCGACCGTGGCCGAGCTGGCGGGAGGCGGGGGCGCGGACGGAGGACTCGATCTCCCTCGTCCCCTACCTGCACGGCAGCCGGAGCCGCTGCGGGAGACGGTCTACACCGAGCTCTTCCGTCCGAACTCTCGCGCCACCCGCCGCGGGCTCCGCGCTCGGCCTCGCGCCGGGCGGCACACGCGCGTGGTGCTGGACGGGCGCTTCAAGCTCGTGCGCTTCACGGACGAGACCGGACGCCGTCGAGGAACGCCTGTTCGACCTCGAGGAGGACCCCTGCGAGCAGCGCAACCTCGCGCCCGGCTTCGGCCCGGCGGATCCGGCGCGGCTGACTCCGCTGCAGGCGGCGCACCTCGTCGCCCTGCAGGAGGAGCTGGTCGCGCTGGGCGTTTTTCCTGAGCACATCGGCACACGGGGCACCGTGGAGCGCGCTCCCGCGCCGAGCTGGACTCGCTGCGCGCGGGGGTAGAACGGTGCTCCCACCATGCTCATCGCCCTCGGAATCGCGCTCGGCGTCCTCGTGCTCGCGTGTGCCTGGCTGCTGCGCGAGCGCTGGAGGCTGAGGGGCACAGACGGAGCTCGCCCGCGGCCGGCAGAGCGATCTCGACGCGGCGCGCCAGAGCTTCAGGCGCTCTCGCCGGCGAGGCCCTGCGCGCCTCGAACGAGGAGTTCCTGCGCCTCGCGCAGACGGCCTTCGCGGCGCAGCGCAGCGAGGCCGCGGCCGAGCTCGAGCAGCGACGGTCGCCGTCGACGCGCTGGATCGCGCCGGTCGCGAAGGCGCTCGAGCGGACGCACCAGTCGCTGGAGCAGGTCGGACGCGACCACGCCGGCCTGCGCGAGCAGGTCGTGAGGATGAGCCAGAGCAACTCCGGAGCTGCGCGGCGAGACCGGGAAGCTCGTGCAGGCCCTGCGCAAGCCCAACGTGCGCGGGCGCTACGGCGAGGTGCAGCTCGAGCGCGTGGTCGAGCTCGCCGGCATGAAGAACTACTGCGACTTCACGACCGCAGGCGAGCCAGCGCGACGGGGAGGGCAGAGCTCGCGCGCCCCGATCTCGATCGTGAAGCTCCCGAACGGGCGGGTGGTCGCGATCGACGCCAAGACCAACGTCGACGCCTACCTCGACGCGCTCGACGCGAAGACGCCCCGCCGAGGCCGAGGCGCACCTCGACCGCTACGCCGAGACGGTGATGCTCCAGGCCCAGAAGCTCGCCCGCAAGAGCCTACTGGACGAGCTTCGACGCCTCGCCGGAGTTCGTGGTCATGTTCATCCCGGGCGACCAGCTCGTCGACGCCGCGCTGCAGCGCCGGCCCGAGCTGATCGAGTACGCCGCCGAGCGCAACGTCGTGATCGCGAGCCCCTCGACGCTGATCGGCTCTGCGCGCGGTGCACGTCGGCTGGCGCGAGAACGAACCTTCGGACTCCGAGCCGCAGGAGCTCTTCGAGCTCGGCCGCGAGCTGCACCACCGCGCCGCGACGGTGCTCGAGCACGCCGCCATCGTCGGCGAGTCGATCGAGCGCGCGCGCAGGTCCTACAACGACTTCGTGGGCTCGATCCACTCGCGCCTCGATGCCGACCCTGCGGCGCTTCGAGGAGACGCGACGCGCGCTCGGCGAAGGAGCTCCCGACCCTGCGCGCGATCGAGGGCGAGACGCGCCGGGCCGGAGCCGCTCCTGCCGCTGGACGAGGCCGGGGTCCCGCGCCCGCACCGTCCGGCGAACGAAGCGCAGCCAGGGATCCGCTGGATCCCTTGCGCCCGGTCGGATCTCCTCCGTCCTTCCAGCGCCCTCTCGCGACGGCGCCGCTCGCGACGCAGACGCCCGCCGCGGTTCCTGAAGCGCGCGGCGCCGCGCGGCGCACCTCGACTTCGGAACGCGGTGAAGCGGCCTTTCGGGGATTCCACGACCGTGCAGCCTTCGGGCCTCACGATCGGGCGTCTTTCGCGCCGAGCGCCCTTGCGCTCGAGGACGAGCACGGCTCCCGTTGACGGCGAAGCGCTGGCGGTAGCGCCGCAGCGCGCAGAGCGCGCAGGTCCTGGAAGAGGCGCGACTGCGCGCCTTCCTTGTTCAGGAGCAACGCCTGGTGGATCAGGATCAGGGTGGGCTCGCGCGCGCGGGAAGGAATCGGTCACGCCGTCGAGGCCGAGGTCGCGGCGCTCGTCCGGCCGGCCAGCCTCCCGAGCAGCGCCTGCGACACCGTGCGGTAGAGGTCGAGCGCGCTCGAGCTTCTTGCGCTCGAGGAACAGGCTCACGCCCACCTCGCGGTTCACGAGTCCCATCCAGGTCGACGAAGGTCTTGTCAGGCCCGCGTACCACGGCGTCCTGGCCCATCTGGTCGTAGAGGGACCAGCGATGTCGCGCGGGGAGTTGAGTCGGGCGAGGAACTTCCCGGCGGTCGCCTGCAAGTTGTCGTCGATCCGGTCGGAGGACGGCGCGTGCGCATCGCGCCAGTCGAGCGGCGCCCGGCCGGTGGCGGGGCCGCGGTGCAGCGGCGGATTCGGCCAGGTCTCGCCGCCGCTTGAGTCAGGCCGCACCGCGGGCGCGCAAACGACGATCCACGCGCTCGCGCCGGCGAAGTACACGGCCGCGACGACGCGAGCCGCGGGCGGGAGAGCGCGAGGTGCACCGTGTACACCGCGAGGAGCGCGCGAGGAACGGCAGGGCCGACGAGGTGGCGGTTGTAGGGCTTCCAGTCCTCGCCGAGCACGGCCCAGGCCGTGGCGCAGGCCGCCATGATCCCGACGAGCACCGCGTCCCGCGACCAGCTCGCCGGCGAGCGCCGCGAGCGCGCCGGGCACGAGTACCCACAGGATCCCGCTGCCTCGCGAAGGTCCGCAGCGCGGGAGCCCGGACTCGGTCGAGCTGCGGAGCTTCGTGTAGAACGGGTTCGGCACGAGGTCGTGAAGTAGGCTAGGCGCAGCGCAGAGCAGCGCGCCGCACAGCGCCGCGAGGACGAGGAGGCCGCGCGAAGCGCGAGCTCGCGGCGCTTCGGCAGGAGCGAAGCACAGAAGCACGAGCGCGAGCAGAGGCCCCTCCGGCCGCGTGCAGACGAGCGCGAAGGCCGGCCAGTACCAGCGCTCGCGCCAGCGCGGATGGAACGCGCAGCCCACCGCCGCGAGCAGGAGACACACGTAGAGCGGCGTCTCGAGCCCGCGCTGGCTCCAGTGGTAGAAGGGGATCGAGACCGCGAGGATCAGCGGCGGCAGCGCGGCGAACAGCGGATCGTCCGTCAGCCGCCGCGCGATCAGTGGAGGAGCCAGAGCGCGAGCACGCCGAGCGCGATGCCGAGCAGCTTCGACGACAGGATCGGATCGAGCGAGGAGCGCGAAGGGCACGAGCAGGAGCTGGTACGTCAGGCTGCTGCTGCACTCGCCGATCGGGGGCGCGCCGCGGTTGAAGGTGAAGCCCTGCCGCGGGCGAGGTTCGCGGCGACGCGGTAGTAGATGAAGGCGTCCTCCTCGATCTCGTCGAAGGAGAGCCACGAGACGGCCAGGGAAGAGCGCCGTCACGCCCAGCATCGCGAGCCAGCCGGCGCGCGCCCGGACGCGCTCGCGCCGCCGGATCCCTCGCGGCCGCGCCGGCGACCTCGGCGGCGAGCGGCGACCTCTCCGTGCTCTCCGGCGGGCTCATTCGGCCGCGCCGAGCGCTGGTCCGCCGCCGGCACGTCGAGGGCGCGCCGCCCGTGGACTGCCACCAGTCGAGGATCTCGCGCTCGAGGCGCGCCATGAGCGCTCGCGGTGCTCGGGCAGCGCGGCGAGGTTCTTCGCGCTCGTACGGGATCCGCCTCGAGGTCGTAGAGCTCCTCGTCGCCGCGCTTGCGCTCGAAGCGCGGCCAGGAGCACCGCGTAGACGTCCTCGTTCTTGCCCTGCGGTTCTCGTCGCGCGGCGCGTCGCCTCCGAGCCGCGCTCGCGGCGCACGTCGCGCAGGCGTCAGCGACGTACTTCCAGCGCTCGTTCCGCGCCCACAGCGCGTAGGCGTCGCGCGCCGCGTCGGCAGCGGCGCGGCCGTCGGCGTGTTCGGGTAGAGCGCGCCGTAGAGGGCGCTGCGCGCGGCTCGCCGGCTGACCCTCGATGCCGCGCGCGCAGGCTCCGGCCCTGGCAGCCGGCAGGATCGGCGCGCCCGCGTAGTCGAGGATCGTGGCGTAGAGGTCGACCGGTCGACACGAGGTCCGCGAGCCAGCGGGCTCGCGATCCCGCGGAAGTCCTTGCCCCGGCCCAGGCGAAGACCACCGGCGTGCGCAGGCCCTTGTCGAGCGCCCCAGCCCTTCGAGACGCAGCCGTTGGCCCAGCCGTTGTCGATCAGGAAGACGAAGAGCGTGTTCTCGTAGGCGCCGCTCGCGCGCAGCTTCGCGACGAGCGCGGCCACGCCCTCGTCGAGCCAGGCCACCATCGCGAGCAGCGCGCGCTCGCGTCGCAGATATTCTCCCGGCGCTCGGCGTCGTCGCTCGTCGAAGCTCCAGCCGGGCACGACGATCGACTCGCGCGGGATGCGCTCGAGCAGGCGCTCGCGGCGGATCGTGCGGCACGTGCGGCAGCTCCGGCGCCCACCACACGAAGAACGGGCGCGCGCCCGCGTGCGCGTCGAGGAAGGCGAACAGGTGCTGCTGGCCCCTGGCGCACGAAGGTCTCGGTAGCTGGCGATCGCGGCGTTCGAGAAGCCCATCGCTCGCGGATCGCCCTCCCAGAACTTGCCCTCGCTCGAGGGTGGCGTAGCCCGCGCGCGCGAGCAGGTTCGGGCAGCGCGTCGGCCGGATCGACGAGGTCGTGTCGCCGACAGTTGAAGTACACGCCGTTCTGGTGCGGCCAGCAGCCCGGCGAGGAGCGCCGCCTGCGACGGCCGGCAGCGCGACATCGGCACGAAGCCGTGCGTGAAGACGCACGCCCGCGCTCGCGAGCCGCGTCCAGCGTTCGGCGTCGGCGTCGAGCGGGTGTCCGTCGAAGCCGCACTGCTCGTAATCCATGCTCGTCGCGCGATCAGCAGCACGATGTTCGGCGGCCGGGCGGGCGGCGAGGGCTCCGGGGCGCGCGCGCACCCGCCGAGGGCTGGAGACGAGCCAGGCCGCGCGCGCGAGGAGCCGCATGGCCGGAAGCATAGCCAGGGCCCGCGCTGCGGAGCGCGCGCCCATCGCCCGTAGAATCGCGGGAAGTGCGCTCTTCGGGCCTTCGATCCCCGCGCGATCGCCGTGCTGCTCGTCGCGCTCGCGCCGGCGCTCGCTTCTTGCCGGAGCCCGCGGAGCGCGACTCGACCGAGCTGCGCGCGGTGGCGGCGGACGCGCGCGCGCTGGATCCAGGACTCCGCGCGGCGCTCGGCGGGACGGGACGCGCTGGCCGGCGAACCCAGAGGTACCCGGCGCCGGACGACGCGAGCCTCTACGCCGGATCGCCGGGCGTGATCCTCTTCCTGATCAGCGGATGCACCGCGCGAGCGGGACGGGCGCACCCTCGAGCGAGGCCGCGCTCGGGCCGGCGACGCGCTCGTCGACGGACCTGGGCTCGCTCGCAGGACCCGGGCCTGTACACCGGGCTCGCCGGCGCCGGCGTCGCGCTCGCTCGGCTGCATGGCGCGGCCACGGGCGAGGCGCGCGACCGCGCGCGCCGCCGCGGGCTGCGTGCGACGAGCTGTAGCTCGCTTGCGCGCGCAGGCCGGCGCGGGCGTCGAGTGGAGCGCGACCACCGACCGTGATCGCCGGCGGCGCCGGGATCGGGCTGTTCCTGCTCCAGGCGGCGCGCGAGCTCGAGAAGCCGGGAGGCCCTGGACGCGGCGCGCGCGCGCGCGGCGTGCGCCTGATCGAGCTCGCGCGCTCCGAGCCGCACGGGCTCTCGTGGGCGATGGATCCGTCGTTCCCGCGCAGCATGCCGGAACTTCTCCCACGGCACGGCCGGAGTCGCCTGACTTCCTGGCGCGCCTCTTCGAGGAGACGCAGCGATGAGCGCTTCCTCACCGCGGCCGCGCGGGCGCGGAGTACCTCGCTCTCGATCGCCGACGCGCAGGACGGCGGCTGCCGCGTGTATCACCGACGAGCCCGACGGCAAGGACCTTTTCTACCTCCTGGCTGGTGCCACGGACCGGTCGGCACGGCGCGGCTCTTCGCCCTGCTCCACCGCATCACCGGCGACGAGACCTGGTGGAGCTGGGTGCGCCGCGCCGCGCGCTCGATCGAGACGAGCGGCGTCCCCGAGGCGACCGCGCCCGGCTTCTGGAACAACGACGGGCCCTGCTGCGGGCTCGCGGGCGTGGCGGAGTTCTTCCTCGACCTCTACCGGGCGCAGGGCGACCCCGCCGACCTCGAGTTCAGCCGCCGCGTCACGCGCGTCTCGTCGAGCGCGCGACGCGCGGCGAGCACGGCGCCCGCTGGCTCCAGGCGGAGCACCGCGTCAAGCCCGCCGAGCTCGCCGCCTAGACCGGCTGGATGCAGGGCGCGGCCGGCATCGGCGCCTGGCTGCTGAGGCTCGCGACCTTCGAGGAGGGACGAGGTGCGCATCGCCTTCCGGACACGCCCTTCGAGGAATCGTCCACGGCTCCGGGCGTCGGCCGCGACTCACGCTGAACCCCGGGGCCGCGTAGGCTTGCGTCATGGCACCGTCCCGCTCCCGCCGCTCCTCCCGCCCTGCCGCGCATCGCCGCGGTGATGCTGATCCTCGCCGCCCTCCGTCCAGCACCTCCAGGCCGCGCCCGGCGGGGACAAGCTCAATGTCGTGATCCTGCTGGCGGACGACATGGGCTACGGCGACCTCGCCTGCTACGGGGGCTGGGTCAAGACGCCGAACATCGAGAAGATCGCCGCGCAGGGCGCGCTCTTCCGCGGCGCCTCGCCTCCGCGCCGGTGTGCACGCCGAGCCGGGCCGGGGCTCTTCACCGGGCTGTACCCGGCGCGAGGTCGGCGTGCAGTGCAACACCGGCGACAACAAGGTGGCGCGCAAGCGCGGCAAGGGCCTGGCGTCGGAGACGGTGACGCTGCCCGAGCGCCTCCACACGCTCGGCTACTACAGCGGGCTGATCGGGAAGTGGCACCTCGGCCTGAAGCCCGGCATGACCCCGACCGATCAGGGCTTCGACGAGTTCTTCGGCTTCCTCGGGGCGACGCACCTCTACCTGCCCAGCGAAGAGGACGCGAAGATGCTGCGCGGCGAGACGCCCGAGCCGGAGCACGAGAAGGAGTACCTGACCGGACGCGCTCGCGCGCGAGTCGGAGGGCGTTCCTCGCGCGCAACAAGGACAAGACCGTTCGTTGCTCACCGTGGCCTTCAACGCGCCCCGCAGCCCGTACCAGGCCACGAGAACTACCTGAGCGCTTCCCACACCGGGATGAAGAGGAGCGGCGCACGCACGGCGCGGCGCGATCGCCGCCATGGACGACGCGATCAGGCGGATCCTGCGCGGCGCTGGAGAAGGAGGGCCTGGCCGAGAGAGACGGTGGTGTTCTTCGCCAGCGACAACGGCGCGCCGCTCGACGAGGGCGCCGGGCTCGAACGGCGACTTCGCGGAGGGCGCGACGCTACCTGTTCGAGGGCGGCAACCGCGTGCCGATGATCCTGCGCTGGCCAGGACACGGGACCGCGGGCGCGAAGATCGACGCGCCGGTGAGCCTGCTCGACATCACGGCGGCGACGACGTTGAAGCTCGCGGGTGCTCCGGCCGAGACGCTGGCGGATCTCGACGGCCGCGACCTCGCGCCCTGATCGCACGGTGAGCGCCGGCCCCGCGCACCTTCTACTGGAAGCTCGGCTCGAGCGCCGCGATCCTCGCCGATGGCTGAAGCTCGTGACCTCGCGGGACAGCCGCTGGCTGTTCCACCTCGCCGTCGATCCCGCAGGAGAGCTCCGACGTCCTCGATCAGGAGGCCGAGCGCGCCGCGACGCCGCCGACGCGCGATCTCGAGGCCTGGGTGGCGAAGCTCCCTCCGCCGCTGTGGAAGACCGAGGAGTTCGGCGCCCCGATCAGGTGCGCGGGAAGGCCTATTACATCAGTACTGAGCTTCTCTCGCCCGCCAAACGCCGGGCCCAGTCAGCAAAGAAGGTGAGAGCCGCTCGCGCATCGCGAGGGGCTCCAGGAAGGACCGCGGAGTGCGCGGAGGGAAGACGCGGAGGAACGGGAGGGAGAAGGATCTTGTCCTCCGGGACCTCGAGTCCCAGGGGGCTGACGATCAGAGGACCATGTCCTCATCTCTCCGCGTTCCTCCGCGTCTTCCCTCCGCGCCTCCGCGGCTGTTTCCCTTCTAGCCTCTCACCCGCCAAGAACGACTTGTTCTTGGAAGGGCGCCGCGCTCGTCTCGGCCGGGCTACGATCTCCGCTGCGATGTCAACCGCCGCGCGCCTGCAAGGTCGGGATCACCCTGGTCGTGCTCGGGCTCCTCGTGATCGTGACCGCGGTCATCACGGTGCTCGAGATCGCGAACGGTCCCGGCTGGGGGCCCGGCGGCTACGCCCATCCCCGCGGCTACGACCAGGTGAAGGTCAGCGTGCAGCGCAGCTTCCCGATCAGGTTCCTCGTCGGTCTCGGCGGCCTCGGCCTGACGATGCTCGGCGCGCGCGCGCTCGCGCGGCGCGAGGAGCCGTGGACTGACCCGGATGCCGAGGAGCGCTTCGCCCCCGGACCGTCGTGCGGCCGCTCGCGACGTCGGACTGGGCGCTCGTCGAGGAGCTCTTCGGCGAGCGCGGGGCCTGCGGCGGCTGCTGGTGCATGGCCTGGCGGCTGACGCGCAGGCGCTGGGAGGAAGGGCGCGGTGAGCGGAACCGGCGCGCGCTGAAGCGCCTGGTCGAGCAGGGACGCCGCGGGCGTGCTGGCGCTCAGCGCCGGACGCGCGGTCGGGTGGTGCAGCGCCGGGCCGCGTGCGGACTTTCGGCGCTCGAGACGAAGCGTTCGCTCGCCACGGACTGGGACGAGCGCACGTGGTCGGTGACGTACTTCTTCGTCGCGAAGGACTGGCGAGCGCGCGGACTCGGCGAGCGCATGCTGCGGGCCGCGCGCGGCCCTGGCGAGGAAGCGCCGGGCGACGCGCATCGAGGGCTTATCCGGCTCCGCTGCCGAGGGACGGGAGCGATCTGCCGACGGCGTTCGCGTGGACAGGGGTTGCCGCAGGTGTTCGAGCGGGCGGGGTTCACGGCGCTCGCGGAGGCGGCGCGGGAAGCGGCGGGTCTACGTGAAGCGGCTGCGCTCAGCCGGGAACGCCGCGCTCCAGCGCGGCTCTGCTTCTGTTGGGCGCGTCGGGAAGAAGAAGAGAAGAGGAGAGGAGGAAGAGCAGAGCCGAGCTGGAGCCCGGCGTTCCCGGCTGAAAGGTCGTGCTCCCGCGCGATCGGGGTGGTGCCGCTGGGGGCGTGCTCGCGGCAGGACTCGGCCAGGAGCTCGAAGGTCGCGCGCCGCGGCGTCGAGGCGCGCCAGGCGAGGCCGATCGTGCGCGCAGGGGCGGCAGCTCGAGCGGCAGCGTGACCACGCGGTCGCGTGGCGCGGATCTCGACCGAGCAGCGGCCATGGCGGGGCAGCAGCGTGACGCCGGTCCCGCTCGCGACCATGCGCACGAGGGTGTTCAGGCTCGTGGCGCGGAAGTCGCCGAGCTCCTGCGCTCCGCCGCGCTTGCAGATCGAGAAGACCTGGTCGCGCAGGCAGTGGCCGTCCTCGAGCAGCAGCACCTCCTCGCCGTCGAGGTCCTGCTCGCGCGCGTCTCTTCTTCGCGGCCACCGCGTGGCCGGCAGGCACGACCAGCACGAACGGGTCGGCGTAGAGCGCGAGCGTCTCGAGACGTGGCGAGCTCGGCCTCGAGCGCGAGCAGCGGCGAGGTCGAGCTGGCCCTCCTGCACGCGCTCGACGAGGTGCGCGGTCGTGTCCTCGCGCAGGAGAGAGTCGCAGCTTCGGGAAGCGCTTCTTCAGCGCACCGACCAGGCCCGGCAACACGTACGGCGCCACGGTCGGGATCACACCGACGCGCAGCCGTCCGGGCGAAGAGGATCACGCAGCCCGCGCGCCGTCTCGACGAAGCCGTCGATCGCGACGAGCGCCGCCCGGGCCTGGGGCAGGATCTCCCTCGCCCGCGGGCGTGAGCAGCACGCGCCGGCGGTCGCGCTCGAAGAGGCGCGTCCCGAGCATCGTCTCGGAGCTGCTGGACCTGGAGCGACAGCGCCGGCTGGCTGATGTGGCACGGCCTCGGCCGCGCGCCGGAAGGAGAGGTGCTCGGCCACGGCCACCACGCACTCGAGCTGGCGCACGGGAGGGGCGCTCCATAGCCAGAACCTATCCAGACTGATGGTCTTCCGATTGGCCGGATCAGCAGCGATGGACGATCCTTCACGCGTCTCGAGCCGCAACCTCGACCGAGGAGTCGACCATGCTCACGATCGGTGACCGTTTTCCCGCCTTCCGCCTGAAGGGCGTCGTCTCGAACGACGTCGCGACCGCCTTCCGAGGACTTCGACGAGCGCTCGCCGCGCGGCAAGTGGAAGGTGTTCTTCTTCTACCCGAAGGACTTCACCTTCGTGTGCCCGACCGAGATCGCCGGCTTCGGCGAGCTTGAACGCGCCAGTTCCAGGAGCGCGACGCGCAGCTCTACGCCGTCAGCACCGACAGCGAGTTCGTGCACCTCGCCTGGCGCAAGGACTCACGAGTCGCTGCGCGACCTGCCCTTCCCGATGCTCTCGGACCTGCGCCGCGACCTCTCGGAGTCGCTCGGGATCCTCGAGCGCGACGAGACGGTGCGCCCTGCGCGCGACCTTCGTGGTCGATCCGAGGGCATCATCCGCTTCGTCTCGGTCACCGACGGCAGCGTCGGCCGCAACCTGACGAGGTCCTGCGCGTGCTCGACGCGCTGCAGACCGGCGAGCTGTGCCTCTGCAGCTGGAAGAAGGGTCGGCGAGACCCTGAAGGTCGCCTGAGGGGTCGCCCTGGTTCCGCTGAGCGTGCATCCCGGAAGGACGCCAGGGACCCGCGCCCGGAAGCTCACATGAATGAACTCACTGGGTCCGAACCGATTCCCCCACGGGCGGACTCGGGGGCCTGCTGCTCTGCCGCGAGCGGGGCCCCATTCTTCCAGCACGAATGCAACACCGACATCACCTTCGCTGACCACGACGCCTCGGCCACCGGAGCCAACCCGTGCCCACCTCGACGAAGAACCCCCAGCCTCGACAAGGACCTCTCACCCCTCTCTCCGACTACCGGATCCTCTACATGAAGCTGCGCGCCTATCACTGGACGGTGACCGGGCCGCTCTTCTTCGGGCTGCACGCGAAGTTCGAGGAGCCTCTACGACGACGCGGCCGAGAAGGTCGACGCCCTGGCCGAGCGCCTGGCCGCGCGCGGCACGCGCCCGCCGCTGACGCTGAAGGACCAGCTCGCCCTCGCGCGCCTCAAGGAGGACGCCGGCCAGCCCCTCCGCCAACGACATGGTGCGCAACGTCGCGACCGACCTCGAGACGCTCAACGTCCGCTGCGCACGCTCGAGCAGTCCGCCGCGTGAGCCGGGCGACGCCGCGACCGAGAACCTGGCCCAGGCTACGCCGACGGCCAGGAGAAGACGATCCTGCCGATGCTGCGCGCGTTCCTGAACGGGTGAGCTGCGAATGCCCGCCCCGCTCCCGTGCGGGGCCCGGAGTGAGACGCGCGAGCGATCGGTCGCTCCGGTCCGTCCTACAATGCCCCGGAATGGGGGACCTGCTGCTGCCGACCGTCCTGGCTGTCGCCGCTCCCTGGACGGCTCCGCAGGGCGCCCGCCGATCCCGAGGCACTCGTGACCCAGGCCGAAGAGCTCGCCTGCGCCGGCAGTACGCCGACGCGCGCCTCTACAAGCGCATCGCGCGCGACTACGCGAGGCACTCCCGCCGGCCGGATGGCGGAGGCCCGCACACGGTCCAGCGCGTTCCTCGGCGCCTGCCCGCTCGTCGACCACGGCCCCTCGTCGAAGGCCGCGTCGACGTCGTCGTGCTTCGGCGACGGCTTCCAGGAGGACCACACCGCGCGCGCTGGAGGACCTGGCCGGAGACGTGCCGCCGCTCTTCGAGCGCGTCGAACCCTTCCGCGAGTACTGGGATTACTTCGACTTCCAGCGCGGCGTGCTGCGCGAGCGCCGACGCCGGCGTCGACGGCTTCGGGCGCCACTACGACACGCTCTTCGGCGGCTTCCACGCTGCCGACCGAGCATCGGTCACGTCGGGCCTCGACGCCGAGCGCGTGCGCGCCAGTGCTCACGCAGATCCCCGGCAGCGACGGCATCGCGATCGTGCTGGTCAAGCTGGGCGTCTCCGGGACGGGCAGCCCGGGGATCGCGGTGATCGGCGGCGGCGACGCGAAGACGACGATCCACGAGTTCGGCCACGCCTTCACCGACCTCGGCGACGAGTACTCCGACCACACCCGCAACCGCGGCGCGGTGCGCGAGGGCGCTCAACATCTCCGCCACCGACGACGTGAAGCGCGTCCCCTGGCGCCACTGGCTCGAGAAGCGCCACCCGGGCGTGGGGCGTGTACGAGGGCGCCGCCGGCCAGCCGATGAACGCGTGGCGCCCGACGGCGAGCGGCTGCATCATGAACGACGGCGACGCCTTCTGCCCGGTGTGCCGCGAGGCGCTCGTCCTCGCGCATCTACTCGATCGTCG
>ERZ1370068.881-contig-10806_pt1 | contig 22625 bp, 36 predicted proteins | sample MGYA00561227_ERZ1370068 | MGnify/ENA primary metagenome ERZ1370068 (study PRJEB38410, sample SAMEA6850437) | metagenome | study: Metagenomic assessment of the ecological functions of the soil: analysis of the soil microbiota associated with the... | reverse complement strand
CAGTTACGTATTGCTAATCGGTTGCCGCGTCACGCCCGGCAGTCTGCTCCTCGGCAAAAATAACGCGAGACCTGCGGGCAGCTCCGGCGTCAGCATCCGCCGGAGAAAATCGATTCTCGTTGAGCGGGCTTGATTCCAGAACGATGATGCGGCTTCCGATGACGCCCCTTGCCTAACGAACTGCTGGGTTCGGCGGGCATTCAGCCGGTCGGTGAAATCCATCTCGAATGCCGGGTCAAGACGCGAGATGAGTGAGCTCGAGGGAAAATCGATCGCGCGCGCGGAGTGGGTCAGCGCCCCAATGGAGGTGCCGACACCGGTGGCGGCGATTTGGCGCACGTTCCGCAGGTTTACTCCTCCGCTGGCTTCGAATTTTACCTTTCCTTTTCCGATCGCGACCGCTTCGCGCACCTAAAGGTCCGGCATGTTATCCAGGAGGATCACTTCCACTCCCGGCACCGCCGAGCAACGCGCGCACCTGATCGAGATTATCGGCCCGACTGATTTTTACCGACGGATGCTCTTCGCACCCGGCCGATGGCGGCGTTCAACCTGCGCGAGCCTGTTGCGAGCGAGAAGGTGGGGGTTGACCTTTACCAGCACCATATCGGAAGAAATGAACCGGATGATTGGCCCCACACTCCCGCTCTTAACCGCCGCTTTTTTCGAATTTACGCAAGCCGGGCGTGGTCTTGCGTGTGTCGAGAATCTTGGCCCCGTGAGGCCCGGCCGCTTCGACAAACTGGCGAGTCAGGCTCGCTGATGCCACTTAGGCGCTGGAGAAAAACTCAGGGGCCACTTCGCTCAGAAAAATCAGAATCGACCGCGCACACTCGCGAATTTCGAGCACGGTAGTTCCCCGATGACGCGGCGGGCGCGTCCCTGACCGGACCGTCGACCTGTAAGCTGCAGGATCGACCCGTCGAAAAACCTCCGACGCCGCCTCGCAGCCGGCCACGATCGCGCGCTCCTTGGCGATAATGCGGGCCGACGCCTGGTCGCTTCTCGTCGACGAAATACTACAGGATGCGTCGGTCTCGCTGCACTACAAATCCTCACGCAGGGCTAGATCGCAGTCGAGTTGAAGATCTTCCTTCGAAGGTCCATTGTCGTTGCTGGGAATCGAGAACCTTTGGCAGGGTTCCCGGCCAGTCAAAACAATCCGGGAAGAATCCGGGGCGACAAGCCGTAAAAAGATCCGGGCAGGGCACGCGGAGAAACCTTCGAATGCGAGAACGTGCCACCGCCCGAATCGCCTTAACCAGTGATTTTAGACACGACTTGGTTGGGCACGTTCAAAAGATTTTCACATCCGGGGCCTACAGTCAGCTCGCCCTGCACCGGGGTGGCGACCTCGGCCTCGCCTCGTCACGGACTTCCCTGGAGCAGCGATTTGAATTCGTAATGTTCCAGCGCCTCGATCAAGCGCGGATAATCCGGCTTGATCCGCAGGTCCTCGATCGGGACCGGGAGCGGCAAGATGGCAGTCGAGCTCGACCATTTTGCGATTTTGCAGGATTTGCTCGCGCGCCTGTCTCCAGCTTGTCACGGGTCTTCGGCGTCTTGATCTGATCAATGCCTGTCGAGGAGCGCGTCGAGACTTCCGAATTCGCGCAGCAATTTCGCCGCCGCTTTCCGCCCAATGCCGACCCTGCGAATGTTATCGACCGCGTCGCCGCAGAGCGCGAGGACGTCGCCGATCATGCGCCGGCGGAATATCCCATTTCGCGGTCACCTGCTCTTCGCGCCTAACAACGCAAATGCGATCCTTCGGCGAGCGCGAGATCCGCCTTGGCCGTTGAGTAGATTTTCACGGTTCGAATTGACGAGCTGATAAAGGTCCTTGTCGTTCGTCGCGAGCACCACTTCGATGCCGCGTTCGCGCGCCTTTGATTGCGTAACAGCCCATCAAATCGTCGGCTTCCGTGTCAGGCAGTGAGATATTCTTGAAACCAAGCCACGGGTCAGCTCCTGGATCGCAGTCGAGTTGCGGCACCATCGGCGCCGGCATCTCCTTGCGCGTCGTCTTTGTAGCCCGGCTGCAATTCCGTCCGGCGCTGCGGCAGGCCCCGGTCCCAGACGACCGCGCCCGAGATCGGGCTGCAAATGTTTCAACATGAGGCGGAGCGATCTTGGTGAATCCAAAGATGGCGTTCGTCGGTTCGCCGCGGGAATTCGAGAGGTGCAGGATCGCGAAATAGGAGCGGTAAACGTAATAATGGCCATCGATCAGGAGGAGTTTCACCGGGTCAGGTTAGCCAAAGCTAAAGCGACGCCTACGAATTTTTGGGCTCTGCGGTTCGGAATCTTGCTCTCCTGGCTAATGATCACGACCAGCTAGTCTTTGTGCGGAATCGCAGTTAATTGAGACTGCATGGCGGAGCAATGGATCGTGCGTGTGCAAGACCGGGAATACGGGCCGGTCGGAGTCGAAGAACTTCGCGAATGGAAGCGCGAAGGCCGGCTGATTCGCGAAAATGAAGTCCGCGAGCCGGATAGCGAACGCTGGTTCCCCGCCGGAGAGCTGCCGGAGATCTTTGCGGATGAGCTCGATCGAGTGCCGGCCACGATCGCCCACGAGCGGCATCGTTAGGCGATTGAGCTTGGCGGAAATCTTCGCCATCAGCTGGCAGCTCTATCGCAAAGGATTTGCCCGATTCTTCGTCCTCGCTGCCCTCGGTTGCTTTGCCCGCGGCCGTCTTTTCAATTGGCGGCGCCATTCCTCGAGTTTCCGAAGCCGGGCGAAAGCATGGCGCCGATGATTGTGAGCGCGGTGATTGTTTTCCTGATGCTGGCGCTCCTGATTGTCGGCTGGCCATTTTCTCTTGCGGGAATGCAGCTTCTCGCCGCCAACCTTTTTACCGGGAGCAATCCAAATCTGAAGGAGTTGTTTGCCCGCGCCAAACCGCTCTGGACGCGAATGCTCGGGCTGGGATTTGTCGTTTACGGGAGTTATTTTCTCTGGACGCTGGTTCCTCTGCTGGTTGCCCTTTCGCTCCTCGCCGGAGGTGCTGTCTCGCTCGGCACGATTTTTCTCAGCCTGGCCCTGCTGATTTTCACGACCTACATGGTGGCTCGTCTCTTCATCAATTTCCTTTCTGGCAGCAAGCGGGAGCGCTCGGGAACTCCGAAACGATGGAGGCCGTGCGGGAAAGCAAGGAGTTATGGCGCGGAGTGGAACGTCGTCTCCCGTGGACGCAACGTCCGCTCTATCGCGGGCATTCATCGCCTCGATCTGGTTGCTCGTAATCATCGGACTCAATTTTGCGATTAGTTTGCCGCTGATACTCTCGAAGTGGCGGGAGATTCGGAAATTGCAGGACGTCGCAAACATCGACCAGGCGATGACCATCGCTCAATCGGTATCGCCGACGCATTCCTCGACTTCCTTACCTGCCTAACGACTCTGCTAAGCAGCCTCGCGCAGGCTGTATTGCGACCCTGGCTGGCGGCGATTTTCGTCGTCCTTTACCTCTGATACGAAGCGCAACTCGAGAACGCCAGCCTAACGACTAAGGAAGGCTGAGGTAGGGCAGCAATCCATGGAGCCCGCCTTCGCGGCCGAAACCACTTTCACGGTAACCCCGAACGGACTCGTCGGGTCAAACTTGTTGTAGGTGTTTGCCCAGACGACGCCTGCCCGCAGTTTGCTCACGATCTTGAAAATCTTGCTGCCTTTGTCGGTCCAGACGCCGGCGCTCAAACCATAGGCGTATTGTTCGCCCGCTCGATCGCCTCCTCCGGCGTGCGAAAAGTCATCACGCTCAAGACCGGTCCGAAAATTTCCTCCTGAGCGATTCGATGCGAGGCGGTCACACCGGTGAAAAGCTCGGCGGATACCAGTAACCTTTCCCGGCAAGCGCAGCCGCGGCTGCACCAACTCGGCGCCCTGCTTGCAAACCGCTGTCGACCAGCTCGCAAATTTTATCCAGTTGCCTGCGGGAGTTGATCGCGCCGATGTCCGTATTCTTGTCCAACGGATTCCCGACCCGCAGCGATGAAATGCGATCACGCAGCTTGCGGATCACCGCCGGATATACGCCTTCCTGCACAAGCAGGCGCGAGCCCGCGCAGCAGACATGACCCTGATTGAAATAGATTCCCGAGATGATCCCCTCGACGGCCTGGTCAATCGGCGCATCCTCGAAAATAATGTTCGCGGCTTTCCCGCCCAAGCTCCAGGGTCAGCTTCTTTTTCGTGCCCGCGACCGCGCGCGTGAGTATTTTGCCGACACTGGTCGAGCCGGTGAACGCGATCTTGTCGACATCCGGATGATCGACCAGAGCTTTACCAGTGACGCCGGCGCCGGTGACAATATTGACCACGCCATCGGGCAATTCCGCCTCCTGAAGAATTTCGGCCAAATGCATCGCCGTGATGCTGGTTGTCTCCGCCGGCTTGAGGACGCAGGTATTTCCAGCCGCGAGTGCCGGCGCCAGTTTCCAGGCCGCCATCAGAAGCGGAAAATTCCAGGGAATGATCTGGCCGGCCACGCCTAGCGATTTGCGGAACGCGACCCGGAAAAGCGTAGGCCAGCTTGTCGGCCCAGCCCGCGTAGTAAAAAATGCGCCGCAACCAGAGGAAGGTCGATGTCGCGGCTCTCTTTGATTGTTCTTGCCGCCATCGATCGATTCCGAGCACTGCCAGCTCGCGGGATTTTCCTGCAACAAACGAGCGATCCGATACAGGAACTTTCCGCGTTCCCGGCCCGGCAGTTTGCTCCAAACCCGGCGATGCGCCCGGCGGGCCGCTTTCACCGCCAGATCAACATCATGTGCGTCGGCCTCGGCAATCTCGGCCAGTCTCTCTTCCGTCGCCGGATTGATGGAATCGAAATATTTGCCGGAATGCGGAGCAACGAAATTTCCCATCGATGAAAAGCGAGTAGCGCGGCTTGATCCGGAGGTAGTCACTCTGTTCGGGAGCAGGCGCGCATGACCAGCGATCGCCAAAATTCAATTTCCGATCGTTAGGCGCGAGCTTCTGGCTTGGGACAGCCACCTGTTGGACGATCTTCCGGGAAACGGTCGAGGCCGGTCGAGCTTCTTTCGAGGCATGGATTTCGTTTGTAGCGTCTGGAGAAAAATGGCGCAGTCGAAAAGTTGAGCCCGCCGCGGGCACTGTCGACCGAGCCAGACCAGCGGCCCCGGAAGCTTTTTCAGAAACCCGTTGTCCAAGACCGTTGGCATACCTCGGTGTTCCGAGAGATAATTTGCGGAATGCTTTACGTCGTCGGCACTCCCATCGGGCATCTCGACGACATCACGCTGCGGGCGCTCTCGGTTTTGAAGTCAGCCGACTTGATCGCTGCTGAGGACACCCGGCATTCGGGTATCCTGCTCCGGCATTTCGAAATTCGAAAGCCGCTGATCAGTTACCACGAGCACAATGAAGCGCGTCGCACCGCGGAGTTGGTCGAACGGCTGGCTGCCGGCGAAACCATCGCCTTAATCACCGACGCCCGGCATGCCCGGCCTCTCCGACCCGGGTCGAAGATTGATTCGGCGCATGCATCGAGGCGCGCCCTGCCGTTTACAATCGTCCCCGGGGTTTCGGGCCATCACTACCGCACTCGTCGGCTCCGGCTTCAATCTCGACCAATTTTGTTACCGAGGTTTTCTTGCCGATCAAAGGCGGGCGGCGTTCCCGCGAGTTGATTGCCGCCGCCGAAAGGGCTGGAGACCACGGTTTTTTTGAATCGCCCTATCGCCTGACGAAGACACTCGGCGCATGCGCGCAGTTGTTGCCGGACCGCCAGTTGTGTGTCGCTCGCGAGCTGACCAAGAAGTTCGAAGAATTCCGCCGAGGATCTGCGGCGGAAGTATTGGCGCATTACGAAGCGCATCCAGCCAAGGGCGAAATCACGCTTCTGGTCGCTGGACGAGATAGCTAGCGCCCGCGCACGGGTCGCAAATTTTTCCTGCGGACCATCACGGTCGGCCGGGCTCCGGGATTTTCACTTGTCAAATGCCCCTCTCCGTGGATATTTGCCGCTCTTTTCCCAAAGGCTATGGCGTGCGCAATTATCAGAACCGGTGGCAGACAGTATCGAGTCGCCGAAGGCGACACGATTGATGTCGATCTGCTCGAGGGTGAAGCGGGCCAAAAGCTCACCTTCGACGATGTCCTGATGCATGCCGAGGGCGAGAAACTCACTCACGGGAACCCGTCTGTCTCCGGCGCGAAGGTTACCGGCGAGGTGGTCGAGCAACGCAAGGGAGAAAAGGTTATTGCATTCAAGTATCGCCGGCGCAAAGGCTACCACCGCACGGTTGGTCATCGTCGCAAATTGACCCGGGTAAAGATTACCGGGATTAGTCTTGGTTCGAAGTCAAAGAAGCCGGCTGCTGACGCCTAAACCAACTTTCATTTCCATGGCACACAAAAGGGACAGGGCAGCGTTAAGAACGGCCGCGACAGCGTCAGCAAACGCCTCGGGGTAAAGAAATTCGGCGATCAACAGGTCGTGGCCGGCAACATTCTTGTGCGTCAACGCGGAACCAAGTTCCTTCCCGGCAAGAATGTCGGGCTGGGTCGCGATTACACCATCTTTGCCCTCGTGGACGGACAAGTTCGGTTCGACCGGGCCGGTCGCCGGGTGAACGTGATTCCGACCTCAGCGTCGTCCTCGCGCTAGTTCTTCGATTGTTAGGCTAATTCGTTAGGCTTCACAGTTGAGGTCGAGTTTCCGCGTTGTGTCGGCGCGGAATTCCGGCTATAAACGGCACTCACTTCAGAATGAAATACACCACCTATCTTCTCTTTGGCGCCCCCGGTAGTGGCAAAGGAACCCAGGGCCGTTCCATCGGCTCGATCCCGCGCTTTTTTCATTGCGCCTGTGGTGATGTTTTTCGAACCCTCGACACCCGCACCAAAGTGGGCGCGGCCTTCCTTGAATATTCCAGCAAAGGACAACTCGTTCCCGACGACGTGACGGTCCAGCTTTGGCAGGCGCGAATCGATGCTGCTGTCGATGCGCATGAATTCAAGCCCGATATCGATGTGCTCGTCCTCGACGGGATTCCTCGCAACGTCGGCCAGGCAAGGATCATGGATACAGTCATCGATGTGCAAAAAGTTTTCCACCTTTCCTGTCCGAATCGAGGTCAGCTCTTTGCCCGCCTCAAGAAACGTGCGCTCAAAGACAATCGCCTGGACGATGCCAATGAGGAGGTGATTAAACGTCGCCTTGAAACCTACGAAACGGAATCCAAACCGGTGCTTGACCATTATCGGGATCGTGTCCAGATGATCGACGCCACCCAACCCCCGGTGAAAGTTCTGCTCAATATTTTGTCGACGCTCGCCAACGGCAACCATGCAGCAATTTGAAAACTTCACTGCTTCCAGCCTCTACTGCGAAAAATGCAAAGCGGCGATGCCCGTCCGCGAACGGCTTCTCCTCATTCTCCCCGATCGCGAGATTTATGATTATCTGTGCACCAACTGTGCTTCTTCGGTTGGACAGCGCGAAGTCACGGCCGGTGAGAAGTTGACGGCCCGCGCGGCCGCTCCGGCGTCAATCCCGGCGCGGTCTTTCGTCACGGGTCCTGATGCCGTAAGGGCATGCGGATCGTTTTCATTGGCACGGGAGAAATTGGCATCCCGGCATTGCGTGCTTTGCTGCGATCGAGCGAGCATCAATTGGTCGGTGTGGTCACACAGCCCGATAAACCCGTCGGTCGCGACCAGCGAATCCAACCGCCGCCGATTAAGACGGAGCTGACAGGAAAAACGTTCGAATCCTGCAACCAGCCCGGATCCGGAACGAAGCCGCGATCGCGGAGATTCGCGCATTTGCTCCGGAGATCATCATCGTTATGGCCTACGGCCAAATCCTCCCCAAGAGTCTCCTCGAGCTTCCAGCCATCGCTTGTCTCAATCTTCATGCTTCCATTCTTCCCCGGCATCGCGGGGCCGCGCCGATTCAAGCGGCGATTGTCGCCGGCGATCGCAAAACCGGGATCACCGTGATCTACATGGACGAAGGCCTGGACACCGGCGACATCCTTCTCCAAGAGGAGTTGGAGATTTTGCCTAACGAAACCGGCGGCACACTCCACGATCGACTGGCAGAGCTTGCGCCAGCCACACTGTTTGCAGCGCTCGAGCAAATCGCAGCCCCAAACCCGCCGAGAATTCCCCAGGATTCCAGCAACGCGACCTATTCACCGAAACTCTCGCGTGAAGCCGGCCGGATCGATTGGAACGAACCAGCCGAGCTAATCGAGAGAAAAATCCGCGCGTTCGATCCGTGGCCGGGTGCGTTCACCGAGGTGGCCGATGCCGAAGGCAGAGTGCGCAAGCTCAAACTCTTTCGCGCCGCGATGCAGGAGGACTACACCGAGAAAAAGCGGGAACGCTCTTGCCTAACGAATCGAAACTGCTCGTCGCGACCGGCACCAGCGCGCCTCCAACTCGAAGAGGTCCAGCTCGAAGGCAAGCGGCGAATGAGCGCCGCCGATTTTTTGCGCGGTTTTTCCTCCCCAAGTCTGCATTTCTGATCGATCATCCGCCGGACATGGAAACTTCAAGGCGGCGTATAAGCGGATCGTTCTCAAACTGAGCGGCGAAGCTCTGCGCGAGAGCGGCGCCCGCGAAACGATTTCGCCGCAGATCGTCAAGGAAATCGCGCGCCAGGTGAAAGAGGTTTACGACCTCGGGGTCCAAATCTCGATCGTTGTCGGCGGCGGCAATATTTGGCGCGGTCTGGCTGCCAGCCATCGCGGGATGGATCGCACAACGGCGGATTACATGGGCATGCTAGCGACCGTGATCAACGGCCTCGCTTTGCAGAGTGAGCTCGAACAGAGCGGTGTCGTCACCCGGTGCAAACCGCGATCGAAATGCAAAATGTCGCCGAGCCCTTCATCTTGCGCCGGGCCATCCGGCATCTCGAACAAGGGCGGGTGGTCATTTTTGTCGCCGGCACCGGCAATCCCTATTTTTCCACCGACACGACTGCGGCTCTGCGTGCGAGTGAAATCGGCGCCGACATCATCCTCAAGGCGACGAAGGTGGACGGAATCTATGATCGCGATCCGAAACTTCATCCCGACGCCAGTCGCTATGATCGGATCAGTTTCACCGAAGCCCTAACGAAAAGGCTGAAAGTAATGGACTCGACCGCCTTTAGCCTCTGCATGGATAACAAAATCCCAATCCTTGTTTTCGATATGCATCACCCAACCAACGTCCGCGACGCCGTCCTCGGAAAACAGATCGGGTCCCTGGTCACTGATTAGCAATTGCGGTGCGAAACTTCCGCAGCTTTCTTTTACCGATTTTATGACTGCCGATGACATTTTGCTCGAAGCCGAGATGGCGATGGAAAAGAGCGTCGATTACATGATCCATGAATTCGCCAGCGTGCGCACCGGCAAGGCCTCGCCCGCATTGGTCGAGAACGTGGACGTCGACGCCTACGGTTCCTCGATGAAGCTGAAACAGCTGGCCCTCATCACCACTCCGGAGCCGCGGTTGCTGGTGGTGCAGCCATTCGACGCCGGCACCGTGCGCGACATCGAGAAAGCGTTGAAAGAATCGAAGCTCGGCATTACGCCCTTGGTCGATGGCAAATTGATTCGCCTGCCGATCCCGGAGCTTTCGGAGGAGCGACGCAGGGATCTGGTTAAGTCGCTCAAGCAAATGGCGGAGGAAGCGCGTGTTCGCGTTCGCGCCAATCGCCGCACCGCGATGGACGAAGCGAAAAAGCTCGAGAAAGAGGGCGGCGCGACCGAAGACCAATTGCGCGACACCGAAGGCGCGATCAAAAACTGACCGATCGTTTCGTGAAATCGATCGACGAACATCTCGAGCGCAAAGACGCTGAGGTGATGAAGGTCTAATTCTAAGGCAACTCACCACCAGCATCCGATCGCGGGGCAGAAGCCAGCAGTCGGCTGATCGCTTGGGTGACTTCCTCGCTGCTGACCGCTTTCATGCAGCGAAAATCAAGCGGACATTCCCGCAGAAAACAGGGACTGCATTCGACCTGATGCCTGACGACATGGTTTCTCGTCCCAAGTGGACCGGTTAATTTCGGCTCGGTGGAACCAAACACCGCCACCACCGGGACGCCCAGCAGTGTCGCCAGGTGCATCGTTCCAGTGTCGTTGGTCAGCAGTAGTCGACAGCGGCGTAACTCGTCGATTAATTCCTCGAGGGTCGTCTTCCCAATCAGGTTGAGACATCCGTCTCCCGAGTGCGGCCGCGATCTGCGCGCCGTATTCTTCGTCCTTGGCAGTGCCAAACAAAACCCATTCGCCCGCGATCTTCTCCGCGACTTCGGCAAACCTTTCCGGCAACCAGCGTTTGGCCGGACCGTATTCCCGCGCCTGGACAAAGCCCGAGTCTGGTCCGGGAACCATTCGCGCTGCAGGACCTTCGAGCGCGATCTCGTTCTCTTCCGCCTTGACCCCTAACGAACGGGCCAGATGAAGGTAGTGTTCCACCTGATGCGGTGGCGGCCCGTCCGGTTCCGGCCGACGCACTATCTGGTTCAGGAGCCAGCGCCGTTGATGCCCGGCATAACCAACCCGGCGCGGGATACCGGCGAGCCAAAGCTCCAGCGCAACCCGGAAGGAGTTGGGGAAAACGATCCCGACATCGAATTGCCCGTTGTCGCGAAGCAAGCGAGCCGCGCCCCAGATCGATTTTTCGCCTAACGACAGGACGGCGTCTGCTTCCGGCAGCAATCGCCAGAGAGCGGCGATCTTCTCGGCGCGAGAATGGTGATCTGCGCGTCCGGCCGCCCGCGCTTGATCGCTCGGACCGCCGGGATGCTGATCACGCAATCGCCCAGCCAGTTGCTCGCCCGGATCAGAATTCGGAACGGCTTCAATTCGTTGGGCGAAATTTCCGGTGGCAAATAGAGCCCGCGCTTGTATTCGCTCAGGAGCCAGTTCGGTCGCGGCGTTTTCCAGCGATTGTGCACCCAGAACCAATCCTCGGGCGCCCGCTGAATTTCGTCCGCGATCAGGTTGTTTGCTTTCGCGGTGAGCGATTCCACGGTGTCGTCAGGCCGATCCGCCGGCTGGCTGAAGGTCATCCGCCACTTCCCTGCCCCTCGGTAAATAGCGAAGCCGCGAAAAGGGAGGCACCGGTTCGTTTGCAAAGCAAACCAGGCAGCGGCGAAGTCGAGGCCAGCCGCCCGAAGAACGGCGTCCAGAGCCCGTGGTCGCCGGCATGCTGGTCGCTGAGAATCCCAATCATGCCGCCGCCGCGGAGCAATTTGATCGCCTCCGCAAAGCCTTCGCTCCGGTCGAACAGTTCCACCCCAAAACGCGCCCGCTGCTGCCTAACGAATTGGTCAAGGTAATGGTTGCCAAGCTTCTGATAAACGGTGCCCAGGCGGGTGTAGCCGAAATAGTGGGGCACGATCTGGGCGAACAACTCCCAGTTGCCGAGATGACTGAGCACCACCACCACCGGCCGGCCTTCCCGCAACCGCGAGATGAACCTCGCTCGCCTTCGAACGCGACCCGCTCAACCACCGCCGCCAGCGGCATGGAGTTGAGTTTCATCCCACTCAGGAGGTTGGCTCCGAGCCGTTGAAAATGATGCCGGACAATGCGGTTCTTCTCATTCCCCGACTTCTCCGCGCCGAAGGCAACTTCGAGGTTTTGCCGCGCCAGCCGGCGATAGTTAGGCAAAAACAGCCAGGCGAGGAAGCCTAACGATTGGCCAAGATAAAAAACCAGGCGCAAAGGCAGCGCGATAATCACTCTCAGGGCCGCGCGATAAAATCAGATAAACGAAAAATCGAGCATTCGGGCCGCGATCGACAGCGCGCAAGGCGTGCGGCGGGGCACCGTAATTTTGCCTGCGAGCGGCTGCAATCGATTATAATGTGCTCCCGTGCAGTCGCGTCTTTTCCCGGCTTTCCGGTCCGATTTTGCGCGGGTGATCGCGCGCAAGTTTGCCCCTGCCCGGATTCTCTTTGCCGGCAGCGACGCCAATTATTTTCGCGACCAGAGCGAGAAGGATGAAGTCGCCAGTGTCAGCTGCCCGGGACTGGATGAACTCGAAAGCTTGTGCCGGGAAGGGCGCGCGTTTCGACCTCGCGCTCTGGTCTTATCCACCCGAAGCAGAAGCGGCAAAGGATGAACCGAGTGCTCGAGTGCCTAACGAGCCTGACGGATCGAGTCATCCTCGTGCCGGGCCCCGCGACCAATGTCGCGAAACGGCGACCACGGCTGGTGATCGCGCTCTAGCCGCGCGCGGATTTTTCCCGACTACGACTGCGACGTCGGCGAAATCCGATCCCGGGGCGGTGCAATTGACCCGACAAGAGTCGGCCTCGGTGGACACGCTGCTGCCGGAAGTCGAGAGCGGATTCGCGCGCATCAACGCGCAGCTTCGCGGCCTGCATCGGACCCTGCGAACACGGATGGCGGAGCTCGAGGCCGCGGATCGCCACATTGCGCGCCTCGAGGAAAAGGTGCTCAAACTGAAACAGGCGAAACGCGACCTGAAACAGCTCAAAGCAGAAAAGCAAGCCCTGCGGAAATCGCTCCGAGCGCAAGATTGGCCAGGTGATTCTTGCGCCCTACCGATTACCGCAAAAACTGGTCCGGGAACTACGCAAGCAGTTTGGCCGTCCGCGCCACTGGAAACAAACGCGACCCTCACCCCGAACGAATATCAAAGAATGGCTCCTGCAGCGTTCTCCTTCCGAAGAGGCACTGGTAGCGGCCCGGGAAGCGTCTCGCGCCTTTCCCTATCGCCCGTTGATTAGCATCATCACCCCGGTGTTCAACACCCCGGCGGCCTGGCTTGGCGAAGCGATCGATTCGGTTCTGGCGCAGGCTTATGAAAACTGGGAGCTGATCCTGATCGACGACGGGTCGACCCTTGCGGAAACGGTCGTCCTGCTTGCGACCGTGGCCGCGCGCGATCCGCGAATCGTCGTCGTTAGGCGCGAAAGCACCGGCGGCATCTCCGCCGCCTCAAACTCCGGCCTCGAACGCGCCCGCGGCGAATGGGTCAGCCTGTTCGATCATGACGATCTCCTCGAACCCGACGCACTCTTTGAGGTGGTCAAATTTCTTCCAGGGCAATCGCGAGGTCGATCTCATTTTCTCTGACGAAGACAGAGATCACTGAGGAAGGCCTGGCCGCACCGCAATTCAAACCGGATTGGTCGCCCGATTTTTTGCTCTCCTACAACTATCTTTGCCACTTCACCACCTTGCGCCGCGAACTGGTCGAGAAAGCTGGCCGGTTCCGCCCGATTTCGATGGCGCTCAGGACTACGACCTTTTTCTTCGCATCACCGAGCTGACCAACCGCATTCATCATTTGCCCCGCATTCTCTATCACCTGGCGTCGAAGTGAGACCTCAACCTCGGATAACATCCGGCGAAAACCGCAGAGCGCTCGAGGCCGGACGACGCGCCGTCGAAAGCCATCTCGAAAGACGGGGCGAGCGTGGCCATGTCACGGTCGACTGGCATACCCACGCCTACTGGGTAAAACGCTGAACTGCGCGAGACCCGGCGAATTTCCATCATCATCGCAACTCGCGATCGGATCGATCTGCTCTCCCGATGCATTTCCAGCATCACCAGCAAAACGAGCTATCCGAATTACGAAATCATTGTCGTCGACAACGAAAGCAAATCGGAAGAAGCGCGCGTTATTTCCGGCATTTCGAGCATCGCTTCGCTGCATTTCACCGGCCCGTTCAATTTTTCCGCGCTCAATAATTTCGCGGTCGAGCAGTCAAACAGCCCCTGGCTCTTGTTTCTGAACAACGACGTCGAAGTGATCGACAGCGAATGGCTGACAGTCATGGCCGAACATGTGCAACGGCCGGACGTGGGCGCGGTCGGCGCACGGCTCCTTTACCCTAACGATACCGTTCAGCACGCCGGGGTCGTGCTCGGCGTCGGCGGAATCGCCGAACATGCTTTTCGCCATTTTCCGGCGGACGCGCCCGGGGTTTCACGCCAGCTCCAGGTGACGCGCAATTACAGCTCGGTTACGGGCGCGTGTTTGCTCACGCGCCGGGACGTATTCGAAGAGGTCGGCGGTTTCGACGAGGAACGATTGCCGGTCACTTTCAACGATGTCGATCTTTGTTTGAAAATGCGGCGAGCGGGCTACCTCATTGTTTACACGCCCTTCGCCAAGTTATATCACCACGAGTCGGCAACCCGGCGACGGAGCGTGGAGGCGCTGGAGACCGAAGTCATGCGCGAACGCTGGCCGGAATACCTCGAACGTGACCCGTATTACAACCCGAACCTCTCGCGCGAACGCGCCGACTTCTCGTTAGGCAAATAATTCTATGAAACCGAAACAGCCGGATCGCTGGCGAGGACTAACCGGAGAGGCGCGGCCGCGCTAATCGAGCGCGATTACAAGCAGCGTTCCTTGCCGCAGCAAATTGCCGAGACCGGAATCGAGGCGGGTCGACTCGTCGCGATGGATCGGAGCGAAGCCGAGACTCGCAAAGTATGGATCCCGGGCGTGGAAATTTTTCGCGGACCATTCATGCACAACGCCATCGCGGGCTCTTCGGCGAATTCGCCCGGCGCGACGAAGGGCCACTGGCGAAGATCGGCCTTTGGCCCCGTCAATGGTCAGCGGCGCGAATGTTCGCCCAGACGGCGAAAGGCTTTCACATTCATCCGCCAAAGGTGCCGGAGGGAATTCCGCCTAACGACTGGTTCCGGCGCCTGTTTGTCGACGAGGCGGAGAATTTCTCGCTTCGACCCTACGCCGAAGAGCAATGGACGTGATGTTCTTTGTCCAGGGCCGGGCGGAAATGATCTTGCAGGAAGCGCGGGCCGGATTGCCGCGGCGCAGCGATGCGGATCTTTTATCGACTGCGGCGACGACCATCGCGGGCCTAACAATGCCGCAGTCGTCATTCCGCCCGGGTCGCGCATCATGCCATTCGGGTCGAAGGTTCGGATCGACTTGATCATGGTTTACGGCACGAGCACATCCTTCCAGGCGGGAGTTCGAAGGTCGGATTGCGAGCGAGGTGGAAACACTGGAGCTTCCGGCTTCGTGGCAGAAATTTCTGGCCTAACGATCTGCGCTTGCCATTGAAGCGGAAGTTCTGATCCGGCGGAGCCGGAATGGATGGATCGACCGCAGCCGGTTTCGTCGGAACTGATTGTCGACCTCGAAAATCTCCGCGCCCTCAACCGCTATTTCGGGAGCTATCGCTCTTGTCCGTTATTTCCTCAAGCGCTGGCTTCGGCCTAACGACAATCTACGGATCCTCGATCTCGCCACCGGCTCGGGCGGACATTCCCCGGCTGATCGCAAGCTTCGCCCGCGGCGGCCGGCGCCAACGGTCACGATTGACGCGGTTGACTTCCAGGCGTCGACAATCGGCGATCGCAAACCGAGCAGAGCACCGAGTATCCCGAGATCAATTTCACTGCGCGGATATTCACTCGTTTGGCGCGGAACGGACCCACGACCTTCGTGCTTGTGCTCGCTCGCGCTCCACCACTTTTCAGAGGAGGACGCGATCCGGCTTTCGCCATGCGGGCAAACTTTCGCGGGACAAAGTCATGGTCGCCGACACTCCACCGCAGTGCTGGCTGGCGAAAGTCGGGATTATCTGCCTAACGACACTGAGTTTTCCGCGAACCGATGACCCGAAACGACGCCTGGGTCTCCAATGGAACGCGCCTTTTTCCTTTCGCGAACTGGCGCAGCTCGCGACGGCCGCCGGCTGGCACAATTTTGGCCATCGCCGGTTTCTGTTTTTGCCCGGCAGGCGATTTGGTTGGAACATGCGCCGCGCGAATGAAGATCATTACCACGATTAACGAGCTCCGCGCACATTCCCGTGATCCAGAGAAATGTGCCGGGTGCTGGTCCCCACCATGGGCGCACTCCACGCCGGGCACGTCTGTGCTGATTCGAATCGCCCGCGACCACGCTGGGCCGACGGGCGAAGTGGCGGTCGGCATCTTCGTTAACCCGCTTCAGTTCGAGCCCGGTTCTGATTTTTCCCGCTATCCGCGGCCGGAAGCGCGACGAAGAGAATCTTGCCGGGCCGAGGGCGTGGATTTGTTGTTCCGTCCTTTGCCTAACGAAATGTATGCGCCCGATCGGTCGACCTTTGTCGAAGAAACCGTTTTATCAGAACAACTTTTGCGGCGCGTCGCGGCCGGGACATTTTCGCGGCGTCTGCACAGTGGTGACGAAGTTGTTTCATCTGCTGGCGCCGAACGCGGCCGTCTTTGGCGAAAAGGATTTTCAAGCAACTCGGCCATCATTCGCCGGCTGGTCCGGGACCTCGATTTTCCCAGTGGAAATCATCGCCGGGGCGACGGTGCGTGAGAGGAGATGGTCTCGCCCTCGAGCTCGCGCAATTCTGTACCTTAGATTCGGAGGAACGAGCGCAGGCTCCGATGATTCGCGCGGTCTTGCTCGAGGCGGCGCGGTTCGAGGAAAATCAGTGCCTGCCCTTCTGCTGTCGTTAGGCAAAGGATCGAATCCGCTCCCCTCGCCCGGATTGATTACGCCGCGATTGTCGGCGCCGACGATCTGCAGCCCGCGCCTCACGGTCGAACCGCGCAGCCTGCTGGCGGTTGCGGTCTTCTTTGGCACGTACCCGGCTGATTGATAACATTCTCCTCGGATGAGGCAGTTCGACTTTGTCATCGTCGGGAGCGGCATTGCCGGCCTGACCTTCGCGATCAAGGCGGCGGAACACGGTCGAGTCGCCATCGTGACCAAGCGCAAGGGGTCGATTCAAACACCGCCTGGGCACAGAGGCGGCGTCGCTTGCGTGACAAGCACGACGAAGATTCCTTCGACCTCCACATCCGCGATACCCTCGAAGCGGGAGCAGGTCTCGTGATTCCGGCGCCGTCGAAATTGTGGTGAAGAAGGCCCTGGGCGGGTGCGCGAGTTGATGGAACTCGGCCTCCATTTCGATGAGCGCTACGTCTCCGGCCATCGCGAGCTCGATCTCGGGCGCGAGGGCGGCCATTCGAAGACGGCGGGTGCTGCATGTCCACGACGTTACTGGCTACGAGATCGAAACCACTCTGCTGCGCGCGGTGCAAGGGTCGCCTAACATTGACCTGCTGGGAAAATCACATGGCGGTTGATTTGATCACCGCCGGCAAAACTAGGCTTCGCCACCGAAGACCAGCTTGTACTCGGAGTTTACGTCCTCGACGAAATTTCCGGCGAGAGTGGGAAACCATCCGGACCCGATCGGCTGGTGCTGGCTACCGGGGGTTGCGGTGGCAGTTTATCTCTACACGACCAACCCGGCGATCGCGACGCGGCGATGGCGTCGCGATGGCGTGGCGGCGCCGGCGCCGGTTATCGCCAACATGGAATCTAATCCAGTTTCATCCGACCTGTCTTTATCATCCCGCAGGCCACTTCTTTCCTGATCTCGAAGCGATTCGCGGCGAGGGCGGAATTCTGCGCAATGGCCAAGAGGCGAAGACTTTGTTTCGCAGGTCGACCGGCGAGGCTCGCTTCGCACCGCGCGATAGTCGCCGCCCGGGCGATCGATGCTCGAGATGAAACGTTCAGGGGCGCAATGCGTTTACCTCGATATCACCCATCAGTCACGCGAGTTCCTGCAGGAGCGGTTCCCGCACATATACGAGACCTGTCTCCGTTATGGGATCGACATGGCGAAGCAGCCGATTCCGGTGGTTCCAGCGGCGCATTATCAATGCGGCGGGATTAAAACCAACATGGACGGCGCACCAGCTGCCGGTTGTAGGCGCGATTGGAGAGGTTGCCTGCACCGGTTTACATGAGCGAACCGGCTGGCGAGCACCATTCTTGCTCGAGGGTTGCGTGCATCGCGCCACCGGGCCTGTGAGGCGCTCGTTCGCGAGTCACCTGCGCCGGCGCATCCGAGCCGGTTCATTTTCCTTCCCGAATGGAAGATCCGGCGACGCCCAGGACAGCCGGACGAGCTGGTTGTAATCTATCACAACTGGGACGAGATCCGACGCCTGATGTGGGATTATGTCGGAATCGTCCAACCGACAAGCGACTGCAGCGCGCCAGCGCCCGGCTGCGAAATCTTCAACGCGAGATCCAGAATTTTACTCGAACTTCCGCATCACCGTCGACCTGCGTCGAGCTCCGCACCCTGGTGCCACGGTGGCGGCATTGACGATCGTCGACTCCGCCTTCGAGCCGTCGCGAAAGTCGGCCGCCGGTGCATTAAAGCCAGATGGATTATCCGGTAATAGGCGATGACGCATCACCAGCGTGACACATCGCCGCTCGTTAGTCGTAGACTGAAAGGGGTACGGCGGAACGGACCGTGCTATAGCGGGAGAGGTGAAGCCGACGTGCCTCCGCGCAAAATCTCGTCAAGAAAAAGGCGGGGAAATACTGCCAAAGATTCGGGCGCATTACTCTGATTTTGCGTTAGTCGGCTTCCCCCGGCTGGCAGTGAGCCAGGCGCAGTCGCCCGACGAGCAGTGCGGATTTCGCTCGTTATGCGATGAAGCTGCGGGCGCAGGCGCTGCTCAAAGGTCGAGCCCCGCGGTCTATGTCCGAACTCACCTCGCAGCTTTTCCGCACCTCTCGATACCCCTGGAAAACCGATATTGTCACGACGATTTTCTGGATCGGCGAACAGGCCACGGCGAATAACCCGTGCCTAACCACAAGAGCTCGTGGGACGCAGATTGGGCCCGTAACTGCAGTGGTTACGACAATCCCGATGCCTCCCGGCGGCACGATTCACATTCGATCTCCTTTGTGCCGCGACAGAATCCCTGGCTATTGCGCCCTGCCGTGCCGTATACATGACGTCTCCCACGGGCAATTCAAACCGAGGCGCCCGCGGTGGTTCCGTGGTTCCGGCAGGCATTTGTCCAGCAGGGTCATTCCGTTTGCAAGGACCGCTGGCTCGCCATTCGCCATGGCAGCCGCGTTTGCGTATGCGCAGTGGGAGGATTGCGGACCGTTCCGCACCGATCATTGACCAATACGTTTTCCGAAACGAGCGACCGGAAGCCGAATTTGAACCATGGCGCCGGCCTCGATGTTTCTCCGGCGGTAGTCACGCGTTATCTTTGGCCTCGGACCGGGCTGTCGGTCTTCAACGATTATGGCGGCATCATAGGTCGAGTGCGCGATGTCGCGCGACCGACGGCGAAAATATCGGGCGATAACAACACTTTCGTTATCGCCCGGCGCACAACCGAGCAGCGTCTGGTGCAGGGTGCAAACCGCGCCCAAGACGAGTCCAAAAGTAGCGGGTCAGCGCGCGTGAGGCCATCGTCCCAGGGCTCAGGGCCCGCGTGCAGCTTCAGCCGAAAGTTCGGCAAACGTCTTCTCCAGCTCACGGACGCGCGCCCCCGTAGAGGATCGTAATCGTTTTTCGCTCTGCGGCGCAAAAGCACGAACGGCTGGAAAAGCGCTCCAATCTCGGTGCAAAAAGATCATCAACAGCCGGAGCCAGTTACCAACTCGGGCAGCTTCGGTTCCATTTGCAGGTGGTGACGAGACTTTCGCTCGTCCAAAAAAGGCCACAGCGCTGGTTCCGAGATAGGCCGATGTCGCCATGATGCCGGTGACGGCGACGGGCGCTCACGCGGCACCTCGCCAATCCCGCCTGGTGGCGGTGCAATACCCGCGTAACCAGTGCAATCTGTTTCGCTAACACTTGAAGCCAGCCCATTCCTCCAGCCGCACGCTCACAACCAACGTAGCTCGATCTCCCTGCAAAAGTTCCGCGCCAGCTGCCTGCAAACCGTGGAATGGTTCCGCTGAGGAACAAAATAGTAACACTTCAGCGTGAACGATTTTCCGCCGTGTCCTGTAACTGCGGCCAAAGACTTCCGTGGTCTGTCTCCAAGAGTTCAGTAAAGTTGCCCACCCAGGTGCCGAACTACTCGCGCATCTTCTTCCGGATCAGCTTCTTAAACTTTTCCTGCCAATTCGACTTCAGCAAAACGGTGCGCCAGATGAAAGATTTCTCGTCGAGAGTCTCGCCTCGGGCGTCCGCAAATCCACCGACACGTTTCTGTTGATTCCGCGAAGAAAACCGTCACCTTGTCGCAGGGTCTGCCACTCTTTCCGTTCCTCCAGGACCGCCTTCAACCGGGCGAGCTTCTTTCGTCGGACGACAGGCCCGGAATTCAGCGCGGCGCTGTTCACGGTGAGGACCATCGCCCTGCCCGCAGGCGGGTCGTGAGCGCACCATCAAACGAGCATTTGCTGACTAGTCTCAAGTAGCGACTCTCTCTCCAGAGCCTTTTATCAACCCGGTCATCCGGGAGAGAGCCTTTTTGCCGAGACGGTGGAAAGTGGGGCGCAGCGACCGAGATCTTCTTTGCTTCGCAGTGTCACAAAGATATCTCGAGATCACCTCGACTTTCCGACGCGAATCCGGCTTGTTGCAAAACGAAGATCGCCGCTCTTGAGCCACTTGCTTGACCAACAAGCCTTCACGCGGTCGCAATCTCCAGTAGACGATCGACGGAAACAGCATGACGGCGCCTTGCTGGGCGTGAGTCTAAAGCCGGTGATTGCTTCGGCGACCATCGTGTTCGTCCCTGAGCATCGATCACGTTGAAATTTCAAAGAAATTCACCCGCAGCCCTGTAATTGATTCGAATGTCGACTGCTTCCTCAGAGCCCCAGAAGTGAAAAACTGACCGCTGCTGGGGCAGGATGTCCACCTCAAAATTCCTGGCCAAGAGTGTGTTCAGTGCAGGTTGATTTTTCCGATGCCTTCACCTCCCCTGACGACCACGAAGAGGAGCGGCCTCGTGACGTCCTGGATGATACCTGGAGGGTGTCGAGCGAAGGCCCATCTGATAACGCCGTGCCGATGCGCGCCGAAAAATGTTTCAGCACCGTGGTGGCACGAACTGAAGATGAACTGGTAACCATGCCGAGCTATGGATTCGCCAGGGCGAGAGCCTGGCGAACTTGACGGCGGCGCGGGCGGGACGGACCAATGCCAGCGGTCGGGGCTGACCTCCTGGAATGTGATGGTTGCGGTAAAGCATCGGCTCGCCTCATCATCGCACCGAATTCGAAACGGTGACAAACTCCAACCTGGCCCAGTTGAATGTGTCCGGGCAGTCGCCTTGATCGCTCCGGATGAGTTACCGTAGAGAATGATGGAGCAGGGGGCGCTGGTTTGTTTGGGCCCATCCGCCTGTAATTGACAGCCCCGGCTAAGCCTAATCGAGGATCAACGTCCCAGCGACGCGAAACATTTCATTGATAACCCGGTTGTTTGACGCAGCCGCAGAACACCCGTAAGCATCGTATCGCGTTTCCGCAAAACAAGCGCCCGGATGCTGTTTGATCGCGTCGCTTGCCGCCGAAGTTCCGCACTTCAGATCTTCCCATAACGCTGCGTGAAATCGCCGGTGGCAATCAGCCGTGGATACTGACCACCTCATGGCCCTCAATACGCACCGCCTGCAAAATCTCGATGCTCTGATCGCGGTTTTGCCGACAAAGAACGTGGCCCGAATGTGATGCAGCAAAGCAAAAGGACAAAGAGCAACTCAGGTGGTCACTCGACCATCGCAAAAGTCGGCAATGAATGGCCCCCGGACGTGCACCGTGCACTGGTATTTATCCCGGCAAATCACGTCGGCGCAGGAGTCACCAGCCTTTTACCATGTGGGTTTGCGCCGCCAAGCCGACACCCATCCACAAAACCGGGCCCAGAACCGAAAATCGGGGCAACAGCGCGGCAGCCGAGATCAATGGCGGCAAAGCCGTGTTTTTACCCAGTAGAGCCGTTCGTTCGGCGATCGCTCGGATCATTTGCAGCGGTCCACCGCGGATAAGATTTCGCCCTGGAAGATCGCCGGGTCACCGGCAAAAATGCGCAGCGACTCTGCTGTACGGCAAAGCGGGCTGACCAAATGGCTACATCTCGTCCGGTGGACGATCTCTCTCCCGAAAGCGATGAAATTTTGTTCATCGAAGATCATCCTGACAGCCGGCGCAACCTCCTGTCATCGATTTGATCGAACAGTGGACAATGAAGTGGCTGCCTTTGCCAGCCGAGAGGCCGAAGTCGCGATCAGAGAAGGCCCTCTGTTCCTCTCGACTGGATGCGCCTGGGAAGTGCTAGAGTCATCTGCTTCTGGAACTGTGCTCCTGGGCCCATCAACACGACGATGGCACATCCTCGTCACTACAAAAAGCAGGCGAAGACCTGAGCAGGCCCTATGGCGGGCAAGCACCGACATTCACCCAAGCCTTATACCAGAGGCTCGACAGTTTCGGCTCTGGTTGCCGAAACCACATCCAAAATGCAGGAGCGGGAATCCAGAACTGCATCGCTCAGAACTGTTCCTAAGCGCATGTCCGACATTTCTTAGAGTAGACGAGCTACTGAGCCTTTGGTGGTCTGGAACTTCACCAGCTGAGTGCTCCACCTCGAGAGGAAACAAGTGATGTGATCATCCTCCGGGAAATTGACAAAATGCTCCCTCATTCCGTGTCATGCCCGAGGACAACCCGTCAGTGATAAATAATCGAGGCGATGAATTGAGGGCGCAGTCCGACGGTCATGTCGATTCGCCAGTGCCAGTATGGTAATTCGGCTCGCGACGATGAGCGCAAAGAGCCGAAGACGAACGCCCCTCACCAGACGAGTGTGTAATCGGAACTTCACGGGCAC
>ERZ1370068.458-contig-10414_pt1 | contig 22628 bp, 27 predicted proteins | sample MGYA00561227_ERZ1370068 | MGnify/ENA primary metagenome ERZ1370068 (study PRJEB38410, sample SAMEA6850437) | metagenome | study: Metagenomic assessment of the ecological functions of the soil: analysis of the soil microbiota associated with the... | reverse complement strand
TACGTATTGCTCGGGAGTCTGGTGCTGGACGACGCCGACGAGGCGCAGTCGCTGGCGCGCGAGATCGGCTACCCGGTCATCATCAAGGCGGCGGCCGGCGGCGGCGGCCGCGGCATGCGCGTGGCGTGGGACGAGAAGCAGCTGCGCGCCGGGTTCGGCATCGCGCAGGCCGAGGCGGGGCGCCGCGTTCAGCAACAACGCGGTCTATCTCGAGAAGTACATCGCGCGGCCGCGCCACATCGAGTTCCAGCTGTTCGGCGATACGCACGGCAACCTGATCCACCTCGGGCGAGCGCGAGTGCTCGGTGCAGCGCAATCACCAGAAGCTGATCGAGGAGTCGCCGAGCCCGTTCCTCTCCGAGGCGCAGCGCCGCAAGGTCGGGGCGCTGGCCGCGAAGGGCGCGCAGCTCGATCGGCTACCTGAACGCCGGCACCATGGAGTTCCTGTTCGACCAGGACGGCTCGTTCTACTTCATGGAGATGAACACCCGCATCCAGGTCGAGCACCCGGTCACCGAGGAGGTGACGGGCCTCGACCTGGTCAAGGAGCAGATCCGTGTTGCGGCGGGGAGAAGCTCTCGCTCACCGCAGGACGAGGTGGAGTGGCAGCGGGCACGCGATCGAGTGCCGGATCAACGCCGAGGACCACGAGCACGGCTTCCGCCCGAGCCCCGGCAAGATCACCTACACGTACAAGCCCGGCGGGCCGGGGCTGCGCGTCGACAGCCACGTCTACGCCGGCTACACGGTGCCGCCCTACTACGACTCGATGATCGGCAAGCTCGATCGCCTACGGCAAGGATCGCGCCCGAGGCGCTCCGGCGGATGGAGATCGCGCTCGAGGAGATGATCGTCGAGGGGATCAAGACCACGCTGCCGTTCCACCACCTGGCGCTGGCCGACCCCCGCTTCCAGAAGGGCGACATCGACACCCACTTCGTCGAGAGCCTGCTCAAGAAGGAGCCGGTCGCCGCGCCGGTAGGTCGCTGATTCAGCCTGGGCGCCCTCGCCCCGAGATGCTCGCCAGGATGCTGCCAAGACGCTCGTGGGCATGTGGCTACGTGAGCGCGAACCGTCGCCGGCGCATCCAGATCAGGCCGAGTCCCCGCATCGATCCACGCCGGCCCTTCCGCGCAGAGTCCGCGGCCCCGAGCGGCGACCGGGCCAAACCTTCCGGGGCCTCCGGTCCGTCCTCAACCTTCGTAGCGCCGCGACGCCTGGTCCCGCGGCGCACAGCCGTCTGCCGTACCCCGGAGGATGGTGCATCCCGATGAGGCTCATCCGATGCCCGCGACTCCGTCCGCGGCCGCTCGCGTTGTCCGGCTGCGCTCCTGCTGCTGCTGGCCGTTGCACGTGGCGCGCGGTCGCCGCGCTGGCCGGGAGCAAGAGTTCGAGCACCAGCAAGAGCACGAGCACGTCCAGCCGCGACAGTCAACGGCCAGACCCGTGGTACAACCTCGACTCTCGATTCAACTCCGACGACGCCGGTGGACGGACCGGACCAGGTGGATGCCTACACGTCTCTCGCGCGATCACGGTCACTGGCGCGACACGAATGGCTCGCAGCAGGACTGGGACGAGGTGCAGGACGCACTCGACGACAGACGATGACCTGTTCTGGTTCCGGCGCGGCGACGATCGCTATCTGGTCACCGATCCGGCGGCGCTGGAGCGGCTGGCCGAGATCTTCAAGCCCGCAGGAGGATCTGGGCCACCGCCAGGGCGAGCTGGGGCGCCAGCAGGGCGAGCTGGGCCGCGCAGCAGGGCGAGCTGGGTCGCAAGCAAGGCGAGTTGGGCCGCATTCAGGCGCGGCTCGCCCAGCGGCAGGCAGCGCTCCAGCTACCGCCAGGCCTGGCGAGCAGCTCGCAGTGGCGCTGAAGATCGCCGAGCTCGGACCGGGCGTTGCACGGAGCTGCAGCCGCATGCAGAGACGAGGCCGGGGACGCTCCAGTCCGAGCTCGGCGAGCAGCAGAGCGTCGCTCGGGCGAGACGCCAGTCTGCCCTCGGGCGAGCAGCAGTCCGCGCTCGGGCGCGAGCAGCAGCGTGTCTCGCGCAAGGAGAGTCCGAAGGTGCCGGCAAGCATCACGCGCGACCCTGATCGCCGACGGTGCGCGCCAAGCGCGCTCGCCCTGACGCGCTTTAGCCGTCCACCGGCGCGGCGCGCTCTCGCCGTTTCCGGGCGTGCGGGGGCAGCGTCGCAGCCGGGACGGCTGGCACCTGCAGCGCCACCATCCCGCCCCCACCCGCGAGTCGCGCGGGTCTGATAGCCTGCGCGCGTGCGCGTCTCGGTGCTCCTCGGTCCGGCCGGCCAGGACGTGGACGGTCCGTGCGCCGTCATCGATCGACGTGCTGCGCGCCACCACCACGCTCACCATGGTCGCTCGCGTGAACGGCGCCGCGACGTGTTCACCACCCGCACCCCGGCCGAAGCGCTGGCGCCTCGCGACGCGGCAACCGGACACCCTCGCCTGCGGCGAGCGCGACGAGCGCATGGTGCCGGGCTTCGATCCTCGGCAACTCGCCGTTCGAGTACTCGCGCGAGCGCGTGGCGGGCAGGACACTCGCCTTCGCCTCGACCAACGGCTCGCTGGCGCTGCTCGCCGCGCGCCGCGCGCCGACGCCGGGTGCCGGCGGCGTTCGTCAACGCGCGCGCGGTGGTCGAGCGGGTGCGCGGCGAGCGCGAGATCACGATCGTGTGCGCCGGCAAGCTGGGCGGATTCAGCCTCGAGGACGCGGCGTGCGCCGGACTGCTGGTCGACGCGGCTCGAGGCGTACGGCGCTGAACGCCGCGGACGCCGCGACGCCCGGTTCGTGCGCACGCTGGCGCCCGCCGACCAGGCCGGGACCCGGGCGCTGGTGGAGGGTGCGGCCCACGCGCGCGACCTCCTGTCGATGGGCGAGGCCTACCGCGCGCGATCTCGCGCTTCTGCGCCGGGGCTCGACACGATCGATCAGGCGTTCGACCTGGGACCCTCGCGCCCGACGCCGTGAGCGGCCGCGGGCCGCCGTCCTGCGCAGCAGCAGCAGCGTGAGGTCGTCGGACAGCGGCGCTCCCGGCGCGATGGGTCGTCGATCCGCGCCAGTCAGCGTCCGCCGCATGCCGGCGCAGGTCGCCGTCGTGCGTGAGACCTGAGCGCCTCGCCGGAGCCGCGCTTCGCCGAACAGCTCGAGGCTCGGGGCTCATGGATTCGGTGAGGCCGTCGGTGTGCAGCACCAGCGTGTCGCCGGGCGCGAGCACCGTGTGCGCCACAGCGCGTATGACCGAGTCCTCGAACAGTCCGAGCGGCGGCCCGCCGGCGGCGCGCGAGGCACTCGGGGCGAGTGGTCGGCGGCGCGCACGACCCACGGCGGCGGATGTCCGGCCAGCGCGTACTCGATGCCGCCCGCTCGACGGGATCGATCACCGCCACGCACGCGGTGACGAACCATGCCGGGCGGCAGCGCTCCCGCGAGCTGGCCGTTGAGGCGCGCGAGCAGGTGATCGGCGCGGTCGGGCAGCCCGGGCGCGGTGTGGAGCAGCACGCGCGTCATCGCCATGAGCACCGCGGCGCGACGCGCCGTGGCCCGGAGGCGTCGGCCACCAGGATCACGGTGCGGCCGTCGGCGAGTCGGGAAGAAGTCGTAGTAGTCCCCGCCCGCGCGGGTGCTGGTCAGGTACACGATCTCCCACGCGTAGCTCGGCGAGCGGCGGCGGGCGCTGGGGGAGGAGCTGCGAGCTGGAGATCGCCGACCGCGCGGGTCTCCTGCTCGAGCGCGCCTGCGGGAATCCTCGAGGCGCGGCGAGCGCGTGGACGCGATTCGAGGCCGCTGCGCGTCTGGGCCACCGCCACCGCAGTGATGACGTAGATGGCGAGCTCGGCGAGCAGGTTCCAGTAGAGCGACGCTCGGGCTGCGAGAACGGGACGCCGGTCAGGCGATGCGCGAGCGCCCATGCCACGACGCTGAGCAGCGCCAGCGCCAGCCCGAGCCGGCGCCCGGCGAACCAGGCGCCGAACATGATGACGATCACGTAGAAGAGCGACGAGGCCACCTCGCTGCCGGTGAGCCAGTCGCCGAGGAACGCGGCGAGCAGCAACAGCAGTGGAGACCAGGGTGGCGGCGAGGCGGGCGCGCGACCCATGCCCTCGAGCGGGGCATCACCTGCCTCCGTGGCGGGAAGCGGCCGGTCATCCATGGCAGGCGACACGAAACAGGTCCTTGTGGCCTCCGGGGTGAGTGCTGCGATCCCGTCCCGAAGGCTAGGGGATGTCCGCTTCGCCGGCCGCGATTGTCGAGGAGGGTGTGATCGTCGTCTACCGGCGCTGGGCGCGGAACATCATGACGGTGCCCACGCCGCCGAACACCAGGTCGCCCAGCCACGCGGCGAGGTAGGGCGGGAGCGCCCCGTTGTGGCCGAGCGCCTTGCCCGACTGCATGAAGGCGTAGTAGGCGAACGAGATGGTGACCGCGAGGCCGAAGCCCGAGCGCCGCGCTGGTCGCGCGCAGCCGGGTCGCGACCGGGGCGCCGATCAGGATGACGATGAGGTTGATGAGCGGGAAGGCGAGCTTCATGTGGAGGTCGACCAGGTAGTTCGCCACCCGGGCGCCGCTCGACTTGAGCTTGGTGACGTGCGCCCGCAGCTCGAGGTAGTTCATCTCGCCCGGCCGGCGGCCCTCGCGCGCGAAGTCCTCGGGCGGCTCGGCGATCGCGTCGATGGCCCAGTGGTCGAACGGCTCGCGCCTGCTCGTGGTCGCCGCGGAACGTGCGCACGAAGCCGGACGAGAACACCCAGCGGCCGTCCATCCCAGCTCGCCTCGGCGGCGTCGATGCGCATCGAGCAGCTCGCCGCGTCTGGAACTGCTGCACCGAGACCTCGTGCATGCGCTGCTCCGGGATCACGTAGAGTCGCATGTAGTAGATGCGCCCGCCGCGCGCCGAGGTAGGTGACGTCCGCGCGCTCGGTCGCCCGGCCCTGACGATGCGCTGGATCTGCTCTTCGTAGATGCGGTCGCGCTCGCGGTTGGCGGCGCGGCACCACCACCTCGCCCAGTCACCAGCGCCAGCACCGCGCCGGCCGCGGCGGTGGCCAGCACCGGCGCGAGGATGCGCAGCAGCGAGCAGCCCGGCCGACGCGCATCGCGGTCAGCTCGCCGAACTTGTTGAGCTGGCCGAGCGCCAGGAAGGTGGCGAGCAGGAGCGCCACCGGCAGCACCTGCACCACCACCTCGGGCGTGCGGTACAGGTAGTAGCGCAGGATCAGCGTGCGCGGGCGTGCGCTGGTCGAGGAACACGTCGATCTTCTCGATCACGTCCACGACCGTGAAGATGCCGAGGAAGCCGATCAGCCCCAGCGCCAGGTACTGCATGAACTCGCGCAGCAGGTAGCGGTCGAGGATCCTCACGCGCGCCGTCCGCGCGGCGTGCGACGCGGATCCGCGACCGGCGCCGCGCGCGCCGGTGCCACGGCGCGCGGATCTCGCAGGCCGTGCAGCGTCCAGTCGATCCCGATCCAGCCCAGCACCAGGTTGGGCAGCCACATCGCGAGCCACGGCGGGAACAGCTCGCGGCGCGCCAGCTCCTCGCCGCCGACCAGGCACACGCAGTAGAAGATGAAGAACGCGATGGACAGGAACGCGACCGCCGGGCCCGCGCGCCGCACGCGCATGCCGAGCGGGCGCCGACCAGCACGAACACGACGCAGGCGACCGGCAGCGAGAACTTCTTGTGGATCTCGACCGAGAGCTCGGCGATCGCGCCGCCGCAGCACGCGGCGCTCGACCCGCCACAGCTCGAGCTCGGTGCCGAGCGCGGGCGAGCGCTGCCCAGCACCGTGAGCGCCGTCCGGGCCGCCGCGCAGGCTCGCCCACGCCGCGCCGCGATTCGCGCGGGAGCGGAGCGGTCTCGGGCGCCAGCCGCCCGATCGCGCGTCGGGCCCGATCCCGAGCGTCGGCAACGTGGCGGCGTTTCTCCTGAGCTGCAGGTGGTAGGAGTCCGCCATGCTGTCGCGCACGCGTCGACAGCGCGCCGGCGCTCAGCTCGCGGTCGCTGCGCGAGGTGCGCACCGAGCGCTCGAGAATCGCCCCGGCGCCGGCGATGTAGATGACGTGGGTCTTGAACAGCAGGCCGCCGGTACTTGCGCGCGTGTCGCCCTCGTCGGCCGGGACCTCGTGGATCTCGCCGTCCTTCAGCTCGAGCACCGCGGTGCGACCGTCGCGCGTGTAGGAGAGGAACCCGCTCTTGGCCAGGATCGTGGTCGGGGTGACCGCCGGGGTTGAGCTGGTAGATGGTGATCCCCTTCATCTCGTTGGTGCGCCCGTTCACCGACTGGACCAGCAGGTCGTAGCCCGGGAAGTCGGTGATGAACACGCCTTCCTGGAGCTTGACCGTGGGCCGCATCCGGCCGATATCGATCAGCAGGTTGGCGAACAGCGTGGTTGGTCTCGGGCAGAACCCGGTCGTTGAACCAGGTGAGCCAGGGCCGACAGGACGGCGGCCGCCAGCAGCGGGCCCGACCAGGATGCGGGCCAGGTTGACCCCGCTGGCCCGCAGCGCGGTGATCTCGTTGTCCTGGGAGAGCCGGCCGAAGGTCATGAGCGCGGCGACCAGCACCGCGCAGGGGGCCGAGAGGGCCGACGATATAGCCCAGGGGACAGGATGAAGAGCTGCAGGACGACCCGACCGCCACCCCCGGTTCAGGACCAGGTCCAGGTAATCGAACAGGACGTCCATGACCAGGATGAAGGTCACGACCCCGAAGCCGAGAAGGAACGGAACCAGGTGGAGTCGGAGGATGTAGGTATGGAGGATACGCACGGCTGCGCAGCCTACCCCACGGGTCGTGCGACAGAGCGACCGAATTCCGCGCGTAACGGCTTTGACCACCGGAGCTTGCCCTGCTACGGTCGCGCCCACCTCGATCGCCCGGTCGCGTGGCCAGCCCACCTACTGAATGCCACCTTGCCCTGACCCTGCCGCTTGTCGGCCTGCTGATTGGTCTCCCGGGATCCCCGGCCTCAACCAAGCTCCCCAGCTTCAGGCACGAGAAGGCGGCGGTCGACACCCTCCCGCCGACCTGGAAGCCCGCACTCGCTGCTGGCGGTGGAGAACCAGTTCCTCGCTCGCCCTCCTGCGCCCCGATCGGGCCCCCGGTGGCGGCCTCAGGTCAACAACGACCCCCGCCGGCTCCTCGGTCGACGTGGATTCCGATTCCGGGCACGCGTGACGCCGATGCCGGAGCTGGGCGAGGTTGCGCTCGCCGGGGAGTGCCCGGGTGCCGATGGAGCGAGTTCCACCGCGAGCTGACCCAGCAGGAGCTTCCGCGCATGTGGGCGGACCGCTCCGCGCAGAGCGTGAACGCGGTGGTCGGGGAAGCGACGATCGGTGGCCACGCGCGGCGGCGGCTACCAGTTCAACCTGCCGGTCCACGCTGCCCAGCGTCTACCACAGCTTCCTCGGCCCGGGCGGGCCGGCGATCAACGTCGTCGGGCTCGGAGAACATCAAGCTCTCCGGCACCAGCGAGTGGACCAACCAGCAGACCGGGCTGCTCGGGCAGCGACGATCGCTGTTCCCGTCGCTCGACATGCAGCAGGACCTCGACATCCGGCTCGAGGGCCAGCTCTCGGACCGGGTCAAGGTCAACCTGCTCCAGAACTCGGCCACCCAGATCCCGCTCGCCAACCAGATCGCCATCAACTACCGCGGCGACGAGGACGACCTGGTCCAGTCGCTCGACCTCGGCAACACCAACCTCGCCGCTGCCCGGCACCCAGTACGTCTCCGTACAGCGGCCAGAACGAGGGCCTGTTCGGCATGAAGGCCACCACCCGCATCGGGCCGCTCGACTTCACGATCCTGGCCAGCAAGCAGGAGGGCAAGAGCGAGCGCGCCAGCTACGCCGGCAGGGCGTCGGCGCCAGACCCAGACGCTCAACGACCTACGACTACGTGCGCGGCGCCTACTTCATGCTCTACGACCCCAACAGCGGGCCGGGATCGAGCAGAGGATCGACGAGAGCACCATTCGCCTCTACCTCGACGATGGCACCAGCACCGCCAGCCGCAGCGAGGTGACCCGTGCCGCGCGCGGTGGTGGACCCGCGACGGCGTGCCTCGACTCGGTCGCGCCTGCGTGCCGACCACGCCGTTCGATCCGCTGCATACTTCTCGCCGCTCACCCGGGGCCCGAGAAGGACTACGAGATCCTGAACGACGTCTACGGCCCGCGCTTCAAGGTCATCCGGCTCAAGCGCCGATCTCGGGCGAGCACGCAGATGCTGGCGGTCGTCCTACGAGTACCGGCGGGTGGTGAACAACCAGCCGACCGGGCTGCCGATCCAAGGTGGGCGGCGACAAGGTGCACGCGAGGTGGACGGGGACTCGACGCTCACGCATGAAGCTGCTGCGCGCGCCGCTCACCCTGCCGCCGCCGACCGGACGGCCTAAACAACTACGACAACCACCTCGCGCGTTCGTCGCCACGCGCGAGCTGGAGCTGCAGCAACTTCTATCAGCTCGCCGGGCAGCGGGATCGATCCCAAGACGTTCACCCTCATGGTCCGCCACGGCGTCGACAATCCGCCGATCACGGTCGATCAGGGGCCAATGGAGAGCCGGTTCCCTACGTCGAGATCCTCGGGCTCGACACCTATCGACGAGATCCACCGGCACCCCGATGCTACGGCCAGGCACGACGACAAGGTGGACGGCTACGCTGCCGTACCAGCCTGAGCCGCCTGTTCGTGGACTACGAGAACGGCACGCTGTTCTTCCTCGATCCCGCGGCCGTTCGCCCACGCATCGGACGATCGAACTATCCGCCGCAACCGTTCGACCAGTTCCTGAGCACGAACCTGTTCCGGCGCGACTCGCTGGTCGGAGCACCAGGCGACTCAGAACGAGGCCAACCCGACCATCTACGACAAGCGCAGCGACGTGACCGCGCCGCTCGACGAGCCGCTACTACATCGACCTCGAGTTCACCGCCGCCCGCGCCGGCAGCGAGATCAACCTCGGGCGCAGCAACATCATCGAGGGCTCGGACGCGGTGACGATCAACGGCGCCGCGCTGGAGCGCGACAAGCGACTACACGATCGACTACGACCTCGGCCGGGTCACACTCAAGAGCCAGCCCGGTGCCACCGACCAGGTCGAGCGTGGACTACCTCGTACGCCCCGCTGCTTCCAGCAGACCAGCCGCACGCTGGTCGGCAGCGCGTTCCAGCTTGACCGGCAACGACCGCAACCTGGGCGGCGCGTTCATGTACGAGAGCAAGGGCGCCCAGGACCTGCGTCCGCGCCTGGGCGAGGAGCCGTCACGGGTGCTGATCGGCGATCTCAACGGCGAGTGGCGCATGCACCCGCAGTTCCTGACCCGCTGGATGGATGCGCCTGCCCGGCGTGCGCACCACGCGCCCTCGGAGTTCAACCTCGCGGCCGAGGTGGGAGCGTCGTTCCCGAACCCCAACACGTTCAACGAGGTGTTCATCGACGACATGGAGGCGTGCGCGACGCGGTCTCGCTCTCGATGACGCCCGATCACTGGACCTGGTCGAGCCATGCCGAGCCGCATGGTCGGCACCTCGAGGGACAGCATCGAGACATACGAGAAGAACGCCGAGGTGCACTGGTTCACGCCGCTCAACTCGATCAAGGAGCACGATCTCAAGCCCAACCTGAACGATGCCCAGGGCGGCTCAGAACTCCCGCCAGGTGCTGGCGATCTCGGTGCCGCGCCGCCCGCCGCCGCCCTACGCGAACCCGGCGACTCGCTGTGGGTCGGGCTCACCTACCTGCTGGACGGAGTGGGGACGGACCTGGCGCGCTCGCAGTTCATCGAGCTGTGGGTGAACGATTTCAACAACGACACCAAGATCCCGCCGGTGCCGGGGCAGTCGCTGAAGCTCGCATCTCGACCTGGGCACGGTGAGCGAGGACCAGCGGCGCTCGCCGGGCGGTCGCGGCCAACGGCGTGCTCGACACCGAGGACCGGCTGCGCGCGCGACCAGAAGCTCACCGTGACCGACCCGGAACACAACGAGGACACCGGATGGACGGGCTGATCGAGCGGCCGCCGAGGTGCCGGACCCGAGCCTCATGACCTCCAGCCCCGAGCGATCCGGCGGGAGACAACTTCCCGAGCACCCTGCCCACCGCGGACACCGAACATCCGATCAACAACCTCGACCCCACGCGCTGGCTCAGGACCAACGGCACCGAGGGCAACAAGGACAACTTTCCGATCCCGGACACCGAGGATCTCAACCGCAACGACAGTCTTCGAAACCCAGCAGGACTACTTCGAATACACGATCGACCTGCGCCGACACCACCTATCTCGCCGACCGGGTGATCAACGGCTGGAGGCGCTACCGCATCCCGATCGGCGACGAGCGGAGGTCAAGTCCGGCGTCGCCCGACCTGTCGCTCGCCCGTCACCTGCGGGTGTGGCTGGACGGGATCATGCAGACCGACGACATCGATCAGCAGCCCGGAGACCACCGGCCGCTGGTCGTGCTGGGAGGGGTCGAGATCGTCGGCAGCCGCTGGCTGGCGTCCGATCTCACCGCTCGCAGCTGACGCTCGGCACCACGTTGACGCTCAACTCGGTGAACAACGTGGACAACGCCGACATCTACGCTGCGCCGTTCGATCCCGGCACCACCCGCAACGGCTCGCAGGATCTGGCCCGGCGCGAGCAGTCGCTGGAGCTGGAGTTCACGCAGTTCCAGCCGGACGACACGCTCGAGGTGTTCAGAGACGTTTTCGCTCGACGAGGACTACACCCGCTACGGCACGCCTGCATTCTACGTCGCCTCATTCGAAGTCAGCCCGTCGACCACCGGGTCCGCCGCCGACAGCCTCTTCTACTTCGTCCGCTTCGCATCGGACGAGCGCGGCCTCAACTACTACGAGTACCGGGCGCCGGTGCCGCGCACCTCGTTCCGCGTGGGGCTACCCAAGATGCCATCCAGTGGTCCGACGTGTCCCTCAAGCTCACCGATCTCTCCAATCTCAAGATTCGCTTCCCCGACGACTCGCCCGAGGACATCACCTACCAGGATCCGACCACCCGGGCGACGTGGATCGTCAAGGGGCGCCCGTCGTTCACGCGCCTGCGGCGCATCTCGACCGGGCTCATCAACATGGGTCCAACCCTCTACACGAAGGGCCGGCTGTGGGTGGACGAGGTGCGCGCCAGCGACGTGGCGCGCGACCATGGGCGCGCCGGGCGCGTCGGCGTCTCGGGCCGCATGGCGAACGTGTTCGGATACAACCTGAACTACAGCATGCGCGACCAGGACTTCCTGCAGGTGGGTGAATCGCGTGGCAGCGGCAACCGCAACAGCGCCTGGAACGCCTCGACCAACATCGATCTGCACCGCTTCTTCGCCGGGAGCGGCATCGTCATCCCGCTCACCTACAACCTGTCGGGCAGCCGTGCCCAGCCGCGTTACACCGCCGGCGACGACGTGGTGCGGGAGCGGCGCGCTCGCCCAGGCGAGCGAGAGCCGCACCGATACCCGCGGCTGGACCGCGAGTTACAGCCGCACCTGGGGAGAGCGCAGCAACCCATTCCTGCGCTACACGATCGGCGGCATCACCGCCAACCTGAGCCGGACCGTGACCTTCAACAGCAATCCCACCTCGGTCGACACGTCGCACTCCAGTGCCGCCGCGGTCAGCTACTCGATCTCGCCGCGCCGGCTGCTGCCGATCGGCGTTCCAGGCACCAAGGCTCGCGTCTACCCGCTGCCCGAGCGGTTCTACTGGAACTATGCGGTCACCGACCGGGACACGCCGCTTCTACGATCGCCAGCGTGACGGGACGCTGGTGCTGCGCAACGCCACCACCGGCCGCGCCGCGCGGATCGACTTCGGCGCCGACAGCCGGCCCATCGACCTGCTCCAGCACTCGTTCGTCGCCCGCCGCAACCTGACGCTCCCCGAGCCGCTGATGGAGCACATCGGCCCCGTCAACCTGGGCAAGGTGGTGCAGTGGAACCAGTCGTTCAGCTCCCGGATCTCGCCCAACCGCGGCACCTGGCTGAGGCCGCAGCTGAGCTGGAACTCCACCTACTATCAGAACAACGGCCCCGAGCCTCGCCCAACCTCGCGGTCCGCGCCATCAACAACGGCGAGACCTTCAACGTCGGCTGGTCGCTGCCGTTCGACCAGCTGGTGTCGGCCAACCGCAGCTCGCGCCGCGACTACGCTGCACCGCGGCCCCGCCGGCGTGGAAGCGCGGGCTGTCCCACCTTGGGGCGATCTCGATCGACGCCGGCGTCACCCGCAGCAGCGCCTTCACGCGGCTCACCGGCACGCCGAGCATTCCCTACCTGATCGGGATCACGAACGATCCCGGCCTCGTCGGTGGCAATCCGGGTGGCAACGTCATGTTCCAATCTGGCAACACCATCAACGCGGCCCAGGACTGGCGGGCCGGCGCCCGCACCCGGCTGGCTCCTGCCGCGCGCCGCCAGCGTCCAGGCCAACGGTGACATCTCGCTCAACCGGCGGCTCTACAACAACCTCATCAACCGCTCGCGGCGGGTGGGATTCCGAACCTCGACATGGACTACGGGCGCCTGCCGGAGGTGATCGGACTCAAGCACCTGTTCAGCAACCCCAAGCTGCGCACGGTGTACAGTCGCAACTCCACCACCGAGTACGCGAACAGCGAGACGCCCACCAACCTGACGACCAGCGTCGAGTGGCGGCCGCTGCTCGGCTTCACCGGCGATCTCAAGAACGGCACCCGGGCCGAGCTGCGGGTGCAGCGTCGCGGCACCGAGACGCAGTATCGTATCGTCGGTCCAGCTCCACCACCACGGATGACGAACACGGACGTGGATCTCACGTCTGTCGCGCTCGTACACCAAGGGGCAGAAGGTGACGTTCCTGGGCAAGGCGAACACGGTAAAGACCAACATCACCCTAGGCATGACCGGCGCCTACTCGCGCCGCAACAGCGAGACCGGCAGTGGAGGGCTGCAGCAGCCGCTCAACACAGGTCGCCGAGGACCGGCTGAACGTGAACGCACGCGGCTCGTATGGGCTTCAGCTCCAACGTCACCGGCAACGCCGAGCTGGAGCTTCAGCCAGATCCGGGACCTCCAGACCGCCATCACCGCGCCGCAGCATGCGGGTCGGAGCTGCGCGCCCAGTTCACCTTCTGATGCCGCGCCGCGGCTGGCTCGCGCCGCTGGTGGCGGTGGCGATCGCCGGCACCGCGCGTGCGGCGCATCGCAGCCGGCCGGGGTCAACGGGGAACGGCGCTCGGCGCGCGTGCGTCACCAGGTCGAGGCGGGGCCGCGCATCCCGGGAACGCGCCGGGCACGCCGCGGTGCGCGACTGATCGCCGCCGAGCTCTGCGCGGCTCGGGGGAGGTGGAGCGCCAGAGCTTCACCGACAGCACGCTCGGTACACCGCCGCCTCTCACCAACGTGATCGGGCCACTTCGGCCCGCGCGCGGCACCCGGCGTGCGGCGCGTGGTGCTGGCGCGCGCACTACGACACGCGCGGCCCTGGAGCGATCAGGACCCGACTCAGCGCGCCGCTCGGATCCGGTTCCAGGCGCCAACGATGGCGCCTCGGGGGTGGCGGTGCTGCTGGAGGTGGCCGAGTGCCATGGCCGCGCGACGGCCGGCGATCGCGGTCGACCTGGTGTTCCTGGACGGAGAGGACCAGGGCCGCGCCGAGCAGCGGGCGAGTTCTGCCTCGGTGCCGCGCGGGTACGCGCGGCGCCTGCCCGATCCGCCCCCCGGTCGCCGCGTTCGCTCTTCGACATGGTGGGCGACCGCGATCTCGCCATCCATCCCGAGCAGCGCTCGGCCAGCGAGGCGGCCAACCTGAACGCGCTCGTGCTCGAGGGAGCGCGCGCCACCAGGCCACCGCGTTCCACGAAGCTCCACGCTATTATCTCACCGACGATCATGTGCCGCTGCTCGATGCCAAGGTTCCGGCGGTCGACATCATCGACTTCGACTACCCGCCTGGCACACGCACCGGGACTGACGTCGACCAGGTCTCGGCCGGGAGCCTCGCCGAGGTGGCCCGGGTGGCGGTCTGGCTGGTGACGCGGAGCCCGCTCGCGCGACCCCGCTAGCCGGCGCTGTCGTTTGCCGGCTGAGGCTTGCGCTGAGTCCCGCGCCGCGCGCAGCCGATCGCTCGCGCACCGGCCCAGGACCCAAACCGCCACTTGCCGGCGGAGTCACCCTCCTGTACCCTGCCGGGCAGGAGTGGGGCAGGCGCGACCACTCCGTTTTTGTCTCTGGGTCCGAGGCACGCCGGGAGCCCGATTTGGAAGTCCGAGAAGAGGTTCGCCAGCTCGCGGATCCCCTCGCCGCCGAGGAGGGCTGGAGCTCGTCGACGTCGAGCTTGTGGTTCAGGGAGGTCGTCGCGACCATTCGGGTTCTTCTCGATCGTCCGGGAGGCGTCCGGGTGGGGGATTGTGCGCGATTTCAGCCGACGGTTGTCGGATTGCCTCGATATGAATCAGACGGTCGCGGGAGCTACTTCCTCGAGGTCAGCTCGCCGGGCCTGGACCGGCCGCTGCGGACGCTGGCGGCGGTGGAACGGTTCGCAGGGCAGCGGGCCGTGCTCACCACGCGGGCAGACGCACGAAGGCCGGCGTAACTACGAGGGTGAGCTGCTCGCGCCGCCGCGACGGCCAGGCCGGGGTCCGCAACCGACGAAGGCGACGAGATTCTGGTTTGAGTGGGCGGACGTCAAGGACGCCCACCTGGTAGATCGATCCATGGGCGCGTCTGCGCGGTGCAGGCGACAGGCGACCGGATGGGGACTGCGATGAACTACGAGATCCTGGACGCGCTGAGTCAGATCACGCGCGAGAAAGAGCGTCGACCGGCAGATGCTGGTCGAGACGCTCGAGGCCGGGCTCGCCAGCGCGGTGCGCAAGAAGCTCGGGGCGACCGCCGACGTCGCAGGTGAAGCTTCTCCAACGACACCGGCGCGCATCACCGTGGCGCTGCAGAAGACCGTGGTCGAGACGGTCGAGGATCCGGCGCTCCAGCTCACGCTCGAGGAGGCGCGCGCCCACAGCCCAACGCCCAGATCGGCGACGTGCTCACCTTCCCGCTGCCGATCGCCGAGTTCGGCCGCAACGCCATCCAGACCGCCAAGCAGGTGCTCATCCAGCGCGTGCGCGAGGCGGAGCGCGAGCGCGTCTTCAAGGAGTACTCGGACAAGATCGGCACGCTGGTGCGCGGCGTCGTGCAGCAGGTGGATCGCGGCAACGTCATCGTCAAGCTCGATCACTCCGAAGGCTTCCTGCCGGCGCGCGAGCAGATCCCGCGCTCTCTACCACCGCCAGGGCGAGTACGTGCGTGCCGTGGTCATCAACGTGGTCGACAAGTCGGCCAAGGGGCCGCAGGTCATCCTGTCGCGCACCCATCCCGAGTTCCTGCGCCGCCTGTTCGAGAGCGAGGTGCCGGAGATCGCCGAGGAGCATCGTCGAGGTCAAGGCCGGTGGCGCGCGAGGCGGGCTTCCGCTCCAAGATCTCCGTCTACTCGACCGACCCGCGCGTGGACGCGGTCGGCTCGTGCGTGGGCCTCAAGGGCTCGCGCGTGCAGAGCATCGTGCGCGAGCTGGGCGGCGAGCGGATCGACATCGTGCCGTGGTCGCAGGACCCGAGCGTGTTCGTGTCGCGCGCGCTGTCGCCGGCCAAGGTGATGGACGTGCGCGTGCAGGAGGCGGACAAGCGCATGATCGTCATCGTGGCCGACGACCAGCTCGTCGCTCGCGATCGGCAAGGGCGGCCAGAACGCGCCGCCTCGCCGCGCGGCTCACCGGCTGGAAGATCGATCTGATCTCGAAGAGCGAGGAGAAGAAGCGGCAGGATCTGGAGCGCGCCAACCGCATCGAGGTCGAGAAGCTGCGAGCTGGGCGAGGCGACGACCGAGAAGCTGCATCTCGGCCGGCATCGAGACCGTGCACGAGCTGGTAGCGACGCCGCTCGACAAGCTGGTCGAGATCCCGGGCATCGGCGAGAAGACCGCCGAGCAAGACTGCTGGCCGCCGCCACCGAGTACCTGGCCGCGCATCCGCCGGTGGTGCTCGAGGCGGCCGGCGCCCGAGCTGGCGTTCAGCCCCGAGATGGAGGCGGCCCCCGAGGCTCCGGCGAGGCCCGGCGGAGGCTCGGCAGACCGATGCCGGCGGAGGCCTCCCCGGCCGAGACATCGTCCGGAACATCGCCCGAAGCATCGGCCGATGCGCCGGCCAGCGCCGGAGCCGGCGGCTCGAGACCAGCTGGCGCGGGCCCGCGCCCCCGAGCCGACGCCGGCCGAGTCCGCGGCCGGATCGGGTACCACATCCGGAGGACGGTGAATCCGCAGCGTCCAAGAGCCCTCGCCGCGAAGACCACTGACGGCCAAGAAGCCGCGCGTGTACGAGGTCGCCAAGGACCTCGGCATGTCGAGCGAGGCGGTGCTGCAGATCGTCAAGCGCCTCGGCGCCGAGGTCAAGAACCACATGAGCACGCTGCTCCCGGAGACGGTCGACAAGATCCGCGCCGAGATGGCGCAGGAGACGACCGCGGTCAAGGAGGATCTGGCGCGCAAGCACGAGCACGAGCTGCAGCGCGCCGCGACGAGCGCGCGCCGTGGCGGCTGCCGCCCAGCAGGCGGCCGCCGGCCGCGGCCGCCGCCGCGCCCACCGCCGCGCCCGCGCCTGCCGCGCCGAGCGGACCGCGGCTCGCCGCCCCCGGGGCCGCGCCCGCCGATCGGGCGCGGACCCCGCCGCGCGCGATCGCAAGAAGAAGAAGGTGGTGGACGACAAGCTGGTCATGGAGAGCGTGCGCAAGACGCTGGCGAGCCTCGATACCGGCTCGCGCAGGCGCCACCGCCGCCGCGAGGACGGCGACGGCGAGGTCGCCGGTCGAGGAGAGCAAGACCCTCCGCGCGACCGAGTTCATGACGGTCGCCGAGCTCGCGAACCTCATGGAGGTCAAGCCGCAGGAGGTCATCACCGCCTGCATGCGGCTCGGCCTCATGGCGACCATCAACAAGCGGCTGGACACGCGACTCGATCCAGACGGTCGCCGACGAGTTCGGCTTCGCGGTCGAGTTCGTCGCCGAGTACGGCGCCGAGGAGGAGACCGAGGCCGAGGAGGCCGGCGAGGAGCACCTCACCTCACGCGCGCCGGTCGTCACGGTGATGGGGCACGTCGACCACGGCAAGACCTCGCTGCTCGACTACATCCGCAAGACCGAACGTCATCGCCGGCGAGTCGGGCGGCATCACCCAGCACATCGGCGCCTACGACGTCGAGCTGCCGGGCGGCAAGAAGATCTGCTTCCTCGACACGCCCGGCCACGAGGCGTTCACCGCCATGCGCGCCCGCGGCGCCCAGGCCACCGACCTGGTGGTGCTGGTCGTGGCCGCCGACGGCGGCGTCCAGCCGCAGACGATCGAGGCGATCGACCACGCCAAGGCGCGCCAACGTGCCGATCGTGGTCGCGATCAACAAGATCGACCTGCCCAACGCCCAGCCCGAGCGCATCAAGTCGGACCTCGCCAACCACGGCGTGGTCATCGAGGAGTACGGCGGCAAGAACGTGTGCGTCGAGATCTCGGCCAAGAAGGGCACCAACGTCGACAAGCTGCTGGAGATGATCCTGCTGGTCGCGGAGCTGCTCGACCTCAAGGCCGACTCGACCCGACGCGCCAGGGGCGTGGTGCTCGAGACCCGCCTCGAGCGCGGCCGCGGCGTGGTCGCGAGCGTGCCTGGTCCAGTCGGGCACCCTGCAGCCGGGCGACGCGTTCGTGGCCGGACAGGCAGTACGGCGCGCGCGCGCGATGTTCGACGAGCGCGGGCATCACGTGAAGCCGGCCGGCCCTCGACGCCGGTCGAGGTGCTGGGCTGGGACGGCACGCCGGCCGCCGGCGACCTGTTCCAGGCCTACGAGGACGAGCGCGAGGCGCGTGAGATCGCGGCAAGCGCCAGGCGCTCCATCGCGAGCAGGAGTTCCGCGCCGCCAAGACGATCTCGCTCGACCGAGATCCGCTCGCAGATCACGCAGCGGCGAGGTGAGCGAGCTCAAGATCGTCCTCAAGGGCGACGTGGACGGCTCGGTCGAGGCGCTCTCCGAGTCGCTCGGCAAGATCGGCTCGGAACGAGGTGCAGGTGCGCATCATCCGCCAGGCGGTCGGCCAGATCACCGAGTCCGACGTGCTGCTGGCCGCGGCCTCGGGCGCGATCGTCGTGGGCTTCCACGTGCGGCCGGACGCGCGCGCGCGCGAGCTGGCGGCGCGCGAGAAGGTCGAGATCCGCCTCTACGAGATCATCTACCAGGTGGTGGAAGAGGTGAAGCAGGCGCTCGAGGGCATGCTCAAGCCCGGAGATCCGCGAGGTGGTGCTGGGCGCGGCCGAGGTACGCCAGGTATTCAAGCTCTCGAAATCCGGCACGGTGGCGGGCTGCATGGTGACGAGCGGCAACATGCCGCGCACCGCCAAGGTCCGCCTGCTGCGCGACGGCGCCACGGTCTGGAACGGGCGCATCGGTTCGCTGCGCCGGTTCAAGGAGGACGTGCGCGAGGTCGCGACCGGCTTCGAGTGCGGCATCGCGCTCGACGGCATGAACGACCTCAAGACCGGCGACGTCATCGAGGCCTACACGGTGGAAGAGCTGCCGCCGCACGCTGTAACCGCGTGTCGCGTTTCGGCCGCGAGCGATCCGCGGGCCGAGGAAGGGTCCTGAGCGTGTTCGTCGGCATCGTCCGCATCGAGCTGCACCTGCCCGGCGCGCGCTCGCTCAAGGACAAGCGCTCGGTGCGTGCAGGGGCTCGAAGGAGCGCATCCGCGCACCGCGTGCGCGCCTCGGTCGCCGAGGTGGACCACCAGGACCTGTGGCAGCGCGCGGCGCTCGGCGTCGGCGGTCGTGTCGGGCGAGCGGCGGCAGGTGGACGAGCAGCTCCAGTCGGTGCGCACGCTGGTCCAGCCGACGCACGGCGCCGAGCTGCTGGACTGGCAGGAACAGGAGTCCTCGTGAGGATCCGACCCGAGCGGGTGGCTGAGACGATCAAGCGCGAGATGGCCGAGATCCTCACGCGCAAGCTGCGCGATCCGCGTCTCGGCGGGATGATCAGCGTCACCGAGGTCGAGGTGACGCCCGACTCTCGATGGCGCGCATCTTCGTGAGCACTGCTGGCCGAGGGCGCCGAGCGCGACCAGGTCATGCAGGCGCTGGCGCGCTCCGAGGGCTTCGTGCGCCACGAGCTGGCCCCGCGGCTCGGGCTGCGCGAGATGCCGGGCGTGCGCTTCGTGCTCGACACCTCGATCGAGCGCGGGGCCCGGGTCGAGGAGCTGCTGCGCCGGATCGCCGACGGCGAGCCGATCCCGGACGAGGACGACGTCGTGAGCGACGCGCCCAGCGCCTCGAGCGGCCGAAGCGCGAACCCATGGCGCGCCGCCAGACGACGCCCGGGCTCCAGTTCCACGGGCTCGTGTGCCTCGACAAGCCGGTCGGCCCCACCTCGCACGACGTGGTCGTGCACGTGCGCCGGCGGCTGCTGAGCCCGGGTGCCGGATCACTCGGGCACGCTCGATCCCACGGCGAGCGGGCTGCTGGTGGTGGCGCTCGGGGCCGCGACCCGGCGCTGCCGGTCTGGCAGGGAGGCGAGAAGACGTATGAGGCCTCGCTGACGCTCGGCCTCGATCGACCCGCAGCCAGGATCTGGCGGGCGAGGTCATCGAGCGCCGCGCCGGTCACGGTCGACGAGGCGCAGCTCAGGACCGCGGCCCTCGGCGTTCACCGGCGAGATCTCGCAGGTGCCGCCCATGGTCTCGGCGCTCAAGGTCGGGCGGGGAGCGCCTGCAACGCGCTGGCGCGGCGCGGGATCGAGGTGACGCGGGCGCCGCGGCGGGTGGTGATCTCGTCGTGGGAATGGCTCGAGATCGAGCTGCCCGAAGCGCGCTTCGCGTGCGCTGCTCGAGCGGCACCTACGTGCGCACGCTGGTGCACGATCTCGGCCGGCGCTGGGCACTGGTGCCGCGCTCGGAGCGCTGCGGTCGCCTGCGCAGCGAGCCGTTCTCGATCGAGCAGGCGATCACGCTCGCCGAGCTCGACCGCTGCACGCCGGAAGAAGCCCTCGCGCGGGCCGGCATACCGCTCGACCGCGCGCTGGACGTGCTGCCCGGCCGTGACGCTGGATGCCGAGGCGGCGGCGGTCGGTGGGCGCCGGCGGCCGGCCGTCGGTGGCGCCGGGCGCCGGTCCGGTCGCGGGCGGCCCGCGCTCGGTGGTGTTCCGCGACCTGGAGACGGCGCGTGCGCTGGCGCTGGGCGAGCTGAGCGGCCGATCCGGCCGACCTGAGCCGCATGCTGGCCTGCCCGCGCGTGGTAGTTCCCTGGGCGGTGCGCTCCGGCCGGTGAGGAGCCGTCCGGCTCCTGGCCCCGCGCGCCGCGCAGCGCGGATCCGCGGTCTCGATCGGCGTGTTCGACGGACTCCACCTCGGCCACCGCGGCGATTCTCGAGCGCGCTCGCGCGCGCGCGTGCCGCCGGGCGTGCGCTGCGTGGTGATGAGCTTCGATCCGCATCCCGGACGTGGTGCTGGCGAAGAGCGGCTTCCACAGCCCGCCGCCGCTCACGCCGCTGCGGCGAGCGGCGCGAGCGGCTGGTGGCCCTCGGGGTCGACACGTTCGACGTGACGCCGTTCACGCGCGAGCTCGGCGGCCCTGGAGCCCGAGGCGTTCGTGGATCGCCACTCTGGTCTACGCCCACGCGGCCGGTGGCGCTGGTGGTGGGCGAGGGGTTCGCGCTCGGCCGCGGCCGCTCGGGCAACGTCGCGCGCCTGCGCGAGATCGGGTCCACGCGCGGCTTCGAGGTGGAGGCGGTGCCACTGGTGATCGTGCTGACGGGGCGCCGGGTGAGCAGCACGCGCATCCGTGCGGCACTCGCCGAGGGCAACGTGGCCGAGGCGGCACGGTTCCTCGGCCGCCGCTACGCGCTGCGCGGCACGGTGGTGATCGGCGATGGGCGCGGCCGCGAGCTGGGCTTCCCGGACCGCCGAACCTGCGTGCTCCACGGAGGACGCGCGGTGCCGGCGGACGGCATCTACGCGGTGCAGGCGCGGGTGGGCGACGAGCCGGCGCTGCGTCCGGCGGCGATGAGCATCGGCATGCGTCCCACCTTCGACGGCCAGCTCCGCACCCTCGAGGTGCACCTAGTCGACTGGAGCGGCGACCTGGTCGGGCCGCCCGCTGGAGGTGGAGCTCGTGGACTGGCTGCGTCCCGAGCTGCGCTTCGAAGCGCCCAGGCGCTCATCGGCGGCGATGGACCGCGACGGCCGGAGACGCGGCAAGAGGCTCGCCGCGACGGTCGAGCTGGGATCGGCGACGCGCGAGCCGCACTGCTCGCGAGCCTACCGCGTCGGCGCGGTGACGTCGATCGCTGATCGTCGCGCGCGGAACGCGCGCTCGGCGTCGTGGTAGCTGCGCGACGAGGGGTCGAAGATCACCTTACGTCGAAGCCGCTTGCGATCGAACGGCCGCCCTTCGCCAGCGCCATCTTCTGGTCGTACGACACCGAGCGCAGGTGCTCGATGAGATCGCAACGCCCGAGTGCCATCGCGCTCGCGCTCGCATCCCACTGCCTGGGTAGCCCTCGAGGCACAGCACGCGATCGTGCTCCAGGTGCCCGCGGATCCACGCATCCAGCACCGCCTGCTGCGGCGCCGCGCGGTAGACCGGGAGCCAGCCGAGCGGGCGGCCGTCGTTGCCTCTCGCGACCAGCCGACCGCCTGGAGCCCCACTGAGCGACGGAGCGCCAGCGCACGACCCACGCCGCTGCGCCGGCGGCCCGCCGACACGCGTGCGCCGCGCGGCGTGCGGTAGCAGCAGACGACGTAGAGAAAGATGTAGCGCGAAGATACGGCTGCCAGCCGGGGTAGATCGTGAGCGCCAGAACAGCGCGCTCCGCCCCGCGAACAGCCACAGGCACGGATCCCGGCCCCAGGTGCCACGAGCCATCCACCGGCCGGCGATCGCGAGGCCGAGCACGACCAGCGAGGGCGAGCCCGCGGCATCACGACCCAGCGCGAGAGGGCATCCAGCCGCGAGCCGTGGAGCGTCACCTCGGCGACCTTCATTCCCGCCACGATGCTCGCACGTGAGCGAACCCGCCGCCCATCATCGATGGCCCGATCATTGCCAGGCCAGCTACGCCCAGTGCCGATCGCGTAGCGCAGCGTCGCGCGCACACCGATCCGCGCGCTGCGAGCCACACCAGCAGGATCAGGCTCACCAGCTTCGCCTCGTGGCGGAAGAGCAGCGCCAGCGCCATCGCTGATCCCGGCCGCGAGTGCCGCGCGGTCGCGGTCGAGCGCCGCTGTGGTGCACGGGCGCGCGCGCAGAACCACAGCGAGGCGAACAGCAGGCACAGGTACGGGATCCCGACGTCAGGCGGTGCCCGCCATCCAGATGTGCACGTAGTAGAGCGCCAGCATCCAGGTGGCGAGCGTGGCCCGCCGGCGGTCGCCGTAGAGCTCCCGCACCGCGACGTAGACAGGAGCGGCAGGCGCCGCGGTCGATGCGGATCCAGCCGGATCGCGTGCGACGCTGCCGCCGGGAGCCCGAGTTGATCAGGCAGCTCAGTAGATAGGTGAGCGGCGATAATACGTAACTGAACGAAGC
>ERZ1370068.976-contig-10892_pt1 | contig 22635 bp, 26 predicted proteins | sample MGYA00561227_ERZ1370068 | MGnify/ENA primary metagenome ERZ1370068 (study PRJEB38410, sample SAMEA6850437) | metagenome | study: Metagenomic assessment of the ecological functions of the soil: analysis of the soil microbiota associated with the... | reverse complement strand
GCGCATCAGAACCCTCCAGCGTCTGCGATCTTTGCGTGGGTCCGCGTGGTAAAACAACGCGCAATCAGTGTCACGAAGCGGCAGTTACCTGGAGAGTGCGACGATCGGATCGATCCGCGTCGCGCGGCGCGCCGGCAGCGCGCAGGCCGCGACCGCGACCACGCGCGAGGATCGACGGTGACCGCGACCAGCACGAGCGGATCGGTGGCGCTGACGCCGAACAGCTGGCTCTCGAGGCTCTTGCGCAGCACGATCGCGCCGATCGCGCCGAGCACGAAGCCGCCGGCGATCAGCAGCAGCCCTTCGCGCAGCACCAGCTCGAAGATCGACGCGCGCGCTGCTGCCGAGCGCGATGCGGATGCCGATCTCCTTCGTCCGCTGCGTCACGAGGTACGCCAGCACGCCGTAGATGCCGATCGCCGACAGGACAGAGCGCGACGCGCGCCGAAGCTGAGCGACAGCAGCACCGGCGACCGCCGGCTGACCAGCGACTTCTCCATCCGCTGCATCCATCGTCTGCGATGTCGAACACCGGCAGCTCGCGATCGAGCCGCTGACAGCACGCCGCGCACGCTGCTCGTCAGCGACAGTCGGATCGCCGGCGGTCTTGACCGCGAACGTCATGCCCGCGCGAGCGCGTCCTGCGTCCATCGGAAAGTAGTACGCGCCGACCGTCTGCTTGCCCTCGGTCAGATCGTGCAGCTTCATGTCGCGCGATGACGCCGACGACGGTGTAGAACACGGTCTTGTCGGTGATCGCCGTGCAGGTCGCTTGATGTCCGTTCGGCTGGTACATCCGGCGGCCGATCGGATCCTGGTCCGGCCAGAAGCGCTTCGCCAGCGTCTCGTCGACGATGATCGAGCGGCGCCGTGGCGCCGCCGATGGCGACGTCTTCGCGACGCGTCGCGCTCGTCGAAGAAGCGGCCGCGCAGCAGCCGCGACGCCCATCGCCTCGAAGTAGCCCGGCGTCACGTCGACGCGCGCTCGGCGAGATGACCGACTCGCCGGGCTTCATCTGGTAGCCCTCGGCGAGGATCACGCTGTCGCTGTTGTTGCCGCCGAACGGAATCGTGTCGGTCGCGCCGGCCGCCGTCACGCCGGGCAGCGCGCGCAGCCGCGCGCAGCGCCTCGTGCGGTGAAGCCGACGCAGCGTCTGTCGTCGTCCGTGTAGCGCGCGCGCGGCAGGCTGATCGACGCCGTCAGCACGCCGTCGGCGTTGAAGCCGGGATCGACCGCCAGCACGCTGGCGGAAGCTCGCGAACAGGAGGCCCGCGCCGACGAGCAGGACGAACGCGAACGCCGACCTGCGCGACGACCAGCGCGCGGCGCAGCGTGCGCGCGCCGCGTCCCGCGGTGCCGCCGCGCCCTTCCTCGCGCAGCACCGATCGTCAGGTTGGCCGGCAGCACGTTGGCGACCGGAATCAGGCCGAGCACGAAGCCGATGACCGCTGGCAATCGCCGAGCGTGTAGGCGACGACGACGCCGTCGAGGCGGATCTCCTCGCCGCGCGGCAGATCCTGGATGTTGAGCGTGCCGAGCAGCCGCAGCGCCGCGTAGCCGACCGGCAGGCCGGCTGCCGGCGGAGACCAGCGTGAGCATGCACGCTCTCGGTGACGAGCTGCCGCGCGACGCGCCAGCGTGCCGGCGCCGAGCGCGAGCCGCGTCGCCAGCTCCTTCAGCCGCGCGCGCGATCGCACGAGCACGAGGTTCGCGACGTTGACGCAGCCGATGAGCAGCACGAACAGCGCGCCGCCCCACATCAGATAGAGCGTCGCCTTGATCGTCGCGCACGAGCGTGTCCTGCAGCGGATCGACCGTCGTGTGGAAGCCGGCGTTGATGAGCAGCTGCTTTATACTGCGGAAAGCGTCTCGAGGTTGCGCGGCGTTGAGCGCGTCGACCTGCTGCTGCGCCTGCTGGATGCTCGCGCCCGGCTTCAGGCGCGCGATGTTCTGGAAGTTGTTGCTGTGGCGCTGCTCGTCGCTCTTCTGCTGCGCCGTGAACGCCAGCGGCGCCACAGCATCACGTTCGGGTTCAGGAAGTAGAACCCCTTGGGCATGACGCCGATGACGCGTGTAGCGGCTGGCCGTCGAGGCGGATGTCCTTGCCGATCGCCTGCGGATCGCCGCCGAACTGCGACTGCCACAGCGCGTAGCTCAGGACGGCCTTCTTCTCGTTGCCGAGCTCCGCCTTCCTGCTCGAGAAGGTGCGGCCGAGCGCCGGCGCGACGCGCAGCAGCCGGAAGAACGACGGCGTCACCAGCGTCACGCGCACACGGGTCGGCGTGCCGTTCTGGTCGATGCTCGAGATTGCGCGCCGTTGTAGAGCGCCTGTTCCTCGAAGACGTTCACGTCTCGCGCAGCCGGTCGTAGTAGTCGGGCACGCCCGACGAGCCGCCGATCGCCGCGCGCGCCGGCGCCCGGATAGGCGTTGCCCATCAGCACGATCCGGTCGGACTCCGGCACCGGCAGCGGCCGCAGCAGGACGTTGTGGACGACCGAAAACAGCGCCGTGTTGGCGCCGATGCACAGCGCCAGCGTCAGCGCGGCCGTCAGCGTGAACGCCTTGTCTTGCCACAGCAGCCGGAACGCCGACGCGAATATCGGAAGTCATATCAGGACCTTAGACGGAACGGCCGCGGGGCATGTTCAGCGTGTCAGATATGGCGCGCCGCCTTGACAGCGTCTCGTCGGCTGCGGACTACGTGCCCGGGCCTATTCGGTCCGCAGCGCTTCGACGGATCGACGTGGGCCGCGCGCCAGGCGGGGACCAGGTTGGCGAGCGCCGACGCGACGAGCAGCACGGCCGCGGCCGCCAGCCACGACACCGGATCGGCTGGCGCTGACGCCGATAGAGCACGCCGGCGATCGCGCCGCGGCCGGCGACGAGCGGCGAGCAGCGCAGCCGACGACAAGCCCGGCGACCGCGACCAGCAGCCCCTGCCGCATCACCAGCCCGACGACCGCGCCGGGCCGCGCGCCGAGCGCCACGCGGATGCCGATCTCGCGCGTGCGGCGCGCCACCGAGTAGCGCGATCACGCCGTAGAGCCCGATCGCGGCCAGCAGCATCGCCACCAGCCCGACGCCGCTGACGAGCCACGCGCTCGCGCGCATCGGAAACAGCGTCGCATCCACCTCCGCCTCCATCGTCTGGTTCTCGACGAAGACGAGGTTCGGCTCGAGCGCGAGCAGCTCGCGCCGCATGTCGCGCAGCAGCGCCGCCGCGTCGCCGCGCGTGCGCGCGATGATCGCCGCGTAGGAGCCGGGCCGCTGGCTGCGCGGGATCTGCAGGAACGGCGTCGGCCGCTCGCTGAGCGTCAGCACCTTGTGGTCCGCCGAGACGCCGACGATCTCGAAGAGCGGACCCTCCGATCCGCGCGTGCGGAAGGTCTTGCCGATCGCGCTCTGGCCGCGGCCAGTAGCGGCTGCGCGAACGTCTCGTTGACGATCGCGACGCGCGGCGTGTCGGGACGATCGGCGTCGGTGAACGCGCGGCCCTCGACGATCGGCGACGCCGATGGTCTTGAAGTAGCCGGTCGACACGGTGGTGACCTCGATCGTGTCGCCGTGCTCGCCGGGCTGGTGCCGTCCGGGAATCCAGATCTCCCAGCGGTTCGGGTTCACCTGCAGCGGCACGCGCGTCGCGAGCGCCGCCGACTCGACGCCGGGAATCGCCGTCACGCGTCGCGATCGCCTGCTCGTAGAACTGGCGGCTGCGCTCCGCCGGAGTAGCGCAGCATCGCCGGTGTCGGTCGACACGCACCGCCAGGCGTGTTGACCGCGAAGCCGGCGTTGGTGCGCTGCGCCGCGATGAAGCTGCGCGTCAGCAGCGCGGCGACGACGAGCAGCAGCACCGTGACCGCCATCTGGCCGGCGACGAGCGCGTCGCGCAGCGTCCAGCGGCGCCCGCCGGCGTGCGACGGCGATCGATCTCGCCGCGCAGGTCGGCGATGAGGTTCGGCTTCGACGCCTGAATCGCCGGCGCCAGGCCGGCGAGCAGCCCGGCGAGGAGCGTCGCGCCGAGCGTGAACGCGAGCACGCGCGCCGTCGATGCGCAGATCGAAGACGAGCGGAATCGGCAGCGGCAGGCTGAGCGACGGCGACGACCGACGTCAGCCACCACGCGAGCAGCGTGCCGCCGATCGCGCCGAGCAGCGAGATGCACGACCGCTTCGGTGACGAGCTGGCGCACCAGGCGGCCGCGGCTCGCGCCGATCGCGAGGCGGATGCCGATCTCCTTCTGCCGGCTCGACGCGCGCGCGAGCAGCATGCTCGCGACGTTGGCGCACGCGATCAGCAGCACCAGGCCGACGAGCGTCATCAGCCCGGCGGCGATCGGCACGCACGATCGGATCGGCGACGGGATGAAAGTGCACGTCGCTCGTCGGCTTCAGCGCGATGCTGGCGATCCCTGTTGGTCAGCCGGGTTCGCCGCCTCGAGGCCGCGACATCAGCACCGCGAGGTTGGCGCGCGCCTGCTCGATCGTCTTGCCCGGCGTCGAGCCGCGCCGCGCATGAACAGCCAGCGGTCGGCGCGGCGATCGAGCCGGGTCGTGCCGGTCGGCGACGGCACCGCGTCGTGCATCCCGACCGGCTCGACGTCGAGCGACGCGGACACCGGGATCCACATCTCCGGCGACGAGCATCGGCACCATCCCGTTGAAGCCGGCCGGCGCGACGCCGACGATCGTGTACGCGTTGCCGCGGATGCGCAGGCGTGCGGCCGATCGGCGTCCGGCGCCGAGCCGAGCTCGCGCGTCCAGTAGCGGTGCGACACCATCACCACGCGCGGCGCGCCGGCGCGATCGTCTGCCGGCAGAATCGTGCGGCCGAGCGCGGCGCGGCACGCCGAAGCACCTGGAAGTAGTTGCCGGTGACGATCTCGCCCATCGCCAGGCGCGAGCGGCTGTCGAGGTTGAGCGCCGCGAACATCGGGCTGTAGCCGACGATGCCGTCGAACACGTCGTTCTGCGCGCTGCAGGTCGAGGTAGTCGGGATAGGAGGACGTGCTGAACGTCACCGTGCCGGTGGAGTCGCTGGTGAAGACGTCGACCAGGCGCTCGGGCGCCGCGACCGGCAGCGGCTTGAACAGCAGCGCGTCGACGATGGCGAAGAGCGCGGTGTTGAAGCCGATGCCGATCGCGAGCGACGCGACCGCGACCAGCGTGAACCCGGGACTCTTCCGAAGCCACCTGACCGCGAAAAGCGAATATCGGCAAGGAGTGACCGCGACCCTGAATGCCGTCGAAGCATAGGACGCGACACGATTGTGAGAATGCAGCGGCTGGGCGCCGAGAGTACCGCCGCGACTACGCCGTGACGGCATCCCGGCGCTCAGCTGACCCCCGATGCCGACCCGAGTGCACGACCGTCCGCGATCAGGTGGTTGACATATGTGTGACTGACACATATGCTGCCAGCATATGTCGACCGATCGCGAGCTGCGCAAAGGCAGCGCCGAAATCCTGATCCTCGCGCTGCTCGAGGAGCGCGATCGCCACGGCTACGAGATCGCGAAGCTGATCGGCCAGCGATCCGACGGCGCGCATCAAGTTCCACGTCGCGTCGCTCTACCCGACCGCTCTACCGCCTCGAACGCCGCGGCCTGATCCAGGGACGCTGGGTCGAGCAGGCCGGCATGCGCCGGCGCCGCTTCTATCGCCTCACCGCCGCGGGTCGGAAGGTCCTCGACGCGCAGCGCCGCAGCTGGAGCGCGTTCTTCGCGGCGCTCAACCGCGTCGCCCGGCATCGGCCATGCCTGACTGGAAGTCGCTCGTCCGCGCCCGCGCTCGGCGCCGCTGCCGCTCGATCCGGCGCGCGCCGCCGACATCGTCGACGAGCTGGCGCAGCACGTCGCCCAGCACTACGCGGACCTGACGCATCCGGCGTGCCGACGCGAGGCCGCGCGATCGTCAGGCGCTCGCGCCGCTCGACGATCGCGCGCGCGTCGCCGCCGAGATCGCGCGCGCCGATCGCCCGCGCGACGACGGCGCCGGCGCCGCCGCGCCGGATCGACGGTCGTCGCCTGCTCGATCGATCTCGGCCGCGACGTCCGCTACGCCGCGCGCCTGCTGCGGCGCGCGCCCGGCTTCGCCGCCGTCGCGCTGCGTGACGCTCGCGCTCGGCATCGGCGCGAACACCGCGATCTTCAGCGTCGCTCAACGCGGTGCTGCTGCGGCCGCTGCCCTACTGCGGATCCCGATCGCCTCGTGATGATCGGCGAGCGCGGACCGACCGGATCGGCCGGCAACGTCGGCTACACGACGTTTCTCGACTGGCGCGACCGCAGCCACGCGTTCGACGAGATGGCGCTCGATCCGCTCGTGGAGCCCGACGCTGATCGCCAACGGCGAGCCGGAGCGGATCAGCGGGCATGCGCGTGTCGTGCGAACTTCTTCCGCATGCTCGGCGTCGCGCCGGCGATCGGGCGCGATTTCACGCGCCGCCGAAGACACGCCGGCCGGCTGGCGCGTCGTGATGCTCAGCGACGGTCTCTGGCGCCGCCGCTTCGGCGCCGATCCGGCCGTCGTCGGACGCGTCGATCACGATGAACGATCAGCCGTTCACCGATCGTCGGCGTGATGCCGGCGTCGTTCGAGCCGCTCATCTCCGAGCGCTTCTATCAGCGCGCCGAGATGTGGGCGCTCGTCGGCTACGACCGGTCGCTCGCCTACGCGTGCCGCACTGCCAGCATCTGAAGGCCATCGGCCGGATCAAGACCGGCATCGCCGCTCGACGCCGCGCGCGCCGACATCGACGCCGTCCAGGCGCCAGCTGCGCCGCGAGTTTCCCGCCGACTATGCGCCGTCGACGATGACGCTCGTGCCGCTGCGGCGACGAGTTGACCGGCGGCATGCGGCCGGCGCTCGCGCGTGCTGATGGGCGCGGTCGGCTTCGTGCTGCTGATCGCGTGCGCCAACGTGGCCAGCCTGCTGCTGGCGCGCATCGCGCGCCGCGAGCGCGACCTCGCGCTGCGCGCGGCGCTCGGCGCCAGCCGGGCGCGGCTCGTGCGGCAGCTGATGGTCGAGAGCGCGCTGCTCGCCGTCGCCGGCGGCGCGCTCGGCGTCGCCGTCAGCGCGATCACCGTGCCGCTGCTCGATTCACCTGGCGCCGGCCGCGATCGTCGCGTCTGACGCCGGCGCGCAGATCGACGGCCGCGTGCTCGCGCTTCTCGATGGCGCTCTCGCTCGCGACGGCGTTCGTCTTCGGCCTGCTGCCGGCCATCCGCGCGTCGCGCATCAACCTGCAGGCGTCGCTGCACGGCGACGCGACGCAAGACGGCGCACGCGCCGACGTCGTTCGCGCGCCGGCTGCTGGTCGCGCGCCGATGTCGCCATGGCGGTCGTGCTGCTCATCGGCGCCGGCCTGATGATCAAGAGCGTCGGCCGCCTGCTCGGCGTGCAACCCGGGCTTCGATCCCGGACCACGTGCTGACGATGCAGATCTCGACTGGTCGGCCGCGGCTACGCGAAGGACGAAGCCGTCGCTCGCGAAGACCGACGAGATGCGTCGCGCGGCTCCGGTCGCTGCCAGGCGTCGAGTGCGGCCGCCGCGGCCGGGCAGATTCCGCTCGGCGGCAACGGCGACACGTGGGGCTTTCACGTCGAAGGACGGCCGATCGGCCCGCGAGGATCCGTGCGGTCGAAGCGCTATTCGGTCACGCCCGACTACTTCTCGGTGATGCGCATCCCGCTCCACCGCGGGCGGCTGTTCACCGACGCCGATCGCGCCGGCGGCGAGAACGTGATGCTCATCGGCGAGCAGACCGCGCGCACGCTGTGGCCGGACGCCGATCCGATCGGCCAGCACGTGAGGATCGGCGGCGACGAACGGTCCCTGGCGCACCATCGTCGGCATCGTCGGCGACGTCCGGCACCAGGAGCCTTGCCGCGGCGCCGACGCATGCAGATGTACCTGCCGCAGGCGCAGATCACCGATTCGTTTCTGACGCTGGTGATCCGGACTGCGCGGCGATCCGTCGCGCGCTCGCGCCGGAGGCGCGGCGGGCGATCTGGTCGGTGGCGCAGCGACGTGCCGGTGTATCGAGATGGCGCCGCTCGACGGATCTCGTGGCGCGGTCGGTCGGCCCGCGGCGGTTCGTGATGATCCTGCTCGAGCTGTTCGGCGCGCGTCGCGCTGCTGATGACGGCGATCGGCGTCTACGGCGTGATCTCGTACTCGGTGGCGGAGCGCACCGCGCGAGATCGGCATCCGCGCGGCGCTCGGCGCGTCAGCCGCGCCGACATCGTGCGGCTCGTCATCGGCGGCGGGCTGGCGGTCGTCTGCGCCGGCCTCGCGCGCCGGCATCGTCGGCGCTCGCTGCGTCACGCGGTTCCTCGAGAGCTCGCTCTACGACGTCAGCACGACCGATCCCGCCGACCTTCGCCGGCGTCGCCGTGCGTGCTGCTGCTGGTCGCGCTCGTCGCGCAGGGCGTGCCGATCGTCCGCGCGATGCGCGTCGATCCGACGATCGCGCTGCGGCAGGACTGACCAAGCGATCGGCCGAACTGCAGAGGACTGCACAGACTCAGAGAACTGCTTCTGCGAGCTCAGCGGTCTCGGCGTTTCTCGATCTCGTTATGACTCGCGCCTGATGGCCGCTGTCGTTCGCGCGCGCGTGCTCGGCTTCGCGTTCCTGCTCGCCGTCGTCACCTACCTCGATCGCATCTGCATCTCGGCCGCGGCGCCCGTACATCATGGACGACCTGCACCTGACGCGTCCTGCAGATGAGCGTCGTGTTCAGCGCCTTCACGCTGTCGTACTCGCTGTTCGAGATCCCGTCGGGCTGGCTCGGCGACGTGAAGGGTCCGCGGCGCGTGCTGACGCGCATCGTGCTGTGGTGGTCGGCGTTCACGATGCTGACGGCCGCGGCGCGCGGCTTTCAGTCGCTCGTCGCGATCCGGTTCCTGTTCGGCGCCGGCGAGGCGGGCGCGTTTCCGAACATCGCGCGCGAGCTTCTCGCGCTGGTTTCCGATCCGCGAGCGCGGCCGCGCCAACGGCGTCATGTTCCTCGGCTCGCGCGTCGGCGGGATGCTGTCGGCGCCGATCGCGCTGCTGATCGTGTCGCGCTGGGGCTGGCGCGACCAGCTTCGTGCGTCTTCGGCGCTGCTCGGCCTCGTCTGGGCGGCGGCGTGGTTCGCGTGGTATCGCGACCGGCCGGAGGAGCATCCGGCGGTCGGACGCCGAGGAGCTCGCGTGGATTCGGCAGGACGGCGACGTGCGGCCGAAGGCCGGCGGGCCGCGCGCGCACGCCGTGGCGCGCGCTGCTTGCGCAGCCGCAACCTCTACGCGATCTGCGCGATGTACTTCGCGTTCGGCTACGGCCTGTACTTCTACTTCACCTGGCTGCCGACGCTACCTGATCAAGGAGCTCGGCTTCTCGCTGCTCGGCGGCGGCGTGTTCGCGTCGCTGCCGTTCCTGCTCGCCGGGATCGCCGATCATCGCCGGCGGCTGGCTGACCGACCATCTGTCGCGCACGCGCGGCCTGCGCGTCGGCCGCTGCCATCTCGGGTTCGCCGCGTTCCTCACCTGCGCGCGCGCTGGTGTTCGCGTCGACGCTGCCGGTCCCGCCGATCGCGAAGGCGGTGCTGCTCGCGCTGGCGCTGGCGTCGGCCGACCTCGCGCTCGGCGCGTGCTGGGCCGTGCCGATCGACATCGCGCCCGATCACGCCGGCGTCATCACCGGCTGCATGAACACGCTCGGCAACCTCGGCGGCCTGCGTCGGCCCGCTCGTCGTCGGCATCGCCGTCGACCGCTGGCACTCGTGGACGTTTCCGTTCTACGTCGACCGCGCTCGTCTACGCCGGCGGCGCGCTGGCGTGGCTCGCGATCGATCCGAGCCAGCGACTGACGACGCGACGGATAAGAACCGCGGAGAGCGCCAAGCCGCGAGCGTTGTTTCGGTCTGCGCTCTCGCGTTCCGCTCATCCGCGGCTTCTCCTCGCGATCCAGACGGCCATCTCGCCCTGGCCGCGGTTGTTCCACGCATGTACGGGATCGCCACGAACGGACGGCTTCCTCGCCGCTGATCACCTCGACGCCGTTGAGCAGATCCGGACGGAAGCGCGATCGCAGCGCGGCGTCGCGCGGGACGACGAGATCGCAGCGCACTGGCCGCCGTTGTCGATCGCCTCGACGGCGTAAACGAGCGGCGCCGCGCTGAATGGCCATCCGTCCCTCGTCATCCTTTCACCGCCGGCGTGCGCGACGATGCGGCGGGCGGGCATCGGGAGGGTGAGGTGAATCGTGTCGCCGCGCTTCCAGTTGCGTCGGATGCGGACGTATCCGTCCTGACGTCGAGCGGCACGCGCTCGCGGCTCCGGCGTTCCGGCCACGGACGGAGATCACCGGCAGCTCGCGGCCATTGTCGGCGAAGCGATAGCAGATCGCTCGCCACCGGCTGATTGCGGGCCCAGCCGGGAATTCGCAACGCCACGGTGAACGGGCCTGATCCTTCAGGCTCGAGACGCAGCGACACGTCGCCGTCCCACGGGTAGCGGGTGTCCTCGACGATCTTCACCGTGCGGGTCGCCTAAGCTTCACGTCGGCGTGATTGCCGACGTAGAGGTTCGCGTAGATCGTGCCTGTCTCGAGCCCTGTCGAGGGGCCTGCGGTCTGCGCGATAGACAAGACCGGGCAGCTGCTCCAGCATGCGGGCCAGGTTCGCCGGGCAGCAGGCCACCTCGAAATACTCCGGTCCGCTTCGCGCGGCCGTTCGACTCGAGCGGGTTCTGGTAGAAGAACGTGTTGCCGGCGAGCGACACGCCGGCGAGCACGCCGTTGTAGAGCATCGCGCTCGAACAGGTCGATGTACTTGCCGTCGCCATGCAGCAGGAACATCTTGCTGGTTCCAGAGATCGTTGCCGACCGACGCGCAGGTCTCGGTGTAGGCGCGAAGGTTGGGCAGCTCGTAATCGTCGCCGAACGACTCCGTGGTGCCACGCGCGCCGACGCCGCCGGTCAGATACAACCGCTTGCGAGACGACGTCCTGCCAGAGACGATCGGCGGCCTTGGCGAACGCGTCGTTGTCGGTGAGCGCCGCGACGTCGGTCGACCGCTTCATACAGCTACATCGCGCGCACGGCGTGGCCCGACCGCGCGATCCTGCGTCGACCACCGGCGCCTGATCCTGCTTGTAGGCGCGGTCGTTGCGACATCTCGAACGCCTTGTCCGGATACGGCGGCATGTCCGGGATGCGGCTTGCCGCGCTCGGCGACGAGCCACTCGCGCCGTCTTCAGGTAGGTCGCGTTGCCGGTGGCGCGATACAGCTTCACCAGCGCGAGCTCGATCTCCTCGTGGCCCGACACCGCATGGCGGCCGTTGGGACCGAAGGTCCGGCACACGAGGTCCGCGTTCCTGATCGCGACGTCGAGCAGCGAGCCGCTTGCCGGTCGCCTCGAAATGCGCGACCGCCGCTTCGTAGAGATGGCCCGAGCGTTGTAGAGCTCGTGGCTGCCGTTCTCGTAGATCCAGCGCTCGGGCCGACGCCCGGCGCCGGGTGCTGCGGATCGATCGTGCGCGCGCGGAAAGAGGTAGCCGTCCTTCTCCTGCGACTCGGCGATCAGCTGAATCAGCTCGTCGAGCCTGGTGCTCAGCCGCGGATCGGGAACGAGCGCCAGCGGAGCTACGACGCCGCCTCGATGATCTTGTAGATGTCGGTGTCGTTGAAGCGCCGGCCCTCGTACGGGCCGCTCTTTCTTGCCGCGCGGCCTTCTCGAAATTCGCGACCCGGCCGGTGTCGTCGTTCTCTTTGAGGATGTGCGGGATCGTGACGGTGCGGTTGACCTCGAGCTTCGGCGCCCAGAAGCCATCGTCGATCGTGACGGCGGTCATCGGCACGCGCGCGGATCGGGTAGTCGTGCGGCGGTGCGGCGGTCGCCGCGGCAACCAGTCCGACGACAACCGCGGCGGCAAGTCGTTTCATGGCGGGAAATTTCACCGTTTCTCCTGGTAACTCCGTTATCGCCTCCTGACAGCACGCTGTCAGGAGCGGCTGCTACCTGTGGTCGGTTCGCAATGACGCGAAAGGAGACAGCCATGACACATCCGGTTATGTGGTTCGAGGTGCTCGGAACGGACGGCGGCAAGCTGCGGCAGTTCTACGGCGAGCTGTTCGGGTGGACGTTCGACGTGACACCCGGTCGACTACGGGGTGGCGAAGACCGGCGACCCGCGCGGCATCATGGGCGGGATCGGCGCAGCCTATCCGGGCACGCAGTCGTGGGTCACGTTCTACACCGAGACGCCCGACGTCACCGCGTCGCTGGCGAAGGCGCAGGCGCTCGGCGGCAAGGTCGTGATGCCGCGCACCGTGCTGCCCGACGTGATCCTCGGCATCTTCGAGGATCCGGAGGGGCACGTGCTCGGCCTCGTCGAGGCCAGAACGGCTGCCGCACAATAGGCGGATGCGCCGCGCCGACCGTCTGTTCCAGATCGTCCAGCTGCTCCGCCGCCGCCGCACCGTCGTCGACGGCGGCGCAGATCGCGGCGAAGCTGGAGATCTCGGAGCGGACGGTCTACCGCGACATCCGCGATCTGATCGCTGGCCGGGACGCCGATCGACGGCGAGGCGGGCGTCGGCTATCGCCTGCAGCCCGGCTACGATCTGCCGCCGCTCATGTTCGACAGCGAAGAAATCCAGGCGCTGGTGCTCGGCGCGCGGATCGTCGCGCCAGTTCGGCGATCCGGCGCTCGCGCGCGCCAGCGAGTCGATCCTCGAGCAAGGTGGCCGGCGTGCTGCCGAAGGAGCTCGAGCCGCTGCTGGCCGACACGCCGGTTGTTCGTGCCGACGACGATCGAAGCGGCGCGCGATCGGCGGCGGGCTGCGCCGTCGCGCGCGAGGCGCTCGATCGCGCAGCGGCGGATGCACGTTGAACTACGCGAACGAGAAGCGGCGAAGACGACCGAGCGGACGGTGCGGCCGCTCGGCGTGTTCTTCTGGGGCAAGACGTGGACGCTGGCCGCGTGGTGCGAGCTGCGCACCGGCTTCCGCAACTTCCGCCTCGATCGCATCGACGGCGGCCACGCATCGGCGAACGATTCGAAGACGAGACCGGCCGCACGCCCGCGACATGCTCGCGCAGCATGGGCCGGCGGCCGTCAGGCTTCTCGATTAAGCTCTGGGATCGCGCATGGCACAGCAGTCCACCCGGCGCGACGGCGGCGCTCGCCCTCGTCCAGCAGATGCTGTTGAGCGGCCGGCGAGCCACGACGCCGCACGCGTCTTCGAGTGCTACGCGCAGCGACGCCGTTGCGGTCAGCCCGGTCTTCGGCGAAGTGCAGCGGCCGTGACGAGGTCGCGGCGACATGGTCGACGCTGTTCAACGACGTTCGCCGATCTCACCATGCGAGAACATCGACTTCCTCGTCGACGGCGACCGTGTGGCTGTGCTCGGCCAGATCAACGACGACGGATCGGATCGGCTGGTTCGGTCTCCCGCCAACCGGTAGCCCCATCGCCTACCGGCTGGTGATGCTGTTCACGGTGAAAGACGGCGTGATCGTCCGCGACGAGCGGATCTACGACAGCGCCGGCCTGATGGAACGCGCTCGAGAAGGCGCGTGCTGGACAAGGAACTGCGCACCGCCGCCGAAGGTGCAGCGCGAGCTGTCGCCGAGCCGCGCCCGCGTCGGCGCGTTTACGAATCGATCGGCGACTCGCTGCCGTGCCGCGCCATCGGCGGCGACTTCTTCGAGGCGATCGAGCTGCCGTCGCGCGGCTGCGCCTTCGTGATGGGCGACGTGTCCAGGCAAGGGCCAGCGGCCGCGCTGCTCGCGGCGATGGTCACAGGGATGTTCGCGGTCGAGGCTCCCGGCCGGCGACGGTCCTGCCGCAAACGCTGTCGCGGATCAACCGCCGGCTCGCCGGCGCGGTCTCGGCTCGCGCTTCGCGACGCTCGTATGCGCGGTTCTGTCGCCTGACGGACAGCTCGTCTCACACCAACGGCGGCCACAACCCGCCGGTGCTGATCGGCGGCGACGCCATCGCAGCGGCTGACGACGGGAGGGCCGATCGTCGGCGCCTTTGCAGGACGCGCGGTTCGAGGAAGAGACGCTGCAGCTGCGACGACCGCGACATGCTGGTGATGTTCACCGGACGGCGTGACCGAAGCGCGCAACGCCGGCTGAGCGAAGAGTTCGGCGACCAGCGGCTCCTGCGATCGCCTCACGCCGGCGCCGGCGCCGGCCCGATCTCCTCGAGCCGCGTCTTCGCGGCGGTTCAGCGACTTCTCCCGGCCCGCGGAGCCGACCGACGACATCACGCTGCTCGTCACCAGGTATCTCGGGTCGGGCCGATGAGACGCCGTGGAACGCTGAGGGACCAACGACTGCGTGACTAACGACTGCCGGCGATAGATTTCTTCACTGCCGCATCGTTTTCTCGGCGCGAAACGCCGCGATCTTCTTGCCGTTCTCGATCGTCTTCTCGGCCGGCGCCAGGCTGACGCCGTTGATCGTCGCCTTGCCCGGCTTTGATCCGCTCCGGCAGCCGGACGCCGTTCAGATCGTGGACGGCGATGATCGCCGAAATGTAGTAGTCGTCGTGCAGCCCTTCCATCTTCTCGTGGATGCCGAGCGCGCTCTGCTCGAACTTCTCGACCTCGTCGTAGTTGTAGTACTCGGGGATGAGCGTGCGCGCGCGTCTGCCGCCGCGGCTTTCCATTTCGCGTTGCAGCGCATCGGCCGACTTCCTGCATCGGCTTCGATGTTGCCGCCGCTGTCGCCGATCAGCACGATGTCCTTGAAGCCCTGCGTCTTCAGGCTCGACCGCCATGTCGGTGAGGACCGCGCGATAGGTCTCCTGGCGACAGGAACACCGTGCCGGGCGTTCGAACCCGTTCGGGATTACCGGGCTCGAGCGTGACGATCGGCGCGATCAGCGCGTTGCCCAGCGCCCGCGCGATCGGATCGCCCATCGACGCGCAGCACGTTGTTGTGCTTGCCGGTCGTCAGGTACGGACCGTTCTCCTCGATGCCGCCGGTCAGGATCAGCGCCGTCGTCTTGCCGGCCTTGATCAGATCGCGCACCTCCATCATCGTCAGGTCCTCGATCCAGACCGAGTCGTGCATCTCGATCGGCCGCGGCATGCCGAGCACGTCGACGCGCGGCTGGGTGTTGACCGAAGCGGTCGGCCGCGGCGGCGGCTGGCGCCGGAGCTTGAGCCGAAGGCCGCCGCAGGAAGAAGCGCGAGCGATATCGCAAGCGCCAGTCGTCTTGTCATGATCACTCCTCCTAGCGACGAACGACGAACGTCGAACCACGAACGTCGAACGTCGCGATGGAACCGCCGCAGGCGGCACGCGCTTCTTCGTCGCCTGTTCGAACGCGTAGGCGAGCTCGATCAGCTTCGGCTCGCTGCACGCCATGCCGGTGAAGCTGACGCCGAACGGCCCCGGCTTCGCGTCGAAGCCGGCCGGGAACGCCGGCGTCGGCGCGTTCGGCACCAGCGCGAACGGCACGATGACGGTCGGATAGCCGGGCTTCGCGGCGATGCCGGCGCCGCTCGCGCCGGGAAAGAGGATCGCGTCGAGCCGCTCGGCCTTCATGACCTCGTCGATGCCGTGCGTGCCGCCGAGCCGGATGTCCTTCGCGCGATCGGCCTCGTAGCGCGCGCGATCCTTCTCGACGTCCATCTCGTCGGAGATGTCGAGGTAGCGACTGCCCGTACTTGATCGCGCCGGCCTTCGGCGTGCGCGGTGTTCCACTCGCGCAGCTCGGTCGAGCGTCTTCACCGGCGCCGCGGCGCCGAGCGACTTCAGCCAGCTGTTGAAGTCGCGCTTCATCCCGTACTTGAGCATCGACCGAGCAGTCCTCGTCCTTGCCCTTGCGCGTCGTTCGCGCCCGAGCAGCGCGTTCCAGCGCAGGAAGTTGTTCTTCGGATCCTGGTCGACGACGCTCGGGATGTTCGGCGGGATCGATGATGATCGCGCCCTGCGCCTTCAGCACGGCGATCGCGTCGTCCATCGCCTTCTTCTGATCGGCGTTCAGCCGCTGCCGCGCCTCGCCGCCGCCGCGTCCGCGCCTCGGTCCGCAGCCGGCGGCGGTGGACCGGCGGCGTGAACGCGTCGTAGAACGACGCGCGCGGGATGCCGATGCGCGCGCCTTTGAGGCCGTCGCGCGTTCAGGAACTTCGTGTAGTCGCGGCCCGGCGGCGGCGTGCAGAGCCTGCGTCGCCGGATCGTTCGGATCGGGCGACGCGCTCTCCAGCGCGCCGAACATGATCGCGACGTCGCGTCACGCTCTTCGCCATCGGCCCGGCGGTGTCCTGATCCGCGGTGATCGGAATCACGCCGTAGCGGCTGATGCGGCCGACCGTCGGCTTGATCGCCGGCGAGCATGTTCTGGTTCGACGGGCTGAGGATCGATCCCGACGTTTCGGTGCCGACGTTGCCGGCCCAGAAGTTCGCCGCGGTGCCGATGCCCGAGCTCGATCCGCCGGTCTGCAGCGCCGGCGCGGCCGTCGAACGTCGCCTCGCGCGGATCCTTGCGCGGATCGTGCGGGTTGTAGCCCTGGCCGCCGACCGCGTTGTAGTTGGCCGGCATCGGCGTCGGCGCGCCGGCGACGCAGTTGGCCAGCTCGCGTCATGCCGGTCTTCGCGATGATGATCGCGCCGGCGTCGACGCAGGTTCTTCGTCAGCGTCGCCTCGTAGGGCGGCGTCAGGTTCTCGAACGCCAGCGCGCCGCCGGTCGTGCGCATGTCGGTCGTGTGGACGTTGTCCTTCAGCGCGATCGGGATGCCGTGCAGCGGCCCGCGAATCCTGCCCGGCCGCGCGCTCGCGATCGCGCTCGTCGGCGATCTCGAGCGCCTTCGGGTTCACGGTGATCGCGGCGTGCAAGCAGTCCTCGTACATCCCGATCCGCTGCAGGTACTGGCTGGACGATCTCGCGCGACGTGACGCGTCCCGCCTTCAGCGCCGCCTGCATCTCCGGAATCGTCGCCTCGACGACGGTGAACGCTTCTACGAGTCGGGCAGGCGGTTTGCGCGGACGAAGCGGCGGCGCGGCTTTTTCGTCTGGGCGGTGAGCGTCGCGATCAGCGTCGCGACAGCAATGAGCGACGGCTAGCGGATGTGACGAGACGTTTCATCCGGCGATCATAATCGCCTAGGGCGTCGCTGGCGCGTTCGGCGAGCGCCAGCGTCAGATCGGCGGTGGCGCGCGCAAAGCTGACGACCGCCTTGAGGTCGACCGCGTCCGGCCACAGATCGCGCGGGTTGTGGAACCAGTCGTTGCGCGCCGATGAACGACACGAAGCGGCCGCCTGCCTCCTGATCGTCGCCGCCTCGCCGGCCACCTGCGCGGCCGGCGACTGTCGAATCTTGTCCAGCCCGTGCGGCGCGCAGCGCGCGCGACTGCGGCGTCCCGCAAACGATCGTCGGACGGCGTCATGCCGGTATCGCCGGTCGAGGTCCCGATGTTCGCGCCGAAATGGACCCACGCGTACGCGCCGCGCGCGAGCGCCGGATTCCGATGCGAGGTAATCGTGCAGGCCGAGGTGTCCGAGCTCGTGCCCGCTCGACGCCACGAACCTCACCGTTCGAGCAGGCGCGCGGCCGCGCTTCGGCGATTTCGCCGCAAACGACGGCTCGCATGGTCTCGCAGCCAGCACACCAGCCCGCCGCCGCGCTCGGACGCGTTGGCGTGCCAGCCGCTGCGCGGCGTCATCACGCACACCGGCGGCCGCGCGGGATCGGTGCCGCGAATCTCAGGCGACGACGTTGAACGCCTGAGCGCGCCTGCCGTGTCGCGTCGCGCGACGAGCCGCACCTCGCGGTTCTGACGCCGGCTGCGCCTCGATCGCGCGCGAGCTGCTCGCTCGACACCTGCAGCACGGGCGGACCGAACGGCTCGCTGAACCATGCCGGCATTCACCGGACACAGCCCCGGTTTTCCGCCCATCGTCACCGCGACGATCGCCGGTGTGCCGCGATCCCTCGCGCATCTGGCGCAGCGCCGGCTTCGCCGTTCGGGGCGATGCGCGTCCAGCCGATCGGCTGATCGCCGCCGATCGACGCCGATCCGGCCGGTGACGCCGCGCCGCTCCGGTGAACGGCGCCGTCGAACATCGGCAGCCCCGTCGATGCGCCGGCCGTCAATCTGCGCGAAGGCGGCCAGCCGTATCGACGCGCGAGAGATCGAACGGCTCGAGCGACGCCGAGGCGCCGGTCGCGCTGCGCGCGGGCGAGCAGCGCGTCTGGCCGACGCGCGATCGGACCGCCGTCGCGGTCCGATGATGCCCTTCCGCAGAATAGGCGCGGATGGTGTCGGCGGCCCGGCGTCCACCGCATCTCGCTGGCGGGGCCATCGACCAGAAGGCGCGGCCAGTTTCGAGGAGCTTGCGGCGCGTCAGCTACACCGGCGTATTATCGACCGAGTGAACTTCGATCCGACGTGGCTTTTTCTGTCGCTGATTCCGAGCGGCATCGGCTTCGTGCTGTTCGTCTACGGCAAGAAGCAGCAACGCTGGCCGCACATGCTCGCCGGCATCGTGTTCATCGGTCTATCCCTACTTCACGCCCGAGCATCCTGGTCGATGGTCGCCGTCGGCGTCGCGCTCGGCACCGGACTGTGGCTCGCGGTTCGGGCTGGTTGGTCGATCGTCATTTCATCAGCTCGTTGACCTCGTTGAAGGTCATGGTGTGCTTCGTAAACGACTTGTAGGTGCCAGTGCGCTTCTAGCTCGTGCGCGATGTCGCGCAACACCGCCATCGTGGCGCGCATCGGTCCTGAACCCAGGCTGACGCGGGCGACGCCGAGCGCCTCGAGCTCCGGAATCGACGGCGATCCGTCCACCGCGAGCACGTTGATCGGGCCGCCGATGCCGGTGACGAGCGCGCCGATGGTGGCCGCGTCGCGCACGCCGGGGACGAACACGCAGTCGGCGCCCGCATCGAGGAACGCCCTGCCGCGCTCGATCGCGATGCCGAGCCGCGTTTCCGGCGCGCCGAAGCCGCGCAGGAAAGCCGTCGGTGCGCGCGTTGATCACGATGCGCACGCCGGCCTTGGTCGCCGCCTTGATGATGGCGCCGTGATCTTGTCCACCTGAAGCGCGAGCAGCTCGAGGTCGGTGGCGCCGGGCACGCAGTCTTCGAGGTTGATGCCGACCGCGCCGGCGGCGATGACGCGCAGGACGACGTCGGCCACGGCGTCGGGCGTCGCGGCGTAGGCGTGCTCGATGTCGGCGGTCACCGGCATCTTGACGCTGCGCGAGATGCGCGCGACCGCCTCGATCATCTCGTTCGGCGGCACGACGCCGCCGTCGGGGTAGCCGAGCGCCGCGGCGACGCCCGCGCTCGTCGTGGCGATGGCGGGAAACCCTTCGGCTTCGATGAGCGCGCGCGCTGGCGGCGTCCCAGGCGTTGGGGAGCACCAGCATCGGCGGCGTACGGTGCAGGGCGCGAAGTGTTTCAGCCTTGTCCGGCATGCGGTCAGTATACCGGCACAATGATGGAACCGCGGAGGACGCAGAGTGCGCAGAGAAAAACGTTCTTACTCAGCCCGCAGCGTGATCATCGGGTCGACGCGGGTCGCGCGGCGGCCGGGCAGGTAGCTCGCGATCAACGCGATGGCCACGAGCAGGAGCGCGATCCCTGCGAACGTGCCCGGATCGTGCGGCGACACGCCGACCAGCAGGTTGCTCAGCGATCGCGTGATCGCCCACGACGCGGCAAGACCGATGGCGATGCCGGTCACCGTCAGCGCCATCCCATACCCCACGATCAGGCGCAGCACATCGCCGCGCGTCGCGCCGAGCGCCATCCGGATGCCGATCTCCTGCGTGCGTGCCGCTGACCGACGTACGACAGCACGCCGTAGATGCCGAGGCTCGAAAGCACGAGGGCGAGCGCGCCGAACAGCGCCAGCAGCGTCACGTTCAGCCGCGACTGTTCGGTGGCCTGATCGACATACTTTTCCATCGGCTGGACGCCGAACACCGGCACGTCGCGATCGAGGCTCGTGACCGCCTGCCGGATCGACGCGGCCAGTGTCCTCGGGGGACAGCGCAGTCCGCGCAAACAGCGTCATGGTCGGACGGCGATTGCGGAACCAGGTCGGCAGCTGATCGAGCGGCGCGTACCTCCAGGTTGGCCGGTTCGCGAGACCAGCCCGTAATGCCGCACATGGCCGACGACGCCGACGATCTCGCGCCAGATCGGCTGCGCGCCCGGTCCATGGCCGGTGAACTCGAAAGCGATCCGCTTGCCGATCGGATCGGCATCGGGAAAGAACTTCGCGGACAAGCGCCTCCTCGACCACCGACGACCGGCGCGACGCCAGCGGTGTCGCGCTCCGTGAACGCGCGGCCGCGCGACGACGGCGATCCCGGCGGCACGAAAATAGCCGGGAGATGCCGCCTGGAACAGCACGTCGTCGCCTCTTCGCTCATCGAGCGCGGCGGCGGCTGCCCTTCGTAGCGCACCTCCGACTCGGCGCCGCTCCCTCGAGCGGCACGGCGCTGTTGAGGCCCGACCGCCTCGACCGCCGGGATCGCCGACGCGCGGCGCAGCAGCTCGCGATGGAACGTCGACCAGCGCTCGAGCTCCGGGTACCGCGCCGTTGGCAGCGACACCCGCATCGTCACGACGTGAGCCGGCTGGAAACCGAGGTCGATCGCGCTCAGCGCCGCGAAGCTGCGGATGGTCAGGCCGGCGCCGATCAGGAGGACGAGCGCGAGCGCCACTTCGTGCGACCACCAGAGTCGATCGCAGCCGGCGTCCCGCGCCGGCGGATCCGCGCGCTGGCGTCCTTCAGCGACGTCAGCAGATCGACCGACGAGGCGCGCATGGCGCCGGCGCGAGGCCGAACGCGATGCCGGTCGACGATCGACACGCGCTGCCGCGAACGCCAGCACTCGGACGTCGACGGCGACCTGATCGATGCGCGGCACGGTGATCGGCCGCGACGCGACGAAGACGCGCACGCTCCACCAGGCGAGCAGCACGCCGAGCGCGCCGCCGGTGATGGCCATCAGGAGACTCTCGGTCAGCATCTGCTGGACGAATCCGCCGACGGCTGGCGCCGAGCGCTTCGCGAATCGCGATCTCGCGCTGGCGTCCGTCGCGCGCGCCAGCAGCAGGTTCGCGAGGTTGCGCGCAGCCGATGAGCAGCACGAACGCGACCGCGCCCGACAGCGCGAGCAGCGCCGGCCGGATGTTGCTGCACGATCTGTTCGTAGTAGGGCTGCACCGAGACCGTATGGTCGGTGTTCGACAGCGGGTATTGCGTCTCGAGTCGTCTGGCGATCGCGTCCATGTCCGACACCGCCCGCTCGACGCTGACGCCGGCCTTCAGCTTTGCGATCGCGAACAGGCCGGATGCGCGCCGCGGTCGGCGGGAATGTCGGCACGAACGGCCCGAGCGGCAGCCAGACGTCGGTCGTGCGCGACGGAAAGCGCATGCCGGCCGGCATCACGCCGACAATCGTGTGCGTCTCGCCGTCCAGCACGATGCATCTGCCGACGGCCGCCGGATCGGCCGCGAAGTGCGAGCGCCACAGGCGCTCGCTGACCAGAGCGACGTCGCGGCGAGCCGGGCCGATCTTCGTCGGTGGCGAACGTTCGGCCGACGATCGCCGCGAGACCGACCGCCTTGAACACCTCGGACGAGACGAGGCTGCCGATGAGCCGCTCGGGCTGATCGCCGCCGGTGAGGTTGACGACCGTGCCGCGATAGATGCCGCAGGTGCTCGAAGACCTGGTTCTGCTCGCGCCAGTCCAGAAAGTTCGGCCACGCGATCGAGATCGGCTGGCCGGTTCGGCGTCGCTCTCCATGACCATCACGATGCGATGCATGTCGCGGTACGGCGAAGGCCGCAGCATCACCGCGTCCACCACCGTGAAGATCGCGGTCGTCGCGCCGATGCCGAGCGCCAGGCGTCAGGATGACGATGGCCGTGAACCCGGGAGTCTTGCGGAGGGTGCGCAGCGCAAACCGCAGGTCGCTGGCGACGGCGTCCACGGGGCGAGCCCGCATGGAGGACAGCTCGTCGACGTCGCCCGCGAGCTGGCGCATCGCCTCGTCGTGGCCGATGCCGCGGGCGCGCAGCGCGTCGTACTCGTCGTCGAGGTGCTGGCGCATCTCTTCTTTGATCTCGGCGAGGCCATTCAGGCATGGTCGACTCCCGCGATGCGGTTGATCGCTTCGGCGAACGTCGCGCCAGGTATCGCGCTGCGAGGCGAGGACGGCGGCGCCGGCCGGGGTCAGTCGGTAGTACCGCGCGGCGTCGCTGGCCGGCCTTCTCGATCCAGCGGCCGAGGATCCAGCCGCGCTTCTCGAGGCGATAGAGCAGCGGATAGAGCGACGCGACGCGGAACTTCAGCACGCCGCCGGAGCGCGCCTCGATCAGCTTGCTCAGGTCGTAGCCGTGGCGCGGCTGATCCTCGACGAGCGAGAGGATCAGCAGCTCGGCGCTGCCCTTCTTGAGCTCGCGATCGAGCATCCGCGACCTTATATGTTGCATAGCGACATATTGCTCAAGGGCATATGACGGGGTCAACGGGGAAAAGGTTGCTGGGGCTAGGAGCTGGGGACTATGGGACTCGGGCTGGGGGCTGGGGGCTGGGAGGCTCGGATAACATCGGCCCCACGCGGTTCGTCTCCTTCCGTGTCGGACCCCTGAATGGAGCATG
>ERZ1370068.4762-contig-3816_pt1 | contig 22639 bp, 30 predicted proteins | sample MGYA00561227_ERZ1370068 | MGnify/ENA primary metagenome ERZ1370068 (study PRJEB38410, sample SAMEA6850437) | metagenome | study: Metagenomic assessment of the ecological functions of the soil: analysis of the soil microbiota associated with the... | reverse complement strand
ATTGTCGAGAATAATATCCCCGGTCTGGTTATCCGTGGTCCTCCTAGCTGATTCCTGGTAAACCGGGACCAATCACTCCTGGTCATTGATCCCAACGAAAATCTTACCGGCGCGATTTTTGAAGGTCTCGACTACGAAGCGATCTATATTCTGGACTCTTCGATTTTTGGTCACGGGGATTTTGGCAGACTGACAGTCAACGGTCAACGGCACCTGGCTATCCCGGGCTGAGCTCCAGATTCAGCCTCGACACAAAACGGTTCGGTATCGCGGGCGAAGTTCATACCGCCGGGATTCAGCCTGACCAGCTCGCTGCCATGGAATCGGGCCAATTTCAGTCTGTTCTACGACGGCCCGGCTGATACGTGGATGCAGGGTTTGGATATCGGCGCGGTAGTCCACTACACCGGCCAATACGAAGATGACAATGTCAGTCTGACCGAACCAGTCTGCTGCTGGAATTCACCAAGCCACAAACGCCGAGAAGTGGGCCTTTGCCCTTCTCGCGCGCGCGGAAAGTGCGGGAGTGGACTACGCTCGACCTGATTGCGTCACTACACGTTCAACCTGCCACCGCCCGCTCCGGCCGAAGTGCCTGGCTTTGCCAAGGATGGCGGTAAAAATGTCAAGATGAAGGACGGCAAGGAGAAAAATGTCATGCCTGTATCCACGGCCGAATACAATCCCTGTGGATGGCGCGCTTGGTTGAATAACACCACGATTTCCGCTTGGGATGCAGAACGTGTTCGACGAAGACCCGCCATTTGTGGCCGGCAGCTTTGAGAACGGCTACGACGAATCGCTTGCCACGATCAAAGGCCGGTTCTGGTACGTCCAGCTAAAGAAGAGATTCTAAGAAGCTTATTCCACCCGTTTCAGCGGCCAGGTCTGCCGACAGATCCGGCCGTTCTTTCCCAACTGGCAAGCGAATCTCCTCTGGGCCGCCGGATAGCCAAATTCCTTATTCGAAACGTGGAGCGCAGCCATCTGGCACCAAACAGCCCAGCCGGGCCTGGCTAGAGCTGTTCGTCTCGCTCGCTGGCTCCTTCCTCGGGCTGGCTACCGCCTCTTACCTGACGTGCTGCACAGCCCACTGACCGACAGCCAATCCCTGGCCATAGCCCACGGTGCAGGCGAGGCGGAAGTGAATTCCGACCAGCATCCGTGAGATCGCATTCTCTTCGCCGCGTCGGAAATACGATTGAAGGTGCGAGCCGGCACCGGGAATGCGTACTCGCGAGGGTAAAGGTGTGCTCGTCCCCGCCGAAGAACGAGATCAACACGGCCGAAGCCGCCCCGCCGGCGGCAGCGTGCGCCGAGGGATAATCCGGTATGGGTGGCGTGAGCAACAATGGCTCCCAGCCGAGATCGGGCACCGTGAGATCATTGCCGTCCGTGCCCGCGCGCCGGATGGCAGTGAATGGCCGCCAGAAGTTGTAGAGATACTTCGAGTCAAAGGAGGCGATGTAGGCGTCGGCCAGGGCCACTTCCAGAGTGGCAAACGAGGCGTGCGTGCTCAGCGAGACTGTGGGACTGCTGGGCGACGAGCAAGCGGCGCGACCCGGCTCCAGCCGTTCGGGGAGCTCTCATACCAGAAGATTGCCAGGTTGGTCTGGTCGGCTGTGCGCGCGGTGCTGTTGAGCGAGCCGAAGGCTTTGATTTCATTGAAATCAAAAGTGTACTCGAGATCGCGCACGGTGTAGGGCGCGGGCGCGCGGAAATGTCTGACGTTGTTCATGGCAAAGGGTGACCAAGCCCCCCACTTCGGCACTGCGGCGTAACCATTGAAGGGAGGGCCATCAAAAGGCGGCGTGAACTGGTAATCACCTGGTTGGTTGCCCGGCACGTAGGGACCTTCGGCTGTGGCCGAGCCGTCGTTTGCGCGCTCTCTAAGCATGTCGCTGGCGGCGCGTGCCCCGAACTGCACCCTCTCGTCTTGGCTTCGCCGTCCGGGATAGCCGCCGAGTTGCGTGGCCAGCAAGGTATCGAACCCGACCGCGCCGCCCGGGAATTGATTGACGAGGACATCATGCGCGGCCTGGGCGACGGCGGCTTCGGCGCTGTAGTTATGGCCGTGGGCGATGGCATCGAGCACCGCGAGATGGGCCATGGCGTAGACGCGCGATTCAACGCACGGCGGGATGCCCGGAGGCGGCTGCGATTCGGAGTAACCCGTCATCGCGCTGTTCCACTCGACCAACGACATCGGCGAAAGCCGTGGCCGAAAAAGCAGCGCAGCGGCTGAGCTTAGCGCAAGGGTGCACAAAGCCGTGGCCAGCGCGGACCTTGTTTTCGATCGGTAATTTAGCGTTTTCATATTAAGGATGGTGAGGTTTTGGATTAGCCACTGTTGGTTTTAAACGATTAATTAGCACCGCCTTTACATCACCGCCGGCTGTGAGGTAGTTCGCCACCGCCTGGTCCGCGATGTATTCACCGACCCCGCGTCCGACTTCGCAAGCCGTGCGGAAATGAATGCCGCCCCAGATGCGGGAAAGCCCTACTTCGACGGCGGCGTCGGAGAAGCGTTGATACGTCGCCGTCACGCCGGGCAAGGCGGGAGAACTCACGGTGAAGGGCGTCTCGTCACCCAAAAGCAGCGCCAGCACGCGCATGGTCGCGCCAGTAACGGTGGAATGGGTCGAGATGTATTCAGGATGATTCGGCGCGGGGATCAGCGAAGTCCACAAAGGGTCAGGTTCGGTGGCCGGATTGCCATCGGTATCGGCCAGCCGAATCGCGTGGAACGGACGCCAGAAACCGTAATGGTATTTGGCGTCGAAACCGGCAATCATTCCGTCGCATGCCGCGAAGTTGATTAATGCGAAGAACCGGGCGGTGTCGGCCAACGCGTAGCCGTGCGGCACCACCGAGCGGGCCACGGCATTTTCATCGACCGGAGCGGAGGCAGCCCAGAGGAGTGAGAGCTGAGTTTGGGATGCAGTGCGGATCGCACTATCGACACGGCCGATTGCTTTCACCTCATTCACGTCGGCGCGCATCGCGCACTCTCCAAGGCCGGCGGCGGGCCTGGCCGGAATTGCGATGAGCTGCTCATCGTGAAAGGCACGAGCGTCGCAAACCGTGGCAGCGCGCCGGGGACTGTGCCATCGGGGATCGAACGCCACTGACCAGGAGCAAAGCCGCCAAAGTAAGGCGGCACTACCGTGGACAATCCATCCGTTGCGCGCCAGGCGAGCACGGCTTGAGCGACTTGCTCGCCCCAGGCTCGTCCGCGCGCGATGGATTGGCTCCCGCCTCGGTGGCCTGGAATGCTCGCGAGCGATTCAGCCAGCTTTGCTTCAAGCAGACCAGACTGCGCCGGGAATAGCCCCATGAGTGCCGTGAATGCGGCCTGCGCCGCAGCGGCCTTCCTGTCGGGCGCCCGGCGGCGCGGCGTCAGTGACGAGCTACGGTTGGTACTTGCGGGCAATGCCGTTGACCGCGTCGTAGATAGCAGCGTTCACAATCGCTAATGCGCGTATCTGAAGCGGCGGTGACGGCGTGCTGGCGCGAATGACGGTCTCGGCGAGTTTCGTTCCAATCCGTGACCATATCGGCACGGCTGCTGGAACTGGTGATGAGCGCCGCACAGGCAATGCCGGCGGCGACGATGTGTTTGATTTTCATATATCATGATGTTGGCTGTTGTTGATGATTGCTTTCCTTTTCCAAACGGATTGCGGAGGCCGTGCTGCACGAAATCGCTAATTTTTCTCGCGGCTTGCCTTTTTCATGCGGCCCTGATACACCGTTGACGTGAAGACTCTGCCAGGGACCATCCATGGCCAGAGCGATCTGTTCGCTCCGACCCATTGAGCGTGATTCTCGCGGCTGGAAGAACCCAAGCCGACCCGGAGGTTGCGCAGGCCGCGCTCGCGCAGCTTGTGCCAAACCTATTGGGCGCCGCTTTACAGTTTCGTGCGCAGCCGCGGGCACACCATCGCACGATGCGCAAGACCTTACCCAGAGTTTTTCGCTTATCTGATCGAACACAAGATCTACGCCCGCGCCGATCGGCAGAAGGGCAAGTTCCGATCCTTTCTGCTGGCCTCACTGAAGAATTTCCTGGGGCACGCTTATGACCGCGAGCAAACGCTGAAGCGCGGCGGTTCGACTCGATTTTCTGCCTTTGGACGACGCGCGGGCTGAGGCGGCGGAGTCGCTTTTCCAGACTCGGGCGGTTTCACTGACGCGTTAGCGGAAGATCTCGTTTTCGAACGCAGCTGGGCGGACGCGTTGGTCGCGGCTGGGCTGGAGCGGCTATCGCGCAGATCTACCGCAAGGCGAGGGCAAGGAGAAGCTCTTCGAGGAATTAGAATCTATCCTTACCGGCAGCGCCGATCCACTGCCGACTTACGATGAATTGGCCGCGCGGCTGGGCTTGGCAGCCTCAACTCTGCGCAGCCATGTCACCCGGCTGCGAGCGCGTTACCGTGATGCGTTGAGAACCGAGGTTCGCCGAACTGTGGAGAACGACGCACAAGTGGACGACGAGTTCCACGAACTTCTGCGGGTGTTGACGCGGAACTAAAGGATCGCCCACGATGGAAACGCGAGCAGTATCTCGTTTCGATCTGCTCGACCTTGCGGCAGAACGCCTGAATGTGAACGGTGTCTGCAGTTTGTTTAGTTCGCGCCGGCTCAGTCCGTCGCCGACCACTGAATTTGGGCCAGCAGACGCATCGCGTTTCGGCGATTTCGAGATCGCGCAGCGCACGATGGCTCGGACTGGGAACTCGACGCGGGCAGCGGGCGTCACCACTGTGCGCTGGATATGGTATTGCACCGGACAGTGGCGCTAAAAGTAATCGATTTACCGGCGGCAGGAGACGGCCTCATGGACGGTGCGCGAGCGTTTCCTGCGCGAGGCGCCGCGGCAGCTTCTTTGCGGCATGCCAATGTGGCGGCGCGTTTTCCAGTTCGGCGCATTGCCCAACACAACACGCTGCTACTATGCGATGGAATTGGTCGAGGGCGAAACACTCGACGCACGCGTGCGGCGCGATGGTCCGCTCAAGCTCGACCTGGCTTTAACCATCGTGATCCAGATTACACGAGCATTAATGGCCGCGGCCCATCACGGTTGATCCATCGCGATCTAAAGCCGGGTAACATCATGCTGACGGGCGCTGAAGAGAGCCGACGAAGTCGGGGCCAAGGTCATCGACTTTGGCCTGGCCAGGACAACCGCCGATGCAGCTGGGGAAATGGATCTGACACATGGCGCCTTTTGTTGGCACCCCAACCTTTGCCAGTCCGGAGCAATCTCGACCGCCGCGAGCCAGATCCCCGTTCCGACATTTTACCCGTTAGGCGTGACACTCTGGGTACGCCTCACCAGGCTTGTGCCGCGTCCAGGACGGACGATCGAAGAGATTCGTCATCGTCAGGCGCACGCCGCTCTTGCCGGTTGAGCAACTCGTGGCGAAAAAAGTGCCCTCCCCACTGATCGCCACTGTTGCGCAGGACGCTCGCAGCGAATCCCGCCGACCGGCCCGCATCTGCGCGGGAACTGCTAGAGGCTCTGGGGATCCTGCCGGGCAAAAGTCATCCGCCAGCCGCTGCCAAGGTTCCGGCTTAATAGGTTGGCCGCTCTCTTGCTGATAATTGCGGTCATCGCAGCGGCGTGATGCTCGCAGGTTCCTACTGTTGCAGAAAAGCAAGCCGCCAGCTTTCAATGATACGCCGCGTCAGCTGAGAAAATCCGGTGGCGGTGCTGCCCTTCGATGATTTGAGCGATGAGAAAGGAAATGCCTTTTTGCTGACGGCATTCAGGATGATGTCCTCAGACGGCCTCGCCAAGATCGCTGGATTTGAAGGTTATTGGCCGACATTCCGTGATGTCTTACCGCGGGTCGGCGACGCGCACAATAACTTGCCCGACATCGGCAGGGCACTCGGTGTGACGAAGCCTTGTGGAAGGCAGCGTGCGGCGGATTTCGCGATCGCGCGCGTGGGCGTCCGCCTGATCGAGTGCCCGGACCGAGCGCCAGCTCTGGGCGGAGAAGTTACGACCGTGCGATCGCCGATTCACTCACCCTTCAAGGCGAACTTGCGCGCGAGATTGCCGGCGCGATGCGCGTCACGCACTTTCGCCCCAGGAGAAGGCGCAGATCGAGACGAAGCCGACGCAAAACGCTGAGGTACGTACTCACTTTACCTCCGCGGCCTCGCTTCTTCTTCTTCCAGTCGAACCAGCGCCAGCCGCTCTGCCACCGACATGTCCATCGCGGTGAAATGCTTTCAGGATGCAGTGAAGCTCGATCCAAATTTTGCCCTCGCCTGGGCTAAGCTTTCGCGAAGCCTGGCTGGCTTTATCCGAGTTACACCGCGGCGGCGCAACAAACAGGATGCGGGATCCGCCGGGCGGCCGAAACCGCGGCACGTTTGCAACCCGACGCCGAAGAAACGGCTCCTGCGGCGCGGGCTTACTATGCAGGCTCCGGGTCAACCTTCGATTACGCTGCGAGCTCGCGCGCATTTTGAGCGGGCACGTCGCATCGCGCACTAACAAAATGCGAAGCATCACGGCCGGTCTGGCCGATCTTGCTCCAGGCTCAGGGTCACTGGAGTGAGCATCTCGCCCTTGGTGCGTGAGTCTCGCCGGCTGGATCCGCGCAATCCGGAACTATGGGCAGTCGAGGCGCGCTTTTTGCGATGGACGAAACAACATGTCGCCGCCGATCACGCGCCTCGACGAAGACGCTTGCCATCACTCCCGATGCCGCTGGCCTCATCTCCCAGAAAGCGATACTTTTTCAGAGGCGCAAGGGGATCTCCAGAACTCACGCGCCTGGCTTTCACGGCGACAAAGTCAGGCTGAGCGATCCCGAGTCGATCAGAGTCGAAGATACCCAATGGCTCATGGAACGCCGCCCGGAACTTGCGGTCCATGCCTGGCAAACGGTCCTGGGAAACCCTGATGCCCACCGCGGCATCGTCGAGTGGCAGCGGGGTAAGTCCTCTCGGCCGCAGCGCAACTACTCGCCCGCGATGCCACAGGCGCGCGAACGACTCCGGCTGCAAGCACTGAACCGAGGATGGAAGTGTCCAGTGAAGGAAGATCCGGCGAACGCCTACTGTGTGATGCAATCTGGCGCGCATCTGCGCGGGATTAGGCGAGAAAGCGGCGGCTTTACGCGAAGGCGAACACGCTCTGCAACTGCTGGGCACCCGCGATGCCTCGCGTCGAGTCAATTGGAAACGGTAGTTGCGCGGCTCGGTGCGAGACGCGTTGGGGAAAAGGATCGCGCCATGAGCATGGCGCTCGTAGGCGCTTGGTAACTGTGCCCGGGCGGCCCCACTCTCGCCGAGCTACGGCTCCATCCGGATTAGGGATCGCTTTGCGCGAGCACCCGCGTTTCCAGAAGCTGCTCGCGGGGCCCGGAGCCGGAAAACGGTCTGCTAGGGCTAACTCCATAAATCGTTCTCCTGTAGCGACCGTCTGCGACCATCGATCGAGTTGCGTTCGAAAATTCTGACGCTGCCTTCAATTCGGTGTTGGACCCATGCGAGTTGCGCTCAGGGCGGGCTGCTGAACGGTTTCTTCGTGAGATCCGACATCAGCGGGCTTCTAATTGTTGCTCACGGCTCGACGGTGAACCCGGATTCGAGCGCGCCGACGCTGGCGCACGCGGCGGAGATTCGGCGTCGGAAAGTTTTTGCGGATGTGGAGTGCGCGTTTTGGAAAGAGGAACCGAGCTTGCGCGACGCGTTGTTTCTGTTCGATCCCGAATCGATTCGTGAAGTTTACGTGGTGCCGAATTTCATCAGCGAAGGTTATTTCACGCAGACGGTGGTCCCGCGCGAGCTTGAGCTGAATGGGCGGATCACGAAACGATCGAATGGACAGATCTGGAGATATTGTGAGCCGGTTGGAAATCATTCACTGATGACGGAGCTGCTGCTCAAGCGCGCGAGAGACGTCGCACCTGATGTCGATCCGGCCGAGACGAGTTTGCTGATCGTTGCTCACGGAACCGATCTGAATGAAAACAGCGCCGTCGCAGCGAAGCGCGAAGCGGAAAAGATCCGGGCGCTTGGAAAATACGCGGCTGTGCTCAATGTTTACATGGAAGAACCGCCGCTCGTGTCTGACTGGCGGAAATTAACCGAAACTCCAAACGTGGTTGTGGTGCCATTTTTTATTTCTGACGGATTACACAGCTACGAGGACATTCCGAGGTTGCTGGGAATGGCAATGGAGCGACGGCGTTCCCGAGCCGTCGAAGGCAGCCCGATGGGCGGCTCGGAAGCCGCCCCTCGGCTTGAAGGAGATCTTTCAGCCACGAATCCGTACGCCATCGATGGTCGCAATGTTGTTCTACGCTCCATCCATCGGCACCGACCCAGGTGTTGTTGACATCATTATCGAGCAGGCGAACGCGGCCGCAAAAAGTTGAAATCGTGCTGGCGCTCGGTTTCTTATGCGCGAGATTGCTTTCCCGCGAATGAAAGAAACCACGTGCAAGAAGCTTCAGGAGATCGGGGGTTTGCGTTGGCCGGCGGGTGCACGCGAAAGCGAATGAAGCAACTCGTGGAGATGATTCGCGCCGCGCGCGATTATCGCTGGGTCGGCGTTTACAAGATCATTAAGGACGAGTTCGTGATTATGGCCGAGAGCGGCGAGGAACCGGCGACGTATCCACGTTTTCCAATTAGCCAGGGGTTGTGCGGTGCGGCCCTGGAGTCCGGCCAACCCGTCATCGTGGGCGACGTGAGCAAGGATCTGCGGTATCTGCCGACGTTCCATACAACTCGTTCCGAGATCATTGTGCCGATGCGCAACGACCACCGGCACGTTCTCGGGATGCTCGATGCCGAGAGCGATAAATTGAATGCCTTCGACGACGAAGACCTGCAGTTTCTCGAACGCGCAGGCGGTTTAATCGCTCATTGTTTGCACTAACGGATGTGCCGGCGCGCCCGGCCCGCGCTAAACTGGGTCGCGCCCTAGCAATGGCAGATTTGATTGAGGAAATTTTCAACGGCCTTGCTGCGCCGTTTTACTTCGGTCAAATCCTGGTCACAAACGAGAGACGGCGGCGGTTTTGTCCTGTTGCATCGCGATGACGCATCGCTCGATCAGTTGCAGACGTATCAGAGACGCGGAAGACGCGATCGAAATCGCAGAAATGCGATGACGCGGGAAACTATCGTCCGCTCAAAACCGCGCCGAACTTGCGACATGGCTGGCGGCTGGAGCTCGCTACCGTCGAAGAACTGAGACGTGCGCTGGATTATTTTTATCCAGGCCGGCTCGCGGTTTTCGCGGCGTGGAAAAGCGACTACCTCAAAACGACGGCCTTGCGCGAGACACTGGATCGTCAGTCAGGAATGTATCGCGTTGCCGCAAAAATTTCCGATCCACAGATCAACGATCTTGTGGCGGACTTTTGTCGGTCCGATAGCGGATGCCTCAGAACTATTCTATGGAAACGCGATCGGAACGGTGTAATCGCGTCGACGAAATTGCCGAAAGAAAAGTTTGATCCTGCGTATGATCAAGTGATGGCGGCTTGTAGCCGTCGCCCTAGGGCACGCGCGCGATTCGCACGCGCCTTCGTCCACTCCGGCGTGGCAGGCAGCGAAGCGGCTACAGTTCCGTTGCTTTGCCAGGAAGCGTGCAATCTTCTGGTCGCCGAGTGCCGCAAAGTCGGTGAAAGGCGAAAGCGCTTAATCTGTAGCCACCGCCCTGCTGGGCGGTCTATCGCGATTTCAGTATCATCACAATAGATGACGGCGCACAGCGCCGTGGCTACAGAGCAATTTGACGGCGGTCAGAGACCGCCGCTACAGCTCACAGATGATCATTCGCGCGCGCATTGTTGTCGACGATGGACGGAGCGCCCATCGAGAACGGTGCGGTCGCTGTTTCGGGGAATCGGATCGTCGACGTTGGCAGATTTGATGACATCAAGACGCGCAACGCCGGCAACGCTGTCGATCTCGGCGAACAAGTGTTATTGCCCGGGCTGATCAACGCGCATTGCCACCTCGATTACACCTGTTTGCGCGGAAAGATCCCGCCACAGAAGTCTTTCACCGATTGGATCCGGGCGATTAACGCGGAGAAGTCGGAGCTCTCGCCGAAGGATTATGTCGCCTCAATTAACGATGGTTTCGAGGAGGCGAAAAGATTTGGCACAACCGCGATTGCGAATTTGACCGCTTTTCCGGAATTGATCCCGCAGGTTCAGCCGCCGATTCGCACCTGCTGGTTTGCGGAACTGATCGATATTCGCGCGCCGGAGCGCGCAAATGAACTTGTCGACTCTGCAATTGAATCACTCGGTAGGGCGCGACCTAGTTACCCGAGCGAAGCCGGGCGCGCCGTTGGGGCCTCGCGCCGCACGCGTTGTTCACGGCGTCGAAAGATCTTTTTCGCCGGTGCGAGGAGATCGCGCAACAGGAACACATTCTACTGACGACGCATTTGGCCGAGTCGCGCGAAGAGATGGAGATGTTCCGCGATGCTTCGGGGCCGCTCTACGAGTTCATGCAAGAGCATCGGGCGACCGATGGATGACTGCGGGAATGCAAACGCCGCTGGGATTATTCTGGATTTGATTGGTAGCGGCGGTTCACCGAACCGCCCGCGGGCGATTGAGGTCAATCGCCCCTACCTTCCTGGATCGTGGCGCACCTGAACGAATTGACCGAAAGCGATTTCGAGTTGCTGGAAAGATCCAATTCAAAATTTCACGTCGTGCACTGTCCGCGAAGTCACAACTATTTTGGCCACAGCCCATTCGCATTCGATCGCCTGCGCTCGCTCGGCTTTAACATTTGCCTCGGCACGGACAGTCTCGCGAGTAACGAAAGCCTTAGCTTGTTTGCCGAGATGCGCGCTTTTCAAAAGAACTTTCCGCAGGGTTTCACCGGAGGAAATTTTGCAAATGGTGACCGTAAATCCCGCGCGCGCGTTGCGATACGAAAATGCGCTCGGCCAAATACGGCCCGGCTTTGGAGCAGATCTCATCGCGGTTCCGTGCTCCGGCTCAACCGGATATCTTCGAGCAAATCCTCGCGTGCGATGCGCCCGTTAGCTGGTCGATGGTAAACGGAAACACGTAATCACGCACGCAAGGAATGACGGCTTCCCAGCCGTCAACGACTCGGCGGCTGCCCAAGCCGCCGCTCCTTGAGCTTGCCCACGGCTGACGACGCCCGTAAACTCGGCGTATGGCCGCACAGGGAATGCAACAGAGGCAAAGCCTCGCCTTGCAGCAAGTTCTGTCGCCGCAGCTGCAACAGAGCCTGCTCATTCTCCAGACGCCGCTGCTCGAGCTGCGCAACCTGGTTCAACAGGAGATGGAAACAAATCCCGTGCTGGAAGAGTTGCCGGAGGATTCAGGCGCCAACGAGCGCAGCGAGGCTGAAGCCTCAGCCGACGAGAATTTCAGGGACGAATTCGAAAAATTGGCGAGCCTGGATGAGGAATGGCGTGATTACATGGCGCAGTCGGCCAGCTCCAACTTCGATGGCCGGCGCGGTTCGAAGGAAGCAGACGAGAAGCGCCAGTTCCTGTTCGATTCCATTCCGGTCCAGGAAACGCTTCAGCAAAATCTCATCGCGCAACTGAACCAGACCGTGCTCAGCGCCGATGACCGGAAAGCTGCGGAGCTGATCATCGGCAACATCGACGACGACGGATTTCTCCAAAGCACCCCCGAGGAAATGGCGCTGAACTCCGGAATTCCACAGGACGATTTCGAAAGAGTGCTTGGATTAATCCAAACTTTTTATCCTGCGGGAGTTGGCGCGCGTGATTTACGCGAGTGTTTGCTGATCCAACTGCGGCGACAGGGCAAGGAACACAGCCTCGAGCACAGGATCGTGTCCGAGCACATGGACGACCTGGGCAGGCATCGCTTTCTGGAGATCGCGCGCCGAATGGCGATCAGCGTCGAGGATGTGCAAAAGGCCGCCGACAACATCGCGCGACTGAATCCTCGCCCCGGCCAGGTTTTCGCTGCCGCGCCGCAGAATTACGTGTTGCCGGACGTGATCGTGGAAAAGGTGGACGGCGAATATCAGATCGCCTTCAACAACGAACAGATTCCCCATCTGCGGATCAGCAACCTGTATAAGGACATCATTGCGTCTGGCGACGCGCAGACCAGCGACGTCAAAGACTACATCCGGGACAAAATCCGCAGCGGCAAATTTCTGATCCGCTCGATCCATCAACGGCAGCAAACAATTATGAACATCGCGCAGCAGATCGTTTCGCGGCAGCGCGATTTCCTCGAGCACGGCCCATCGCATTTGAAGCCGATGACGATGGCAGAAGTCGCCGAAGCCGTCGGCGTGCATGAGACCACGGTTAGCCGCGCGGTGTCCGGCAAATACATGGCCACGCCCCAGGGCGTTTTCGAGATGAAATACTTTTTCACAGGCGGCTATCAAACTGCGACCGGCGAATCGCTGAGCAACACCAGCGTGAAACAAGCCATTCTCGACCTCGTGAAGCATGAGAGCGGCAGCGCGCCGTTGAGCGATCACGAGATCGTCGAGATTTTGAGCGAGCGCGGCATTCCCATTGCGCGACGCACCGTCGCCAAGTACCGCAGCGAGCTAAACATTCTGCCAAGTCACATGCGGCGGAAATATTGAAGTGCTGTGGAGCGGCCGTTGAGCGTTAATGGCAAGTGAAACTCCGATGCAGCCCGCGCCGGATTCGGCGGTGGCGGCGGTTGCTCGCTCCACCAGAGCGCGCTGATGAAATATTCCTCGAAGGCCCGAACTCGCGGTTCGCAGAGTTTTGCACGTTGCTGCGAGTCATGCGCGATTTCCTGCGCGGATATCGCGCTCTTCATTTCGTTGGTCCTTGCGTAACCGTCTTCGGCTCAGCGCGAATCAAACCTGACGATCCGCATTACGAACTGGCCCTGAAGATGGGCGCGGCGATTGCCCGGCTCGGCTTCACGGTGATGACCGGCGGCGGCCCGGGCATTATGGAGGCGGCCAACCGCGGCGCAAAGAGGTCGGCGGCCGCTCGGTTGGATGCAACATCGAGCTGCCATTCGAGCAAGCATCCAACATGTATCTCGATCGTTGTGTCCGGCTGCATTATTTTTCGTTCGCAAAGCGCTGCTGATAAAATATTCCTACGCCTTCGTGGTTATGCCCGGCGGCGTCGGCACCCTCGACGAGCTTTTTGAGGCGCTCGCTCTGATTCAGAACGGGAAAATCAAAAATTTTCCGGTTGTCATCATGGGAACCGATTACTGGAGGCAACTGATCGGTTTCATCGAACAGATGGCGCAGCGTGGGAAAATCAGCTCCTCGGATTTAAACCTGATTTTACGCGACGGATTCTGTTGAAGAAGCCATCGCGCACATTCGCGCCAAGGCGATTGAGCGATTTGGGCTTAAACGCGTAGCACACATGCGCCGCCACTTCCCATGGCTCGGGGAGCGTGGCTTTCCCGGCAAAGGTCCGGATATTTGTTAGCGCCCGGCGGCGGACTGACAGGCGTCAGGCCTTCAGTTTAGTCCCGCGAGAGCAATTGGCAATTCGGCGGAACAATCAGCTGAATCGCCTTTGGGTACGGCTTCATATCGGACCGTCGAAAAGCTTAACGGGTTCACCATCCAGATTGACTGGAATTGCTTCTTCAGGATGCACCTCCAGCCAGGGCGTTTGCCAATAGGAGATATACTCGCCATCGGGTGGAAGCTGTTGCAATTCTCGCGCGGCGGCGAGCAGCGCTGTTGGCGAGATCTGACGAACGACAAGCACATCGAGCAAACCGTCGTCGATGCATGCACGCGGAGCGACTTGGATACCGCCGCCCGTCTGGCGCCCGTTCCCAACGATTGCCACCGGCCCGCTGCCAGTAATTTCGCGGCCCGGCAAGATGAGCCTTCCTTGATAATGATGAAGGTTGATCGCCAGAATTGCACCCATCACGGTGTAGGCGGCAGGACCAAGCAGGCGTTTGAGTTCCGGTGATGTGGTTGCGGTGATCTCGGCACCGAAGCCAGAGCTGGCTGCATTGATAAACCAGTGGTCATTGGCCTTGCCGACATCGATTGGCACTGCCTCACCTTTCATACAGAGCGCCAGCGCCTTCGCCGGATCACGCGGAATACCGCATCCAGTCGCAAAATCATTGGCGGTGCCGAGCGGCACTATTCCCAATATGGGTCGCGTAGCCTCGGAGAGATCCATCAAGCCGTGAAGAACCTCGTTCAGTGTGCCGTCCCCACCGGCTGCAATCAGCTAAATCCACTTTGCCTGCTTCCGACACAAATCGCCGCGCATCTCCCTTTTCCAAGTCACTCGCACTTCGATGCGATGTCCGGCTGCTCGTTGCCGAGCAACTGCCGCGCGGAGGGCGTCATTCCCAGCTACTTTCCCGTTGAGAATCAAATGAACCCTTTTGCTCCTCGGTTTGGTTTTCATCGAGACGGCACGGCGGTTTGAAAAAGTGTTCGTCTTTGCAAGACGAATCGGCAAGCGCGCGAATAAAAATGGGCGTCTATTCGCAATCGCTGCCAAGCTTCACTCTGTTGTGATCGCAAGGCCAATCGCGGAGATTGATCTGTGAATGTCGCAATCTTCAGCGCAAAAAATACGACCGCGAATTTCTCAACGCGGCAAATGGCTCGCTTCATAAACTGCGTTTTTCGAGCCGCATTTGAATGAGGAAACTGTAGGACTCGCCACGGGATTCGAAGCCGTGTGCGTGTTTGTGAATGATCACGTGGACGCTGCGGTGATAGCGAAGCTGCGTTCGTTAGGCGTGCGGCTGATCGCGTTGCGTTGCGCCGGTTACAACAATGTCGATCTCTCAGCCGCGACGAAACACGGCATCACAGTGGTGCGCGTTCCGGCGTACTCGCCTTACGCGGTGGCCGAGCACACGATCGCCCTTATGCTGGCGCTCAACCGGAAAGCTGCATCGCGCGTATAATCGCGTCCGCGAAGGTAATTTCGCTCTCGACGGCTTGGTCGGGTTCGACATGCACGGCAAAACAGTCGGCGTGATCGGCACGGGACAAATCGGGACTGTGGTGGCGCAAATTCTCACCGGATTCGGTTGTCCGACTTTGGCGTTCGATCCATTTCCAAATGCGACCTGTCGGTCTCTCGGCGTGCGGTACGTCGAGCTGAACGAATTGTTGGCGCAATCAGACATCATCAGCTTGCATTGCCCGCTCACGCCGGAGAACAAATACATCATTAGTGACGCCGCCATCGCCAGAATGAAGAACGGCGTCATGCTGATCAACACCAGCCGCGGCGCGCTGCTGGATACCGTCGCAATTATCGAGGGGCTAAAGAGCGGCAAGATCGGTTACCTCGGCCTCGACGTTTACGAGGAGGAAGAAGAAATCTTTTTGAGGATCGTTCGGGGTTGATTCTTAGCGACGACGTGTTCGCGCGGCTGCTCACGTTTCCAAATGTGATCATCACCGGCCACCAGGCTTTCTTCACGCGAGAAGCCTTTATTGAACATCGCGGCCACAACCATCGACAACATCACGAAGTTCGAGAACAATCAGCCGCTCGAGAAGCTGGCAGGCTGATTCCGATGCGGCCGAAGCAGGCGTCGCCGAGCATGACTGGCAAGTTGTTGGTTTTGCTTTGCAAAAATTGCGTGGCAGTTTGCGCCGCATACCCGCGACGGACGCTGTTTTCTCGAAGGGATTCTTGTAAATGCATACGAGACTTGTCGCCGGCATAATTGCCGCGTTTGCGGTTTCGAGCGCGGTCGTCAGCGCTGAACAGCAACGGCCAGCATTTCGAAGTGCCACCAAAGGATGTTGCCAAGGCCGAAGAATTGGCGAACCAGCTCGCGGCGCTTTCACGCAGAGTGGATCCAAACGAAGCGACGCTCGTGGCACAATGCGCCTTTTCCACGGTGGCGCAGCTAAGGCAGGAGTATCGGATGTTTGGCACGCCGATCTTTAACAATTTCCTCGTCTATCACGGCTGGAGGAAACGCGGCTATTGCTTTCAATGGACCGAGGACCTGCTTCTTGCGCTGGACACGCTGAAACTCAAGACGCTTGAACTTCACTGGGGTGACACGCTACCGGGACACATGGCGCGAGAACAATTGCCTGGTCGTTACGGCGAAAGGACAGCCGTTTGAGCGCGGAATGATTCTTGAGTGCTGGCGTCATTTTGGACATCTCCGTTGGAATCTGGTCCCGTCGGATCAGGACCCATACTACGAGAACACGAAATGGGCGGAAAAGCGTCCGCGCGCGCGCGCAGCGGCGAAAACGTCTCGGGCCCGGAAACGTCATGACGTCGTTCCAGACGCAAGTCCGAGAGTACATGCCCAAGAGCTCGCGACCAGCTGATTCGCGAAAAGACGAACCGCGGAATCCAAATGCGCATCATGCCTCCGAGGCAGCTGCTACATCGCGCGCAGCGCGACGCGCTCCTCGGAAAATCGCTTGCGCAAACCCCGCCAGTTGTCACAAGCTCCGAGGCCGATGAACAGCTCAGGGCGTTCACAAACTTGCGCGCGTGTTCTTGTTGCGAGCCGTTCTGTTTGCAGCGTTTTCCTGACACTTCTCGTCAGCGTCTCGCCGCGATTGCACGGATGCATTCACGCGTGACGCGAATCGCAGTGACCACGTGTGCGCGATCACGCTGATCGCGTCGGGTAGTTATGAGCACGGGGCTCAGCCGCCACGGTCATCAGCCGCGCCAGCAATTTGATGTTTGCTTCGCAGCAAGCGCGGACGCTGACTCCTACCTGGGTTAAGCCACTCTTCCTTAGCGCGCACATCTTCGCGCACGCGCCGCCGCGCGCTGGTTTAAATTGTAGGGCGTCTGTGCCAGCCGACGCGACGCCGGGTGACTAACGAGGAATTGGCGTCTGCACAGCGACGCGCCTACAACGCTCTGCGCGCTTTTCCACTGGCTTCACGTAATTCGTGAACGCTGCAACCAATCACAACTTTGAAAAACTTATTTGAAGAACTATCTCAATGAAAAAATTTCTGATCGCATCAGTGGCAGTGTCGCTTATGCGCAACATTGCCTTGGGTCAAGACGCGCCTTCGGCATCGGCAAGTCCAAGCCCTTCACCCGCAGGCACAGAAGAAACGGAGCGCGTGGTCGTCCAAAGTCAGGAGATGGACATCACGCGTGAACAGATCGTCCCGAGTCTCGGTGCCACCCGTTACACGGTCGGCCCTGACCGACTCGACTCGCAGGCGGAGGGCGAAAACGCGCCCTTTAACCAAACGCTCTTGCGTTTCCCCGGTGTCGCAGCAGGATTCGTTCGGACAGCTTCATGTCCGCGGCGAACATGCGAATTTACAATACCGCATCGACGACGTGCTTCTCCCGGAGAGTATTCCGGGTTTTGGCCAGGTCCTGAGACCCGCTTCGCGGACAACATTTCGCTCATTACTGGCGCGCTGCCGGCACAGTTTGGATTTCGCAATACGGGCGTAATCGATATTCACACAAAGAGCGGCGCCGTTTTCCAACAGGGCGACGCAACGGTCTATGGCGGAAGCTTCGACACGATTATGCCGAGTTTTGAGTACGGCGGTGTGGCGGGGAAGCTGAATTATTACTTGCACCGGGAGTTATCTGCACGATGGCATCGGGATCGAGAATCCGACGGGCAGCGCCAACCCGATCCACGACGACACCGATCAATATCAGAATGTTTGGATATTCTTCGTACATTCTCGACGACACCAGCCGATTCGTGTTGCTGACCAGCGGCTACCACGGTGATTTCGAGATTCCGAATAATCCCGGGCAAACGCCGCAGTTCACCGACATGGGAAGATCGAAGTTCAATTCCGCCGCGCTCGATGAGACCCAGGTCGAGCAAGATGCATATGCCATTCTCGCCTATCAAAAGAAGATCGACGATTTCAACATGCAGGCGTCGGTTTTCACCCTTTATAGTTCGGTCCTGTTTCGGCCCGATAATGTCGGCGATCTCATTTTCAACGGCGTTGCCTCACGCGTTGATCGCGACATTTTCTCGAATGGAATCACGTTGGACGCGAGCTACAAACTCAACGATCAACACACGCTCCGCGGCGGATTCCTTATAACCGCGCAGCATGCCACCGTCGGAACGGCGACACTGGTTTTCCCGGTCGATGCCAATGGCAACCAGACCAGCGACATTCCCCTGCGCATTGTAGATAACTCCGGCAAGCTACGGCTATTTCTACGGATTCTATTTGCAGGATGAATGGAAACCGTTCGAACAACTCACGATCAATTTCGGCGGTCGGTTCGACATCGTGGACGCGTTCGCGCACGAGAACCAGCTCAGTCCGCGGATCAATATCGTTTACGAGCCGTTCAAAGGGACGGCGTTGCACGCCGGTTATGCGCGCTATTTCACACCGCCGCCGCTGGAGAATGTCGAACAAGGCACGATCTCAAAGTTCGACGGCACAACCAACGAATCCGCTATTCAGAAGGATTCCGTCACGAAATCGGAGCGCGCGCATTATTTCGATGCGGGCATGACGCAGCAAATTGCCAAAGGTTTCAATGTAGGCATCGATGGTTTCTACAAGAGCGCGCACTCGGTCCTGGACGAAGGGCAATTCGGCGAGGCGCTTATTCTTTCGTCGTTCAATTACAAGCGTGGCGAGATTTACGGAGGCGAATTCACGGCAAACTATGACGAGGGTGGGTTCACCGCGTATCTGAATGCGGCCTATGAATGGGCGCGCGGCACGAACGTCAGCTCATGCACAATTCTTATTTGATCCAGATGAGTTCGCCTTCATCAAGAAGAACTGGGTCTTTCTCGACCACGATCAGCGCTTCACCGGCTCGGCCGGCATTTCCTACACGTGGAACGACTGGCAGGCGGGAATCGATGGACTTTATGGCAACGGGTTACGCCGGGGTTTTGCCAACACCCAAAGAACCATCCCTACGAGACATTCAACGTGCACTTGTCAGCGCCGGATTCAGATCACGGAGAAGACTGCCGCTCAAAATCCGTTTCGATGTGGTGAACATTGCTCGACAAAGATCTACGAACTGCGCGACGGCAGCGGCATTGGGGTCGGCGCGCCGCAATTCGGACAGCGACGCGGGTTTTACGGAACGGTCGCTTACGATTTTTGAATTACAGAGCGCGTTGGCCGTTTTTCTGTGATCGCGCTATTCTAGATCGAGATGCATCGCACGGATCACTCGCGTTTTCGTAAGCGACACGATTTCGTGCCGGATTTTTCGCACGCGGAACGGCGCACGCGCATCGTGATCGGTATCACTGCCGCGATGATGGTTGTCGAGATCGTCGGCCGGCCTGATGTCGCACTCAATGGCTTTGCTGGCCGATGGCTGGCACATGAGCACGCATGTCCTGGCGTTCCTCATAACGGCCGCGGCGTATTATTTCGCCCGAACACAAGCCGGCAATGCGCGCTTCAGTTTCGGCACCGGAAAAATCGGGTGCTAGGCGGGTTCACCAGCGCGGTCGTGCTCGCGATTGTGGCGTTCCTGATGGCGGGCGAATCAGTGCACCGGCTCTTTGCTCCACTGGAAATACACTTCAACGAGGCGATCGGAATCGCTTGCCTTGGCTTGTTGGTGAATCTGGGCTGCGCAGTCCTGCTGGCCGATCGCCACCACGAACACGACGGCGGCAGCGCACATGATCACGACTTAAATCTGCGCGCAGCATATATGCACGTGCTGGCCGATGCGTTCACTTCCGTCCTCGCGATCACGGCATTAACGGGCGGCAAATTTTTCGGCTGGGCGTGGCTTGATCCGGTCGTGGGAATTGTCGGCAGTGGCGTGGTTTTCTCATGGTCTTACACGCTGTTGCGCGATACCAGCGGGATTCTGCTCGATCGCACGCCGCCGTCATCAGATTTGCCTGACGAAATTCGCCGTGCGGTGGAGAGCGATGGCGATTCGGTCGTGACCGATTTGCATGTCTGGCAGGTCGGCATCGGAAAATTTGCCGCCATGGTTTCGATCGTGGCGCACGAACCGAAGAGCTGCGATTCGTATCGAGCGCTGCTGCGCGGATACCGACGAACTGGTCCACGTGACAATCGAGACGCACCATTGCCCCGAAGACCACGCGTCGGTCGCAAGCGCCTAGGAGTCTGTTGAAGTACTCAGCCATGCCGCGTTGCTGCCGATTTTTCGTCTCTCAAGCGCGCGAGGAGGGCGCATACCCGACGCGGTCTGTAACCGACGAGCAACACCGGAGAGGCGAAAAAGCGGCGCAACCGGAGGGCGAGAGCGCCTTGGGCTGTCTGGCAGCGTTGCTCACTCCTCACAGGTCGCTTCGGACATGCTCGTCGCTCGCGCCTTGCCATCCAGCCAAAGCGCTCTCGCGCGGTATGGCTGAAGCTCAACAGACTCCTAAATGGCCAACACGCTCTGGCAGGTCATCGCCGCTTACATTTTCGCTGTCGCCGGCGGATCGATCAGCGCGTCACTGCGCCTCGAGCATAAGCCGCTTTGCGCGCTCATCAGTTTCGCGGCCGGAACGCTTCTGGGCGTAACAATCTTTGCGATTTTGCCCGAGAGTTTTGGCGCGTGCCCATGGTGGGCGGTGTTGCTGGCGCTAATCACCGGCTACGCGCTTTTCTTTTTCATCAGCAAACATGTCCATCATGTTTGCCCTGCTTGCGCGGCCAGTCATTTCGACGCTGATGCCACGCGACATTTCAGCGAAATCGCTACCGCGCTGATCGTCGCCTTGGCAATTCACAGCACGACCGACGGTTTGGCTTTGGGAATCCAAGGCGAAACCCCTGCGACCGGTGCGGCAAAGTGGTCGCTGTTCTCTGCTCTGTGCATCCACAAGGTTCCCGAAGGTCTCGCGCTCGGCAGCCTTTTGATCGGCGCAGGACTGCAACGCGCGGCCGCGGTTGGATGGGTGGCAGCGGTCGAAGCCACAACGCTCCTCGGCGGTGTCATCGGTTATTTCTTCCTGACGAACATCTCCATCTTGTGGCTCGGGCTTAATTATGGCGCACGTCGGCGGCGGGTTTATCTATTTGGCGACACACGCAGTGGTCGGAGAAATGTTGAAGCACGGAAAGAAGCTCGTTTTGACGAGCTTTGCGCTGGGGGTCGCTCTAATCGCGGTTCTCAATGTCGGGTTGCGACTGCTTCGCTAACGCTCGCTCAAGTTGTAGAGGCGCTTGTGCCAAGCGCCTGATATTTTACCCTGCAGTCGCCGCAGCGATCGCCGCTACAACATGCACTCGTTTCACTATCGCGATGGTCATCTCTATTGCGAAGACGTCGACTTAACGCGCGTTGCCACGGAATTCGGCACGCCGACTTACGTCTACAGCGCGGGGACAATTCTCGATCACTACACGCGACTCGACGCCGCGCTCGCGCCGCTGGATCACCTCATTTGTTATGCGGTAAAGGCGAACTCGAATCGCGCTATCCTGAACTTGCTCGTACGTGCGGGCGCCGGCTTCGACATCGTTTCCGGCGGCGAGTTGTTTCGTGTGCTCGCGGCGGGCGGCGATCCGGCCAAGTGCACGTTCGCCGGCGTGGGCAAATCGCGTGACGAAATCGAGTACGCGCTCGGAGCAAGGCGTTTACAGCTTCAACGTCGAGAGTGAAGCTGAACTGGAGTCGATCGAGCGCATCGCCCGCGCAAAGAAAATGCGCGCGCCAATCGCATTGCGCGTCAACCCTGATGTCGATCCGCACACGCATCAGTACATCTCGACCGGCTCCCAAGAGAACAAGTTCGGCATCGCACTGGATCAAGTCAGGGCGGTTTATGAACGCGCGGCCAGAATGAGCAACATTGAGATTGTCGGCGTGCAGATGCACATCGGTTCTCAAATCACCGAGGCGAAGCCGTTCGCGAGCGCAATCGAAAAAGTGGCGCCATTGGTGCGCGAGCTGAAATCGAAATACGCCATCAAGTTTTTCAGCATCGGAGGCGGCATGGGAATCATTTACCGGCGCGCACTGGAGAGCGGATCAGGCAAATGGTGGCACGATCACGGTCAGCGATGCGCGGGATCCGCGTTCAGTGTGCGCGATTACGCTGAAGCAATTGTGCCGCCGTTGCGCGACTTGGGTATTCGGACTCTTGTCGAGCCTGGCCGTTTTCTTATCGGCAACGCCGGCGTTTTGCTCACGCGCGTTCGTTACATCAAGCAAACCGGGAGTAAAAAATTCGCCATTGTCGATGCCGGCATGAACGATCTCATCCGGCCGGCGCTATACCAGAGCTATCACGAAATTGTCGTAGCTCGGTGTCAGACGCCGAAGACCGAGCAGTGAGCAGAGTAAGAGTTGGAAAGGATCGACATCGTCGGGCCGGTGTGTGAGTCGGGCGATTTTTTGCGCTCGACCGGGAAATGCCTGAACTGCAGGAAGGCGATTTGCTCGCAATCATGAGCGCCGGCGCGTACGGATTTGTGATGGCGTCGAACTACAATTCGCGTCCGCTCCCGGCAGAAGCGCTGGTTCGCGGCGATAAGTTCGCGCTGATCCGGAAGCGGCAAACGTGGGAAGACCTGGTGCGCGGAGAAGTGGATGCAGACTGGTAGGGATCCCGCACCTGCGGACCGTCCGCGAAAACTCGGCGCGCTCGCGACGGCGAGCAGGCTGTGATCGCGCCCTACCACTTGCGGAATTTCGTGCTCTGCATAAATAGTCATCCTCGCT
>ERZ1370068.2757-contig-1888_pt1 | contig 22651 bp, 20 predicted proteins | sample MGYA00561227_ERZ1370068 | MGnify/ENA primary metagenome ERZ1370068 (study PRJEB38410, sample SAMEA6850437) | metagenome | study: Metagenomic assessment of the ecological functions of the soil: analysis of the soil microbiota associated with the... | reverse complement strand
TTGTACTTCGTTCAGTTACGTATTGCTGTCAACCCCAGCCCGGCAGACGCAAAGTCGCGATGGGCGCGGGGGCCACCATGCCGGCCCCGCCTGGACGCCACGGTCACGCTTGCGACCAGCGAGCCGAGACGTTCGGTAACCGGATACCACCGCGAAGATGGACGATGCGATCCGCCGCGACGATCGTCGGAGGATCGCCGCCACTCAGGCAGGAAGCGCGGGATCCCGAAGACCGCCGCCAACGCGGCGAGAACGGCCGCCGGAATTGTGATCGCGCGGCGGCGATGAGGCCCTGTCGGAGGCTCAGGCACGGCGCAGGCCTCGTGGTCGCCATCCTTGCCGAAGCGGAACGCCGTCCGAGCAGTGCTGCTGGCTGACGAGCATCGGGATCATCAGCAGGCCAACGAACGCCATGCTGGCCAGGCTGAAGTAGCCAAGGGCGCGGTCACCGAACAAGGCGAGCACGACCCATCGGTCGATGATGGTGATCAGCCAGGCCGAAGATCGAAGCGGCCAGGGCGATCGGCCAGCCTTGCCGGATCAGGTCACGCGTGACCGGGCCGTCCCCTGCTGGAGTCGCCGCTCCGCAGCCGGCGGCTCCCGCCGACGATCAGCGCGGCGCGCCGGCAGGATGCGCGATCCCAGCAGGCCAGCGATCGAGGGCGGCAACAGGAGGAGGCCGAGAGCAGGCCGACGATGCCTTGGGCAAGCATGCCGGCAGCGGCGCGGTGGGAGCCGAACCGACTGCGCAAAGGGATTGGTCGAGGATCTGCCTGCTGCTGGACGAATACCGCTCCGCGACGAGCAGGAAGACCAGCCAGTCCGTCGCCTCGGAGCAGGATCAGTTCCGCCAGGACCGCGGCCGAAAGGCCGGCGAGCGAGCTGGTGGCGACGCCGGCCGCGAGGCGGCAGTTCCGATCGACTCCGCCCGGCGCTCGTTTCCGGCGCCGATCGCCATGGGCACAGCAGAGCCGCCCCGGTCGCTACGCCGAGGGACAGGACGTTGGCGTACTGGATGATGACGGCGATCAGCGACCAGTACCCGAAGACGACGGGACCGAGGACGCCCGCAGCCACCAGGGCGACGACGAGCCTGGCCGCCTGGTCGGTGACGCCACCACTGGCCACGAGCCCAGCCTCGATCGTGACGCGCGGATCCGTGGGGGCTGGGGCGCGGATGGCGTCGATCATGTCGCGGCCATCGATGGGAAGCATCCGACAGCGACATCAGCGCGTCATGTGCGCGGCCGGCGGCGTCATGAACCGGTCCCGTGAATTCGTCCATCGGACGATCCGAGGAAATGAGCCGCTTTCAGTCGCTGGCTCGAATAACGCACGCGTGAGGCGCGCCCAATGCTTCGGCCGTCGGCGCCGTGTGGGCAGACGCGGGCCTCAGGCTCAGGTCGGCCGTCGAGGAGCGTCGGCTTCGATCACGACGACCGGGACCCCGGCGGCGAGGGCGACTTTCGAGGCGCGACGCTCGACCGATGTAGCCACGTGACGTCGCGCGAGCGATCGGTGGCGAGATCGGTTCCCGATGCGCGACTTCGATCCGCTCTTGCGTCCCACGCGATCGGACGATGTCCCGGACGTATTGCCAGTTGCCGTCACCGGGATGGAGCTTCACCGTCAGAACGGCTCCCGGAGTTGGTCGAAGCCGCAATTGCCGCTGTGACCACGGCGGTATTGATGTCACTTCGTGTGGATGGCGTCAACGCCAGGATGATGCGTGCCGCGCCATCCTTCGGGAGCTCGCTTGACGCGCGTGGCCCGCACCACTCGTGAGGGTATCGAAGGCCGGGTTGCCAACCACCGTGAGTCGATCCGGAGCGGTGTGTCGTTCGCGGAACCGGGCGCTGGATCGCTCACTCCCCGTGAATCCGATCGGCCGCCACCGGAACGTATCCGACGTCGTGCTGCGGCAGGCCATGCTGCATCACGGCCGTCAGGATCCCAGGGTTCGGGCTTCAGCCGTAACCGGACTCAGCGCGGTGTTGATCCCGTGGCGAGGAGGATCGCGCGAGGGCAACTCTGGTCGAAAGCCCGCTTGATCGCTTGCCGTTCGACGTGAAGCCACGGAACGCTGCCGCGGAGGAAGACGTCCGAGTCGCGGCATCACCATCGGCGTGAGATCACGGCCGGCCTTTCGAGCAGTGGCGGATGCTGCTCGAAGGCCGCCAGGCCTCGTCCGTCTGTCGTGACGCGGATCACCCGGGATCCGGCGTTCGTCCGCCAACACAGGTCAGCGCGCGAACCAGGACTCCTGCCCGGCAATAACGGAACGCGCGCGGGTCTGCCGCGATGCGCGACGCGCCGGCCTCGAACGATGCGTGCGATGGCGACCGGTCGAGCGGTGCGGATGGCGTCGCAATCTCGACGCCGACGAAACGACGTCGGGATGAGGCGGCATCGGCCTGCGGGTGAGGACGCTCTGGATCCCACTTTTTATGCTCAGGCCCCGAACAGGCGATCTTTGCCGCGCCGCTTCAGCCACGGGGACTGATGCCGGGCGGTCAGGTCGACACCATCCCAAACGCATCGAGGCCAGCCGAGAACGCGGGGTTGAACACTTCGACCGAAGGGCGATGGCGCATCCGATGCATCGAAGTCAGATCGCCGATGGTGGTCAGCGGAGCCGTACCGGGTATCCCGCGACGCACGTGGCCCATGCGCGAATGTCGTCAAATCCGACGGAGTGAACCGTCACCTGTCGTGGTGCCACTCAGGGACCATTCCCTGCCGGCCCTGTACCCGGGGCTGGATCGTCGTCGGGCGCCGAACCTCGGGAAGGCCGCTCGCCAGCGCGACGCCTTAACCAGGACGAGGCGCGCGGAAACCGGCCGCGGATCGACGGATCATGGATGGCAGCCTAGTCGGTCTGGTGGGGTTGGCAATGGCGCTGCATGGGCTCCAACAACATGCAGCCGGCCGGATAGACTGCGGCCGATGTCCGACTCTCCCGTCAAGAAGCCGCCGCCCAGGTCGCGTGTGCGGCCTGTGGGTCGATCGACACCCAGGCGATCATCTTGGGGTTCCACCAGGCCAGCCGTCGTGTGCCGGACCTGCGGTTTGCGCTGGCTCCGGGATCAGCCGACCGGCGGCGAGCTCGAGGTGTTGTACGGGTCCGGGTTCATAGGCCGGTCGAGGCCGGGCGGATCGTTGGTCGGGACCACTGCACCGGATGAACAATGCCATCCGCCTGCGCGAGCTCGGTGGGCTCACCCGGCCGACTGTCGACGTAGGTTGCGAACAAAGTCGCTTTCTTGCCGCTGCGCAAGCCGCTTCAGGATGGCATGGGGTGGGCGTTAATTCTCGGCGGCCTCGGCGGAGATGGCCCGACGGCGAGCCACATCCGAGCTGTCGTCGTGGGCGACTTCCTGACGGTACCGATCGACGACACTTCCGACGCCATCACGATGTGGCGTCCGCCAGGCACCTTCCGGATCCCCGGGCGGCCGTCGAGCGTGCGGCGGCCTTCTGCAGCCTGGCGGGCGACTCGTGATCTCGGTGCCCAGCATTGAAGCCTCAGGCGCTGGATCGGCGGCGGCGGCGATCGTTGGTTCCACCTCGTCTGGCCGCGCCACACCTACCACTTCACCCCGAACGCATTTGCGACGGATGGTGGAGCGGTCAGGCTCGCCGTCAGGCGGATCGGCTTCTTCTATCCGGAGATGGAAGCGATGGGGCTGATCCAGACCTCGCTCGACTGGCTGGTCTGGAGAACTCTATCGCTTTGCCAAGCGGGATCAAGCGTCGCAGTCGATGGAATGCTCGTTGCTTCGATGGCGCTTTGCCGCCGCCGTGTCCCCGCGGCGTGGCCTGGTGCGCGTTCATCGCGCCGGCGCCGGCACGGGCGAGCATGCAGCTCGTGGCCCAGCGTCCCGCGAGCTGAGGTCCGGCTGCCTGGCGGCTGCACCGCGGCCGGGATCGTCCTGAACGGGACCTCTGCACGTCGAGGCCAGAGCGACCGGCCGGTCGATGTGCTTTCGAGGTCGGCGGCGACCCAGCGGTCGAGAGTCGGGCTCGCGCCGCGAGCGGACCTGCCGGGAGACCGGTGATGCCCGGCTTCCATGCGACAGCCGGCGGCGGTGCCACAGGTCGTCAGTCGCGACTCTCGCCACGGCAGCGGCGGTGCGGGGACCGACGAGGCTCATCTCGCCTCGGAGGACGTTCCACAGCGACCGCGGCAGCTCGTCCAGGCTCGACACGCCGGAGGAACCGCCCCGACCTTGGTCACCCGCGGAGTCGCGGGCCATCTTGAAGGCGTGGCCGCTGATCTCGTTGGCGGACGGCAGGTCCGCCAGGCGCGCCTCGGCGTCGCGGGTCATCGAGCGGAACTTGACGACGTCGAACGGCCGCCCGGCCGGTGGGCCGAAACGTCGCTGGCGGAAGATCGGGCGGCCGTCGTCGAGGACCACGGCCGGCGCGATCGCGGCGAACTGCGGGGCTGAGGATCAGCGAAGGCCCAGGCCCCGGGACGGCCAGGTCCACCAGCCGCTTGGCGGCGAGGAGCAAAAGCTCGTGATCCGGCCCGGAGACCAGCGGGAAGACCGGCGTCCATCAGGCTCACTCGACGCGCCCGGCGCTGACCGCGTGGTCGACGCGTCACGAATCGGGATCCGGACGATCTTGCGCTTCCTCCTCTGTCACGATGCGACAGGGCGTCGATCGGCGACCACTGCCAGGAGCGGCAGGCGGATCGCGACCTCGATCGACGACCGTGGCGTGGAGCGTCGCCGCCGAGGTCGTCCGAGGCGAGGCCGAGGATCGGCCACCGACCGGTGGTCAGGAGATGGCCGGGTGCACTCGTCGAGGAAACCACGATGACCCGGAGGCCGGAAGCTCGCGGGTGGTCTCGAGCTTGGCGGCGAAGAGCGTGGGCGCGCAGACCCCGCGCCAAGCACGAGCACGAAAGCGCGTGTTGCGACCCTGCCAGCCGACGGTGCTCCGTCCAGCGGCGGATGACCGCCCGCATGACGATGGTAGAGCGACCGCCTGGACCGGGAGCAGGGCGAGCAGGAACAGCCGGCTGACGTCCGGCAGGTGGAACAGGAAGAGGACGGACGGGAGTGAGCAGGGCCATGAGACCCGGTGGCGCGTGGTGATCGCCCAGCGCGCCTCGCCGCCGGAGCGGCCAGCGCGATCTCGGGCGATACAGGCCGTTCGCCGCGAGGAGTAGCGCCCAGGCCAGCGCGTAGAGCGCCAGGAGCCGCGATGGGCGCCGCGACGGCGATCTCGCGCCACCAGATGGCCCGTCTTCAGCCGAACCGCCGAGATCGACAGGCCCACGAACAGGGTGACCGCCAGGGCGGCGTCGGCGAGGACGAGGCGCGCGGAAACCGGCGCGCTGTCTGGAAACGGATGCATGGACGGCAGCTTCTGAGTCGGTCTGGTGGGGTTGGCGATGGTACTCATGGGCTCCGCCGCGCGCCCCCACGAGCCGGATACGGCGCTGGCCGATGTCCACGACCTCCGTCGGCCTCCCCACGCGCCGAGGACCGAGCTGCGCGGCCGCCTGCGCTCAAGCTCGCCCGACGACTTCCCGAGCTCGATGGCGGCGTCGTCGCCATGTTCGTCAGTGTCGCGCCTGCAAATCGTCGCCGCCGCCGCGTTCATCGCCGAGTGGTTCATCCCGAGGAACCCCGCGCTCACCTCCGGCGCCGGACTTGGCTCGATCCTGACCAGCCTGTCGAGCTGGGACGGCGCGTGGTACCTGGGGATCCGTGCAGAACAGCCCCATCGCGCCGATCCGCTGGCCTCGGAGCTATCGGGACATCGCCCGTTCGCTTTGCCGCTGTACCCGGCCGATCGTCAAGCTCCTGTCGTTCCCGTTCCCTGCCTACGCCGGGGTCGTCGCCATCATCGTCTCGAACGTGCGCGTTCCTCGCTGGCGATCGGGCTGCTCGTCCGGCTCGGGACTCCGTACCTCGGGGCGGCGCCGCGCGCGCTGGCGGCAGGCCTCCTCGTCGATCTATCCGTTCGCCTCCGTGTTCGCGATGGCCTACACGGAGAGCCTCTTCCTGCTCCTCATGGTGGCCGCCTTCCTGGCCGCCGAGCGAGCCATCGAGCGCTGGGCCGGTATCTTCCTCGCCCTCGACCGTGCTCGTGCCGGCTGCAGGGTGTCGGCGCTGATCCTGCCGCTCTGGGATCGCTCATGCTGCGGCAGGACGGCTGGCGGCCCGGACGTCGCATGGCTGTGGCTGCTGCTCCGGGCCGCTCGCGCGGCCGCAGCCTTCCTCGGCTACGTGCGCGTCGCTGTCACCGGCAGCAGCACTGACCGCGTATCCTCGACGCCCAGCAGGCGTGGGGTCGGCAGGGCATCGGCGGGCGCCGAGCCCGGCGAAGACCATCGCGGCCGACTTCTCGCCCTACCAGGGCGCCCTCCATGCGCACGCTCCTCGCCATCGGTCTTCCTGCTCGTCTTCGCCCGCGGTCGACGGGATGCGGCCGAGTACGTGGCTGATCCCGGTCCTGTTCATCGCCGCCGAGCTCTCGAGCGGGTCGCTGGAGGCCGTCGGGCGGGTCACGATGGCTGGCGTTCCCGTTCGGTCTGGATCTGATCGCCAACCGCCGCTCGGCATCGTCGCCCGCCGAGCTTGGCCGCTCGTTTCAGTCGGGCCCTGTTCACACTGGTCGCGCTCCTGTCGTTCGGCGGGTACTGGGTCCCGTGACCGCGGGCTCACGATCGTGCTGCCGGCCTACAACGAGGCCGAGCGGATCGGCCCGGCGCTCGACGAGCTGTTCGGCTACCTGCGACCGGCGCGGCGAGCGCGGCGCGCGACGGCGCGCCGGGGCCGGCGACGCTGCCGGACGCGATCGATGTCCTCGTCGTCGACGACGGCAGCACGGACGGCACCGCGGCGACCTCGTCGAGCGCGCCCGGAGGCGAGGCTGGGCCGACCGGCATCGACGCTGCGCGTCGCTGCGCGTCGCCGCACGGCGGCAAGGGCGCGGCGGTCCGGGCCGGGATGCTCGCCGCGACCGGCGGACCTGATCGTCTTCGCCGACGCCGACATGGCGACGCCGCCCGACCAGCTGCCGCTGCTCGTCGCGGCGCTGGCCGACCACGACGTCGCCCTCGGCATCGCGGATCCAGCCGGACGGCTCGGACATGCGCGCGAGCCAGCCCGGCTACCGGCGGCTGCTCGGCAAGGCGTTCCACCTGCTCGCGTCGGTCTGGGTCGTCGGCCCGGTCAGGACACCCAGTGCGGGTTCAAGGGCTTCACCCGCGCGGCGCGCGCACGACCTGTTCGCGCCGCCAGCAGGATCACGAGCATCGTGTTCGACGTCGAGCTGATCTACCTCGCCCGCCGGCGCGGCTATCGGATGGCGATCGTCCCGATCCGCTGGTACGACCGGCGCGGCTCGCGGATGCGGGCCCGGCCCGGCCTCGCCGCTGCGCGTCGCGTGGGACCTGTTCCGGATCCCGCTCATCCATCGGCGCAGCGGCCGGGGCGCCGCAGTCACGCGACCTGATGGACGCGCGACCGGCTGCGCCGGCTCGGCCGGGCGGCGCTGCCGATCGTCGCGATCCTCGTCTTCGTCGTCGGTCGTCGGGCGACGATCCGTCGCGCTCGCCGGCGGCACGCTCGGCTTCGACTTCCTCGCCTATCACCAGGCCGCGCGTCCGCCTGCTCGACGGCCAGCCGCTGTACGACATGAGCGTTCACGCCGACCGGCGGCTTCGGCCTGTTCTACTACCCGCCGACGTTCGCCGCCGCTCATCCTGCCGTTCGGCCTGCTCGTCGGCGACGACGGCGGTCTGGGTCTGGACCGCGCTGCTCGATCGCGGCGTTCGCTGATCGGCGTCGCGATCCTGCCGGTGACCCGCACGGTCCGCTGGTGGATCGTCCTGCTGGCCGGGCTGTCGTGGCCGTTCGCCGTACGCGGTCAAGCTCGGCCAGGTCGGGCCGATCCTGTTCCTGCTGTTCGCGATCGGCTGGCGCTGGCTGGACGACCCGATCCGCGCTCGGCGGCGAGCGCCGCGCTCGGCGCGGCGATCAAGCTCCAGCCAGGCGCTCGTCTTCGTCGTGGGCGCTCCTGACCCGGCCGGTGCGCGCGCCGTCGCGGTCGGGCGCGGTCGTCCTCGCTGGCGCTGGCCGTCGCTCGCGACGCTCGCTCGCCGGGCCCGGGGCGTGGTCCGACTTCGTGACGCTGATCCGGCCAGGTCGGCGACCCGATCACGACCGCCGCACAACTTCACGCCCGGGCGCGGTCGCCTACCAGCTCGGCCTGCCGGCCGACGCGGCGTCGCTCGATCCAGCTGGCAGCACCGTCGTGGTCGCTCGTCGTGGCCGTCGTCGCGCGATCCGCGTCGGCGACCGCCGAGGCGTCGTACCTCGTCGCGGTCGTCGCCAGCCAGCTGCTGTCGCCGATCCTGTGGGACCACTACGCGATGCTGCTGCTGCTGCCGGTCGCCTACCTGCTGCGCCGCCGGCCGCTGGTGGGCGCTGGCTCATCCCGCTGGCGACCGCGATGCCGCTGGTCGGGCTCACGCCGCCGATCGTCTACCCGATCGCGTTCTGGGTCGACGCCTCGGTCGCGCGTTCTCGTGGTCGGGCCGCCAGGCCGCGGCTCGCCGAGAGCGCGCGCGACCGCGTGAGCGCCGCCGGGCTCGACCGCGGCGACCGGTCGTCGGCCTCGCGGTCGTCGGCGGTCTCGGCGCGTCATCTACTGGCTGGCGAACCGCGCAGCTTCGACGCCGGCCGCGGCGACTTCTTCTACCTCGCCGACGCGCTTCCTCCACGGCCGCACGTGGCTGGACGTTCCAGCCCGGCCCGTACGACGTGATCGTCGTCGGACGGCCGCTTCTACGTCCCGTTCGCGCCGTTCCCGGCGATCGCGCTCATGCCGCTCGTCGCGCTCATCGGCGCGGTCACGGCCGACCAGATCGAGATCGGGGTCAACGCGCTCCTCGCCGCGGCGGCGGTCGGCATGTGCTGGATGGCTGCTCGGCCGGATCGGCGTCGAGCGGCTCGTCGACCGGCTGTGCGCTGGCGGTGCTGTTCGGGTTCTCGACCCAGATCCTGTGGGTCACGACGCGCGGCGGCGTGTGGCACACCGGCCACCTCATCGCGACGATCCTGACGTTCGCCTGCCTCATCGAGCTGTGGCGGCCAGCAGCGGGCCGTGGCTGATCGGCCTGCTCGCCGGGCGCCGCGTTCCTGACGCGGGCGCCGCTCGCGTTCGCGATCCCGTTCTACGCGCTGATGCTCGACGCCGGCGACCGGCCATCCGGCCGGCGACGGTCGCGGCGGCTACGTCGGCAGCGGTCGCGTCGATCCCGTGGCGCGCGTGGGTCGCTGCTCGGCCTCGGCGTGCTGCCCGTCGATCGTCGTTCTTCTTCGCCTACAACCAGATCCGCTTCGGGACGCCGCTCGAGTCGGGCTACGCGCTGGCGACGCTGCCGCCGTTCCTCGAGGCGCAGCGCGACGCTCGGGCCTGTTCTCGACTCGCGCACATCCCGATGAACCTCGACTACTTCCTGTTCCACCTGCCGACGGCTCGATCGCTGACGTTCCCGTTCTTCCGGCCCGACGGCCTCGGGATGTCGGTCCTGCATCACGAGCCCGGGCCTGCTGTTCGCGGTCGCGGGCGGACTGGCGACAGCCGCGTGCCTGGTGGCTGCTCGGCGCCGCGATCGCGGTCCTCATCCCGACGCTGCTCTACTACGGCGGCGGCTGGCTCCAGTACGGCTACCGCTACTTCCTCGACTCGGTGCCGTTCGTCATCGCCCTGTGCGGGCTGGCAGCGCGGTCAACCGCGGGGGATCGGCTGGGGCTGGCTGGCACTCATCGTGTTCGGGATCGTGGTGATGGGGATCGGCGTCTACTGGGCGTACAAGACCTGTGGCGCGGCGCTCGGTCCGTCGCGCGGTCGCTGTCCATCGTGCTCCCCGTGGGTCGATCGCCGTCCTGATGCGTCAGCGCTGGCGAGACGACTTCCCTCTACCGGATCATCGACGGTCAGCGTGCGATCGGCACGGACCTGCGCTACTACCAGTTCGTCGCCCGAGCGCTGGCTCGACACCGGCGTCTACTACACCGACCGCAGCAGCTGACCGGGCCGTACGTGGTCCAGACCCAGGTCGACAACCTGTACCCGCCGCACGCGCTGTACCTGTTCGTGCCGTTCCTGTACCTGCCGCGCGATCCTGTGGTGGATCCTGCCGCTCGGGCTTCATCGCCTACGTCGTCTGGTGGTGCCGGCCGGCGGCCTGGGCGTGGCCGCTGCCGTGGCGCTCGCGATCCTCGTTCCCCAAGACACCGAACCAGATCATCTACGGCAACACCGACATGTGGGCTCACGGCGTTCATCGCCGGCGGGGTGCCGCTGGGGCTGGCAGGCGATCCGTGTTCGTCACGATCAAGCCGTCGCTCAGCGATCTTCGCGTTGATCGGGATCCGGTCGCGCGCGGTGGTGGATCGCGGCGGGCGTGCTGGTGCCTGCTCAGCCTGCCGTTGATCGGGTTGTGGCTGGCAGTACCCGACCGCGACCAGGAACTCGAGTGCGGCCTGAGTACTCTCGTTCGGCGACCTGCCGATGTTCGCGTCACCGATCTTCGCCTGGCTGGGTTCACCGGCAGGGTGCGATCCCGATGCCGACCTGGGGGCTCGAAGCCTCCTCGGCGCCGAGCGCGCCTGACCGACCTATGGGCTCCGGCGGCCGATCATCCTCGCGCATCTTCGTCCTGTCGGGCGCGGCCGGCGCTGATCGACGAGATCGTCTGGTCGCGCCAGCTGGTGCTCGTCTTCGGGAACTACGACGCAGGCCGTGCTCGGCGATCCTGGCCGGGTTCTTCGGCGGGATCGCGGTCGGCAGCTGTCGTCGGCGGCCGGATCGCCGACCGGGTCCGGTCCCGCTGCGCATGTACGGGTTCCTCGAGCTCGTCCTGGCGGTCGTCGTGCTCGCTGACGCCGTTCACGTTCCGGCTGATCAACGGCGCTGTACCGCGGACATCTACCCGGCGCTCGAGGCGTCGCCCGCAGCGTGCTCGCGCTGCTGCGGGTCGGGCTGGCCGTCCTGGCCCTGGCGCCGGCGACGGTCCTGATGGGCGCCACGCTGCCGACGCTGACCCGGCACCTCGCCCGCGACGCGCACGCTGAGCCGGGGCCTTCAGCCGGCTCGTACGCGGCGCAACACGATCGGGGCGATCGTCGGGCACGCTGGTCGCCGGGTTCGTGCTGATCGAGCTGCTCGGGCTGTCCGGGCGCGCTGCGCGGTCGGGGCGGGTTGCTCGGCGGTGGCCGGGCTCGCGGCGCTGCGCTGCTCGGGCTCCAGGAGGCGATCGCACAGCAGCCGAGCCGTCGGCGACGCCCGAGCCGGTGACGCGTCCGCGCCGACGCCCGATCCGGCCGCGGCCGACCTGCGCGCCCAGTCCGCGCGTCCGGCGCTCGCCCTGGCGGTCGCCTTCATCTCCGGGCCTGACCTCGCTCGGCTACCAGGTGACGTGGACGCGCCTGCTCGCGTCGGGGACGGGCAACACGACGTACGTCTTCACGACGATCCTCGCGACCTTCCTGCATCGGCATCGCGCATCGGCGCCGTGCTCTTCGCGGTCCTCCGGACGCGGCTCGGCGACCCGATCCGGCTGCTCGCCGCGAGCCAGATCGTGGCCGCGGTCGCTCGCGATCGCTCGGCCTTGTCTTCGTCCTCGGTCGCGCCCCAGCACCGACGCCGAACCAGCCGCTCGACACGCTCGGTGGCGCTGCTCGGCTCGTCGCTGCTCGTGGTCCTGCCCGGTGACGATCGTGCGCTGGGCGTGGCGTTCCCGGCGTCGTCGGCGCTCGCTGCCTGACGAGGCCGCGCACGCCGGCGAGGGTCCGGGCGCCCTGCTCGCGGTCGAACACGGTCGGGCGCGATCGCCGGCAGCCTGCTGGTCCCGTTCGTGCTGATCCCGCTGCTCGGGTCACCGGTCCTCGTCGCGGCCTGGCCGCGCGTCAATGCCGGATCGCCATCGCTGGATCGCGTGTCGGCTCGCGCGCGTCGGCGCAACGCCCGACCGGCAGCGCGCCCGGCAGCTGGACCGGCGCCATCGGCGGCCGTCATCGCGATCGTCCGGTCGTGGTCCTCGGCGATCGTCGTCACCGCCGTCAGGCCCGGCGTCCTCGTCCAGCCGGGCGCGGCGTACATCAGCATCGGTCGGCGGCACGCGTCTTCGCCTCGACCGAGGACGAGATCGCGTCGGTCCAGGCCGGCCAGGTCAGCTCGACGCCCGAGCTCTGGGTCGACCGGCACCTCGATGACGCTGCTGACCATCGACGCGAAGCTCATGCCGATCCTGCCGCTCATCGCTCGCCCGGACTCGAAGCGCGCGCTCGTCGTCGCGTTCGGGATGGGCTCGGCGTTCCGCGGCGCGCTCATCGCCGGGCCTGCGCACCGACGCCGTCGAGCTCGTCCCCAGCGTGCCGACGATGTTCGGCTACTACTACGCCGGACGCGGCGGCCGGTCCTCGCCAACCCGAACGGCCGAGGTCATCATCACCGACGGGCGCAACCACCTCGAGCTGACCGACGAGCGGTTCGACATCATCGTCACCGACCCGCCGCCGCCGATCGAGAGCTCCGGCGCCTCGGTCATCTCGTCGCAAGCGAGTACTACGAGGCCGGGCCGCGACCACCTGACCGACGGCGGGATCATGATGCAGTGGGTCCCGTACGGCGGCGCCGGCGCGACGAGTTCAAGGACCACATCCGGACGTTCGCCTCGGTCTTCCCGAGGTCACGCTGGTCAAGGGCGCGGGCGGCTACGGCGTCTACATGCTCGGATCGACGCGGCCGATCGCCTTCGACGAGAGCGACATCCGCGCGGTCCTCGCCCGGCCCGGCGTGCTCGAGGACATCTCGTCCGCCTACGACTCGCCGGCGCCACACGCGTCGATGGCTGGGTGTCGGTCATCGCCAGCCAGACCTGGAGCTGACGGGCGACGCGGTCACGGCCGCTGCCGGACCAGGCCCGCTCGTCACCGACGACCGTCCCGGCCCGAGTACTTCCTCCTGCGACGCCTGTTCGGATCCGGAGCCTGCTGACCGGTCGGCGCGGCGGCGCCGCCCGTTGCCGTGACGCCCCGCCGAGGTTGCCGCCGCAACCAGATACCGAGCTCCGGTGTAGCATTCGACTCGTGACATCCCTGACCCTCGACCTGGAGCCTGCCTGTCCGGCGGCCGACCGCGACCTCCACGGACGACCGGCCGACCGCGCTCCGCTTCGCGTCGAGCGCCGCGTCGATCGACGACATCCCGCGCGCGACCTGGGATGCCCTCGCCGGCCCGCAACCCGTGGGCGACGCCCTTCTCCGGCTGGGCGTTCCAGCGTGCGTGGTGGGACGCCTACGGCGCGAACGCCCACGAGGAGACGCTGGTCGTCGTGCCCGGCGGACGCCGCGGCCGGCGGCGGACCCGATCGCGATCGTCCCGCTGATGCATCGCCACGAGGTCGAGCCCGGCGACGCGCTCGATCCACACGAAGATGCGCCACGGCGCCGACCGTCGAGCTGACGCCGGTCGCGCACCGACGGCGACCGCGGTCTTCTTCGGCGCCTCGTACCACGCCGACTACGCGACGATCCTGGCCGCGCCCGGCCGACCTGCCGGCGGTCGCCGACGCCGCTCGCCGACTACCTGGCCGAGCCCGCCGGCCGCCGGCCGTGGGACGTCGGTCGACCTGCGCCGGCTGCGCTGCGGCGATCCGGCGGCCGACGCCCTGGCCGCGGCGTTCGGCGCCCGCGAGATGCGCCGAGGGCTGGACGCTCAACGTCGAGCGCGAGGACGTCTGCCCGGTCGTCGACGCTGCCCGGTCGGCGGCGACGATGGACGACTACCTGGCGACGCTCGGCAAGAAGGAGCGCCACGAGATCCGGCGCAAGGTCCGTCGCGCCGAGGCCGTCGGCGAGGTCCGCCTCGACGACTCCGACCGACCCGCTCGCCGACTCTCGATGCCTTCATCGACCTGCACCAGAAGACGCTGGGGCGCCGACGGCCTGTTCCCCGACACGCCCGGCGGCGCCCAGAGCCGGGTCTTCGTTCCGGCGGCTGTTCGAGCTCCACGGCGCCGACGGGCCGCTGCGCCTGGCGTTCCTGACGGTCGGCGGCCGGCGGATCGCGGCGGGCATCCATTTCGAGACGCGCGCGACGGGCTACCTCTACTACAACGCCGGCGTCGACCCGGACGCGCGCGACCTGTCGCCCGGCGTCCTGATGGTCCACGCCTACGTCGCGCGCGCGCTGGCCGGCGGCATGCGCCGGCTCGACTTCCTGCGCGGCGACGAGTCCGTACAAGTACGACTGGGGCGCCGACGACGAGCCGATCCAGCGGCTCCTCGTCCGCCGGAGGAACGGCTGACATGACCGCGCCGATGCCCTGGGATCCGTGCCTCGACGCCGGTCGATCGGCCGACCGTCGCCGGCGGCCGCCGCATCCGCGTCGTCGAGGTCCTCGCGACCGGCACCAACGGCGGCGCCCAGGAGCACCTCTTCGCGCTCGTGACCCGGCATGGACCCGGCACGCTACGACGTGTCGGTCGTCGTCGCTGTCGGCGGGCAGCGCCGTCCGCAAGCTCCAGCGGGCGGGCGTCGCCGTCCTGGTCATCGACGACCCCGACGACACGATCGCGGTCGGCGCGCTGGCCGCCCACCTGGCCGAGGTCCGCGCCGACGTCGTCCACGCCCACATGTATCGCGCCGAGACCGTCGCCGCCCGCGCGGTCATCGCGCTCGGCGAGGCCGGCCAGCGCCGGCCGTACCTCGTCGCCACGGCCCACTCGAGCCGGGTCCGGTCCGAGGCGGACCGACAGACGCTGCTCGAGCTGACGCCGCAGTTCGACCGGCTGATCGCGGTCTCGCGGGCGATCGAGGCGCAAGCTCATCGACGAGGGCCGCGGCGACCGTCCCGATCCGCCTCATCTACAACGGCGTCGACCTCCAGCGCTACGACCACCAGGAGCCGTGCTGCACGCTGCCCGAGGAATACGGCATGGAGCCGGGCTCGCAGATCGTCGGCGTCGTCGCGCGGCTCGAGCCGGAGAAGGGCCACCCGACGCTGCTCGAGGCGTGGCCGGCGGTCCTGCGCGCGGTCCCCGACGCGTACCTGCTGATCGTCGGCGAGGGCAGCCGGCGCGACGCGCTCGAGGCGCAGGCGCGCGAGCTGCGGATCGCCCACCGGGTCGTGTTCACCGGCCGGCGCGACGACGTGCCGGCGGTGACCGCCGCGCTCGACGTCGCCGTCCTGCCGTCGTACCGCGAGGCGCAGGGCCTGACGATCCTCGAGGCGATGGCGCTGTCGCGCCCGGTCGTCGCCTCGAACGTCGGCGGCATCCCCGAGATGATCGAGGACGGCGTCACCGGGCTGCCTCGTCCCGCCGCACGACGCCGACGGCGCTGGCCGCGGCGATCATCCGGCTGCTGACGCGACCACCCGCTACGCCGACACCGCTCGGGCGGGCCGGCCACGACCTGGTCCACGACCGCTTCTGCATCGAGCTGATGGTCAGCGCCGATCGAGTCGATCTACGACGAGGGCGCTCGAGTCACGTCCGCCCGAGGGCTGCCGACCGGCTCGACGCCCATACCAAGGACCGGTGCGCGCCGACACCGCGGCTCGCCTAGCATCCGCGGGTGACTCTTCCTCGACTCTGGGCGTTCCTGGCCGTCGCGCTGCCGGCGTTCGCCGCGACCTGATCGCAGCCTGCCCAGCGTCGACCTGACCTACCAGCTCCGCGCCGGCGCCGAGATCCTCGCAGGCTCGGGCGATCCCGATGCACGACACGTGGACGTTCACGGCGCTCGGGCCGCCGTGGATCGACCAGCAGTGGGGCGCCCAGGTCATCCTCGCCGGCGTCTACCAGCTGGCCGGCTGGACGGGGCTGGTCATCCTCCGCGCGGCGCTGATCGGGGTCATCTTCGGCTGCCTGTTCGTCGATCGGCCGGCGGCGCGGCCTGCGGCGCGCGACGCGCGGCGCTGGCTGACGCTCGCGGCGTTCGTCATCGCGGCCGTCGCGCTCGGCGCTGCGGCCGCAGCTGCTCGGGATGGCGCTGTTCGCGATCGTCCTGCTCGTGCTGGTCACTGATCGGCGCGCCCACCCGCGCCGGCTGTGGCTGGTCCCGCTGATCGTGCTCGTCTGGGCCAACATCCACGGCAGCTTCTTCCTCGGGCCGGTGGTCCTCGGGCTGGCCTGGCTCGAGGACGTGCACGATCAGGCGCCCGCGGCGACACTCGCGGCTCCTGGTCGTCGCGCTCGTCGTCGGCGCTCGCCGCCTGCATCACGCCGTTCGGCCCGGCTGTCTGGGTCGTACGCCGTCGGGCTGTCGACCAACCCGAGGTCACGCAGCGGATCACCGAGTGGCAGCCGACCGTCGCTGCGGACCGTGCCCGGGCTCCTGTTCTTCGGCTCGGCGCTCGCGGTCGTCGGCGCTCATCGCCCGGCGCGGCCGAGCGACGCCGTGGCCGACGCTCGCCTGGCTCGGCGTCTTCTTCGTCATCGGCGCGTACGCGATCCGGGGCGTGGCCTGGTGGCCGCTCGCCGCGGTCTGCGGCCATCGCCGGCGTGCTCGTGACGAGCCCGGCCGGCGCGACCGGCGCGGCCAGAGCCGCTCGGGACGCCCGCTCCTGCGCCGGCTCAACGTCGTGCATCGCCGGCGCGATCGTCGTCGTCGGGATCGCGCTGCTGCCGGTCTGGCGACCGATCGATCCCGGGCCTGCAGGCGCCGTCGGGCGTCGTCGGCACGGCGCCGCCCGGCATCACCGGCGCGCTTCGCGACGCTGGCCCGGCCGGGCGACCGCGTGTTCAACCCGCAGCCGTGGGGCTCGTGGTTCGAGTTCGCGCTGCCCGACCTGCTCGGTCGCCATCGACTCGCGGATCGAGATCTTCCCGACCAGCGTCTGGGACGCCTACAGCGAGGTCGTCGCCGGCGTCGACGGCTGGCAGGCACCAGCTCGCCGACCTGGAGGCGTCGATCGTCGTCGTCGCGACCGAGGACGCGGCCTTCGCCGGACGGCTCGGCGCCGCCGGCTGGCGGACCGTCTACACGGATGAGGACGGCTCGGTGGTCGGTCGCGCCCGACGCTGGCGCGCGACCAGGCCTCAGGCCACCCGTCGGCGCCCTGGGTACACCACGGCTCAGGACCTTCGGGGGTCGGTGACCTCGCGCACCGGGCTGCTAGAGTCCGGCCCATGACCGATCCAGCCCCGCCGATCTCGACGTCGTCGTCCTCGGCGGCGGCGGCCACGTCGGCCTGCCGCTGAGCCTGGCCTTCGCCAAGGCCGGCCTGCGGGTCGGCATCTACGACACCAACGCCAGGCGACCCTCGACCGGATCGCCGCCGGCGAGATGCCGTTCATGGAGAACCGGCGCCGACGAGCTCCTGCGCGAGGTCCTGCCGACCGGCCGGCTCGACGCTTCGGCACGACGCGGCGAGATGATCGCCCGGACCGATCAGCCTGGTCGTCGTCATCGGCACGCCCGGTCGACGAGTTCCTCGGGCCGTCGATGACGATCTTCGAGAAGGCCGTCGACCAGATCGCGCCGCACCTGCGCGACGGCGCCCTCGTCGTCCTGCGCAGCACGGTCTACCCGGGCACGACCGGCTACGTCGCCCAGCACCTGGCCGAGCGCGGCTGCCGCGGTCGACGTCGCGTTCTGCCCGGAGCGGATCGCCGAGGGCCACGCCCTCGAGGAGCTCCACACGCTGCCCCAGATCATCGGCGCCGACGACCGACGTCGCCGCCGAGCGGGCCACGGCGCTGTTCGGCACGCTCGCCGACGAAGACGATCCGGACGACGACCAAGGAAGCCGAGCTGGCGAAGCTGTTCACGAACACCTGGCGGTACATGAAGTTCGCCGTCGCCAACCAGTTCTTCATGATCGCCGACCAGGCCGGGCGTCGACTACACGAACGTCCTGCGCGCGATCCGCGAGGACTACCCGCGCGCCGCCGACCTGCCGGGCCCCGGCTTCGCCGCCGGCCCGTGCCTGTTCAAGGACACGATGCAGCTCGCCGGCCTTCACGACCGACCACTTCCCGCTCGGCCAGGCCGCGATGCAGGTCAACGAGGGCCTGCCGGCCTACATCGTCTCGGCGCTCGAGCGCCGCTACGGCGGGCTCACCGGGCAAGACCGTCGGCATCCTCGGCATGGCCTTCAAGGCCGAGTCCGACGACCCGCGGGCGTCGCTCAGCTACAAGCTCCGCAAGCTCCTGTCGTGGGCCGGCGCCCGCGTCGTCGTGCACCGACCCGTACGTCCAGGACGACCGGCTCGTGTCGCTCGACTGCGTCCTCGAGCGAGAGCGACATCCTGATCCTCGGGGCGCCGCACAAGCCGTACCGCGGCCTCGCACATCGGGGGCAAGGACGTCGTCGACGTGTGGGGCGCGCTGGGCGACGGGATCCAGCTCTGAGTGCGCATCCTCGTCACCGGGCGCCGCCGGGTTCATCAACGGCTACCTCGTCCCGGAGCTGCTCGAGGCCGGCCACGAGGTCATCGGGCCTCGACGACTTCAGCAAGTACGGCCGGCTGACCAAGTCGTACGACGACCATCCGCGCTACCGCTTCGTCGAGGGCGACGCCAAGGACGTCGGCCTGGTCGCGCGAGCTCGCGGCCGACTGCGACCAGGTCGTCGCGGCGGCCGCGATGATCGGCGGGATCAGCTACTTCCACGAGTTCGCCTACGACCTGCTGGCCGAGAACGAGCGGATCCTCGCCGTCGACGTTCGATGCGGCGATCGCCGCCCATCGCGACGGCCACCTCGAGCGGATCGTCGTCGATCAGCAGCTCGATGGTCTACGAGTCGGCGACGGTCTTCCCGACGCCCGGAGGGCGCCCAGCTGACGTCGCCGCCGCCGATCTCGACGTACGGCTTCCAGAAGCTCGCGTCGGAGTACTTCGCGAAGGGCGCCTGGGAGCAGTACCAGCTGCCGTACACGATCGTCCGGCCGTTCAACTGCGTCGGCATCGGCGAGCGCCGGGCCGTCCGCGACACGGACATCATGAGCGGCAACGTGAAGCTGGCCCTCTCGCCACGTCGTGCCCGACCTCGTCCTCAAGGTGCTCAAGGGCCAGGACCCGCTCCACATCCTGGGCGACGGCGACCAGGTCCGCCACTACACGTACGGCGGCGACCTGGCCCACGGCATCCGCCTCGCGATGGAGTCGCCGGCGGCGGTCAACGACGACTTCAACCTCTCGACCGCGGCGTCCGACGACGGTCCTCGAGCTGGCCGAGGCGCATCTGGCGCAAGATCCACACCGACGGCCGGCCGTTCCGCTACGTCAGCGACCCGCCGTTCGAGCACGACGTCCAGCTCCGCGTCCCGGACGTCCGCAAGGCGCCGCGAGGTCCTCGGCTTCGAGGCGACGACGACGCTCGACCAGATGCTCGACGAGGTCATCCCTGGATCCGCACCGAGCTGGAGGCCGGGCCGGCTGTGAGCGACTACCCGCTCAAGCGACCTGTACGAGGCGCGCTTCGACGAGCACGAGGTCAGACGCCAAGCAGTCGATCTGGGACGAGATCGCGCGCTACCTCCAGCGCTACGTGGATCCGGCGCGGCCGGTCCTCGACATCGCCTGCGACCGCGGCCACTTCATCCGGGCCGATCCAGGCGCTCGGAGCGGTGGGCGACCGACATCCGAGACATGCGCGCGTCGCTGCCCGCCGACGTGCGGTTCGTCCGGTCGTCCGGGCTGGAGCTCGATGCGCGTCATGCCGACCGGCGCACTTCGGGACCGTGTTCATGAGCAACTACCTCGAGCACCTCGAGTCGTGCGAGGCCGTCATCAAGCAGCTGTCGGTCGCGCAGTCGGCTGCTTGCGCCCGGCGGCCGCGGTCGTCGTCCTGCAACCGAACATCCGGCTCGTCGGAGCCGCGCTACTGGGATTTCATCGACCACCGCGTCGCCCTGACCGAGCAGGAGCCTGCTCGAGGCCGCCGCAGCTCGCCGGCCTGCGCGACCGACACGCTCGTCACCCGGTTCCTGCCGTACTCGACCAAGGGCCGGCTGCCGTCGGCCCGGCTGCTGACCCGTGCGTACCTCGCGTTCCCGCCGGCGTGGCTGGTCATGGGCAAGCAGACCGCTCTACGTCGGGACCCGCGCGATGACCGGTCCGGCTCCGCGCCGAACTGGCGATCGTCCTGCCGGTCTACAACGAGGGCGAACCGGTCGAGCCGGTCCTCCGCGCTCTGATCGGCCGGCGTCGACGACGCCCCACGAGCTGGTCGTCGTGTACGACTTCGACGGCGACACGACCGTGCCGGTGATCGACGCGGCTCAGCGCCGAGACTCCCGGCGCTGCGCGGGCTGCGCAACGACCTCGGGCGCGGCGTGCTGAACGCGATGAAGGCCGGGATCGCCGGGACGACCGCGCCGTACGTCCTGATCTCGATGGCCGACGGCTCGGACGAGCCGCACGGTCGTCGACCCGATGGTCGCGCTGGCTCGCGGTCGGCGCGGACGTCGTCGCCGCGTCGCGCTACATGCGCGGCGGGCACCAGGTCGGCGGGCCGCCGCTCAAGCGCCTGATGAGCCGGACGGCCGGTCTCACCCTCGCACTGGTTCGCCGGCGTGCCGACCCACGACCCGACCAACAACTTCAAGCTCTACTCGCGGCGCTTCCTGGACGCGATCACCATCGAGAGCAGGCCGGCTTCGAGCTGGCCCTCGAGCTCACCGTCAAGGCCACGATCGCCCGCCGGCGCGTCGCCGAGGTCCCGACGACGTGGCGCGACCGGACGGCGGGCCAGAGCAACTTCAAGCTCCGCAAGTGGCTGCCGCACTACCTGCACTGGTACCGGGTGGCCTTCGCCGCCCGGCTCCGACCGTCGTGGACGCTGGGCGCGTCGCTCGAGTCCGCGCCCGCGCGCGCCAGGCGCTGGACCGAGGCGCCGGGCCCCGAGGCCAGCGCGCTGCGGCTGCCGGTTCGAGCCGTACCGGCTCGATGCTGGCCCAGATCGGCCTGCCCGCCTGCTTCATCATCACCGACTTCGCTGGGTGACCCGGCCGGGGACGCTGGCCGTCGACGCCATCCACTCACCAGCGGGCCGCGAACGCGGTGGCTCGCCGGCGGCGATCCGTGGAAGGTGCGAATACGCCAACGTCACCTACGCGTGCGGGCCCGCACACGCTGCTGTTCTACGCCCCGACCAGCCTCCTGCCGGCGCAGGCCTCGGCGATCGTCTGGATGGGGCTCGGCCTGCTCGCCGCGATCTGGGTCACCCGCAGGCTCGGCGTGCCGATCTGGTGGGTCGCGTTCCCGCCACTCGGCCCACGCGGTGTGGAACGGCAACCCGCAGGCGATCGTGCTGGCCGCTGCTGGTGTTCGGCGGGCCCATCTGTGGGATCCCTCGCGATGGGACTCAAGCTCTACGCGGGGGTCGTGCTGCTGGCCAAACCGCGGGTGCTCCTGGTCGCGGTCATCGTCCCTGCTGGTGACCCTGCCGCTCCTGCCCTGGCAGATGTACGTCGCCGACGACTTCGGCTTCAGGCGCCGTCTCTGAGCCCGGGCTGGAACGGGAGCGCCTGGCGGGTGCCGCTGCTCATCCCGCCCACGCTCCTGGCGCTGTGGATCCTTCGTCGCAAGGGCGCCGAGTGGTGGGCGGTCCCGGCGGTCTGGCCGTCGATCCAGTACTACTACGTCTCGATGGCCATGCCGATGGTGGTCCGCCGCCCGATCCTCGCCGCGCTCATCGCGACACGCCGGCCGTGCTGGTCACGCCGGTCGTGGTCATGGGCCTGGCTGTGATAGAGGTCCTCGAACGCCGCCGGACGCCCCAGGCGGACTCCGGCCGCGGCGGCAACGGGACGGCGCCTCGCCGGCGGACCGGTTCTCGGATCCTGAACTGACGGAAACTGATCCCCTCGGGAGGACTCCGTTCTCGGTAGCGCTGCGCGCGGGCGAAGGCGGCTGGGACGCGACCTTCTGGGTGCGCAGAGATCGCCGCGCCACTCGATCAACGAACAAGCCTCGATTGAGTTGACCCGCCACCGATCGCCGGCGAGTGCGGCCGAGCCAGGCCACGATGGGCAGTAGCAGCACAAGGCCGCTTCGCAGCGAGTAATCCCACGGGATCCGCACGTTCCGCATGGCCGTGAAAGTAGTCGATCCACAGCGGCAACATGAGGACGCTCAGCGCCAGCATCACGAGTCCGACCATCCAGAATGAACGGCTTCGGATGCCAACGAGCGCGATATGGCGCCAGGGTGGGCTTGACCAACAAGAACACTGGCCGGCCAACCCCAGCGAAGCCCCGCAGCGACAGCCGTGACAGCCCACATATCCGTTGTTGCCCCAGAGGACGCTGGATGTGGTCTTGGGCCAGACGATCAGGAGCGCCATCAGAGGCCATGCCCACCAGGCCGGAGCGCCACGACGCGATAGAGGGTAGCCCGTGACGCCGAGCGGGATTGCCCACCACAGGATCGCCGGGAGAAAGACGAAGGGGACGAACAGAAGGAGCGCCGAGGGTGGGTACAGGTTGTCGACCTGCAGTGTCACCGGATACGAGCCGGTGAGCTGATGGGAGCAGAGTACACGGGCCCACCCTCCAGCCAGCGCTGGCCGATCGCCTGGTAGAAGAGCCGATCCTCACCGATCTGCGGGCCGATGCCGCGGATCATGAGGATGAGCTCAAATATCCCGAGGAGCAATACGTAACC
>ERZ1370068.1565-contig-11471_pt1 | contig 22651 bp, 31 predicted proteins | sample MGYA00561227_ERZ1370068 | MGnify/ENA primary metagenome ERZ1370068 (study PRJEB38410, sample SAMEA6850437) | metagenome | study: Metagenomic assessment of the ecological functions of the soil: analysis of the soil microbiota associated with the... | reverse complement strand
GTAGTACTTCGTTCAGTTGCATATTGCTCGGTTCATTAATTGAAATTGATAACGGATCGAGGAAATCACGCCCTTGTGACGCTCGCGCGTTTGTTCGACAAAGTTGCGATCGCCGTGCTTCACGCGCTTTTCGATTACGCCGACACCAGCCGAGCCGATGATCGGTCAGTTCACGATCCCACTCGTCGTAGTTGTAAGCCACCTCGCCTTCTTCAATCGTCTGCTCCGGCGTTCACCACTCGATCCAGGCTTCCGCGCCCGCAAGTTCATCAGGTTCGCCATCGCCGTCAGGGATCGTTCCAGGCATTGAAAAGCTCTCGAGCATCGCGGCGCTGTGGTTTTTGTTCGGTCGTCTTGGCTGGAAACTCTCCGTAGTAATCGAATTCTCATCTTCACTTTCTGAAGGCTCTTCCTGAGTTTCAACTTCCTGTATCGACTCATCGTTGGGATTCAGGGACTGAAACAGCGAATAGACCCGACTGGTAGCCAACAAACTATCCGCCACCGTCGCGGCATCATTCCGGAGGTATTCCATCGTCACAGTTTCAGGCTCGGAAACAATTTGGCTGTAAGGTACTGTCTGGCGTCGTCAGTCGCGCCGCCGAGCAATGTCGTTTGAAAAAGTAATTCAGAAAGGAAGCAAGCTTGCGGGCAACTCGGTTACGGACGGGACGCCCGGCGACGCAGGTGTTCGCGAATCAAATCAAGGTCACGTGCGAGCCCGCGATACTTAGCGCGCAAGCGCCGATCGATGCGACAGTTTTCGAGCGTTCCGAAGATACGGCGCGCGAGCTGCGGATGAGGGAACAATTGCAAGGCACGGCGATAGTCGAGGTTCACTCCCTCCCTGCGAGCGGAGGGCTGCAGGGTGGGGCTAGCTGTCGGGCTCACCTCTCCCCAACCCCTCTCAGCTATCGGAGAGGGGCCAGGCAACTGGTCTTCGCTCGAGGTTATGTCAACCATCTCGTCAGGAAGTGAGAACGCTGCCAGCGCGTCTAAATTCTCGGGATTGTAAGTTTCAGCAAGCGTTGCATACGCAGACTGTAACGAGGCTGTGCCCTGTTCATAAGTGCCAAACTCAATTTGCTCCGGCGGCATGCGCCGCGAGCACTTTGTAGAGACGGAAGTCGAGTTCATCATCAGCAAACTCAGCCACCACCGAAGGCGGATGGATAGTGCGGCCGTCAGCGATTCGAGATTCCAGCGGCACGGCGGCCAGGGGCTTACCTCAACTTCATGGCCCGTTAGTCCTTCAATGTACAGAATCAGCAAAGTGCCGCACTGTCTCGAGCGCAGAGTCCGCTGCTACCGCTGCGCAACGCGTCGTAACTGCCGCGGGTTTCCAGTGCGAAACAACTGCGGCGCGCGCGCGTCTTTTGTTAGTGCACAGCCAGACCCTGGCGCGCCCATTCTTCGAATTGTCGAATGGAGACTGTTCGGAGCGCCAGGGAACTCGAACGGAAACATGCCAGCGCCGCTTCACCATCTGCCTCCGCGATCTCACGCGTCAGGTTTATTACCCGCTGCGCCAGGTTTATTTGACGGGCGCGATCAGCCCTCGCTTGCAGGCTCCGCACGAACCGCGGGCTGCTGCGAACAAAAGCAACCAGGCTGGCGTTGCCGTGCTTGGCAACCGTCCATAACAGCATCAGCCACTCGTCGAAGATTTCCGGCAAGGTCGCAAGATATCGCCGCCAGTGATCAAAACCTGCAGCGCCGAGCCGCCACCGCGTTCCAGAAAACCAACCGTGCTGTTAAGTAACTTCAGCGCGTCAGGCGAGTTGAGACTGGTCAGCGCCGCGGGAGCGCTGCCCGAGCGTCTCGCAGCAACGCCGCCGGCACGAGATGCAAATTCCGCTGCCAGCTCGATTGCCTGTCTCGTGACTGCCGGATCTTTGATTCGCCGTAAACGTTCGAGCACTTCCGCGTGCCTGTTTAAGAAACTCGGCGCTGTGCTTGCTGCGGATCGGCGAGCAATTTCCGATGCGACTTCGATTACAGCTGCAAGCTGAAAAGGATCGCTAATCCTATTTGCCAGCGCCGGCAGGTTGCAGAAAGGTTTCGATTGCGATTTGAGACGAAAGCGTAATCTGCCGCGAGCAGAGTTGGAAAACGAGCGGGTGAACATTGGGGGGATGTCTTTGAGATGGGCGACTCCTTCGGCGAAAAAGTAATCGCATTCTCCGCGTCGCCCAGCGCCAGACGCCGGCCGAGGTCGCCCCACGAGCGCAACTCCGCTGCTTCCAAAACTTCGGCCGCAGCAGGCGCCGCGCGCAGAAACTCAATGGCAGCGCGAAAGAGATACCTGCAATCGCGGCACTGGTCTCCAGCGCGGCGGCTGGATCTATCCAGAGGCAAAACCGACCAGCTCGCGCGTTAGCTTGAGAAACGACTGCCGCTCAGCGCTGGGAACTCCGGAGTCGATGTTCTCGTCGTGCATTAGTTTTCAGTGACAGCGCGGAACACTACTAATCACTGTGGTGATGATCTCACGGATGCTGCGTTGCAGTTCGCGGTCGTCGGTGATGGGTGCACACATGGCGGTCTCGGCGGCGGTGACGGGCGGAATACCGAGGTTGATCAGTTGAGCGGCATAGATCAGCAAACGCGTCGAAACGCCTTCTTCCAGGCCGTGTCCGCGCAGGTTGCGAACTTTCTGGCCGATGAGCACCAGGTCGCGGGCCGTGCCTTCGTCAACGCCCACCCTCGCGCGCCACAATTTCCGTTTCCATTTCCGGTGGAGGGTAGTCGAAATCAATTGCCACGAAGCGTTGCCGCGTTGATTGTTTCAAGTCCTTGAGAATTGATTGGTAACCGGGATTGTACGAAACCACCAGCATGAAATCCGGCGGTGCGTCGAGAATCGTTCCGCGCTTTTCGATAGGCAATCTCCGACGATGATCGGTAAGCGGGTGAATGATGACGACTGTAGTCTTTGCGCGCTTCGACAACCTCGTCGAGATAGGCATATTGCGCCGTTGCGAACAGCGGACGTGAGCGGGCCGTCGTGCCAAACGGTCTCCTCGCCTTCGAGTAAAAACCGGCCAACCAGATCGGTGGCAGACAAGTCTTCATGGCAGGCGACAGTGATCAGCGTCCGCTCGAGCCGCCACGCCATGTGTTCGACAAAGCGCGTTTTTACCGCAACCAGTCGGGCCTTTGAGGATTACGGCAGGTGGGCGGAATGCGCCGCTTCGAAGAGATCTACTTCACGGCCAATCGGCAGGTAGTAGGCTCTTCGGCGACTCGATATTCTTTCAATAGCTGATTCAGGCAAAGTCTTAAGTTTCAAGTTTCAAGTTTCGAGTGCGCGATCATAGCATCCGCTGAATAGCCCAGCAAACGACCTATTAACCAGGTGACCTGATTTCAGCTTTTCTCTGTGCCAGCTTTGATGCACAGAGATTTTCGTAGACCAAGTCGGTAGCCATTTATCACTCAAGGCTTCTGCCGACTTGAAACTTGGAACTCTCGAACCGTGAAACTGGATGCGATGAAAATAGCAGTAGCAATGTCCGGAGGCGTGGATTCTTCAGCCGCAGCCGCAATTCTCAAGCAACAGGGGCACGATCTAATTGGCTTCACGATGCAGCTGTGGAACCAGCGTCGCGGAATCAGTGTGGACGAAAATGGCGATCCGCTGCCGTCGCGCTGTTGCTCGCTTGACGATGTTTACGACGCGCGCCGTGTCAGCCGAGGAACTCGGGTTTCCATTTTACGTGCTCAATCTCGAACGCGAGTTTGAGCGCGACGTGGTGCAACCATTTGTCGCGAGTTATCTGAGCGGCGAGACGCCGATTCCCTGTGTCTCCTGTAATAGTCGTCTGAAGTTTGCTTCGCTTGATCAGTTGGCCGCCAATCTCGGTTGCGACAAAGTTGCGTACGGGCCACTACGCCCGAGTTGAATACGACGAAAAGTCGAATCGTCATCGGCTTTGCCGCGGACGCAACCTCGACAAGGATCAATCCTACTTTCTTTGGGAATTAACGCAGGACCAACTGTCGCGCGCAATGTTTCCTCTGGGCGAGATGTCGAAGCCCGAAGTGCGCGAGGTGGCGCGAGAACACGCGCGCTCGCGGTGGCCGAGAAATCGGAGTCGCAGGAGATCTGTTTTGTTCCTGACGGGAATTATGCCGGCTTCATCGATCGCTACCTTGAAGCTGAAGAAGCAAACCGATCGTTTGCCGGGCGGAGGTGAGATAGTTGATGCTCGCGGTGCTGTGGTGGGCCAGCATACGGGTATTCATCGTTACACGATCGGCCAGCGCCGCGGCATCGGCATCGCCGCACCGCAACCGCTGTATGTAACTCAACATCGACGCCGCCAGGAACCGGATCGTAGTTGGCGAGCAGGACGATTGTTGAGCAAGGAATTCACCGCCGCCGGAGTTAACTGGGTAGCTTTTGATCAACCGGGCGATCTGGTGCGTTCGGAATGCGCGTGCGCTATCGCCACCAACCGGCAGAGGCAACCATCACCCCAATCGAGAACAAACCGCGTTAGAGTTGTTTTTGACGAACCACAGCGCGCTATCACTCCCGGACAAGCCACGGTGTTCTTATCGTGGCGACGAAGTCGTCGGCGGCGGCTGGATAGTTAGCAGGATGCAGGAGTAGGCAGGATGCAGGAGTAAACAACTCCCGCCGCCTGCTCCTGCCTCCTGCACCTATCTTTCCTAAACCTTTCCCCTTCATCTACGCATCTCACAAAGCGAATGATTGACGAGCCAAATAAGCAATAAAAGGCAGGAAATAACATGGCAATGTCGCGCACACGAAAGACCGTTTTGATTGTTACCAGCATTGTGGTGGGGCTGGTTTTGGTCGCACTGATCGGCCTCGCGGTCGTAATATCCGCATTCGGCGGAATGAGCCAACCATCGCCGACAATAGCGTGCCTTCACGCTCCAGGTCCGGTCACTACCGGATTACGTCCCTACGACCCCTTGAGAAAATTCTTTGGCCCACGACCAATCACTCACAGATCCATTCTGCAATTCAAGAAGGCAAAGGTAGACAAACGCATCAAAGTCGTCCTGCTGGAGATCGATATGTCCGGCGCCGGTTGGGGCGAGTCGGAGAAATCCGCGACGCGATTACCGACTTCCGCACCTCGGTAAACCCGTCTACGCCTATATGGAATACGGGATGAACAAGGAGTACTACATCGCGAGCGCTTGCGACAAAATCATCTGGCGCCGCCGGGAGGTTGTTCATCAACCGGCTGGCTGCCGACGCATGTTCTTCCGCGGCTCACTCGATAAGCTGGGCATCTATCCTGACATCTATCAGATCGGAAAATACAAAGCGCGGGCGACACCTTCACTCGCAAAGACATGTCTCGATGCACATCGCGAATTCATGAATTCGCTGCTCGGATGATCTGTTCAATCGTTACGTCTGACGCGGTGATTGCAAAGAGCCGCGGCAAAAACTCTCAGACCAGGTGCGCGCCATCATCGACGATGCGCCCTATGGCTCGTGCTGAAGGCCAAAGATGCCGGGCTCATCGCGGCGTCGCCTATCGGGAAGAACTCGAAAAAGAATTAAAGACAAAACTGGGCTACAAAGAAGCCGATAAACTGCCGATTGTGAAGAGTGGCGATTACTCGCGAGTCGAAGCCGAGTCGCTTGGCCTCGATGAAGGCGAAAAGATTGCCGTCATCTACGCGACCGGCGATATCGGTTCCGGACAATCGGAGAACAGCCCCTCGCGGCAGTCAGTCGATCGGTTCCGACACGCTTTCAAAGGCGATCGACGATGCTCGCGAAGACAAAACGATCAAGGCTATCGTTATCAGAGTAGACAGTCCCGGTGGTTCGGGTCTGGCGTCAGACATCATCTGGCACTCAGTGGTTGCGGCAAAAGAAAAGAAGCCGGTGGTGATCTCGATGAGCGACGTCGCTGCTTCAGGTGGTTGCTACATCTGCCTGCGGCGCCAACAAGATCATTGCTCAGCTCTTCCACGATTACCGGCTCGATTGGTGCGTCGCCGGCAAGCCGGTTATGAGAGGTTTCTACGACTGGCTGGGACTCTCTAACGAATACCTTTTGCGTGGCAAGAACGCAGGCATGTTTCGCGAGACTGAGAAGTTTACTCCCGAAGAGCGGGCGAAGTTTGAAGACTGGATCAAAAACAACTTATTACAACGACTTCGTGCCGAAGGTTGCCAAGGGCCGGGAAAAGGACGAGGCCTATATCGACTCAATCGCCCAGGTCGCGTCTGGACAGGCTTCCAGGGTAAAGAGCGAGGGCTGGTCGATGAGTTTGGCGGCCTTGATCGCGCAATTGAAGTCGCGAAAGACCTGGCGAAGATTCCCAAAGACAAAGGCGTCCATCGCGTGATTCTTCCATACCCGCGCACGTTCATTCAGGAACTGCTCAGCGAAGGCGACGAAACCAGCACGCAGATGAAACAACAGGAAGCCGTGCTGGCTACGCTGCCGGAGGACGCTCGTCGAGCGGTGCGCTATATGGCGTTGTTGGATCGGATGAAGAGTGGTGAGTCGATGCTGCTGATGCCGTTTGATCTGCGAATCAAATACAGGAGGCAGGAGCAGGAGGCAGACGGCAGAAAATGGGTTACCCTGCCTCCCGCCTCCTGCTCCTGCTCGCTGTCTTATTTTTTCCTGCCTACTGCTCCTGCCGCCTGCCGCCTATCTTTTCCATGCCTCCCATGTAGGGCCGGAGCGCTTCCGGGATAACGATCGAGCCATCTGCTTGCTGGTAGTTCTCCAGAATCGCAATCCACGTTCGGCCAACCGCCAGTCCTGAACCATTCAACGTGTGCACAAATTCCGGCTTCGCTCCACCCGTGCGGCGAAAACGAATCTGTGCGCGGCGCGCCTGAAAATCCACGCAGTTGGAACACGACGAAATCTCCTTGTACTCGCCGTACGACGGCAACCACGACCTCAACGTCATACGACTTGGCCGCGGAGAATCCCAAATCGCCAGTCACATGTTCAACTGTGCGATAGTGCAAACCAAGTTTCTGCAGAATTGACTCGGCATCGCGCGTCAAACTTTCCAGCTCATTGAACGACTCTTCCGGCGTTGTCAGTTTTACCAACTCAACTTTCTCAAACTGGTGTTGCCGGTAGATGCCGCGCGTATCCCGTCCATAGCTGCCGGCCTCGGAGCGAAAACACGGCGAGTAAGCCGCAAACTTAAGTGGCAGCGCGGCTGCGTCGAGGATTTCATCGCTGTGATAATTCGTGACCGGCACTTCGCCCGTTGGTATCAAATAAAGGCCGCGCTCATCGGTAAGTTTAAAAAGGTCCTCTTCAAATTTCGGCAACTGGGCGGTGCCAAAAAGCGCGTTGGCGTTGACTATGAAAGGCGGCAACGTTTCCGAATAGCCATTCTCGCGAGTCTGAACGTCAAGCATGAAGTTCACGAGGGCCCGACTGAGCCTCGCACCCGCGCCATTCAGGATTCCAAAACGCGCGCCGGAAATCTTCGCCGCCCGCTCAAGATCAAGAATGCCCAGGGCTGTCCCCAGATCGACGTGATCCTGGGGCGCGAAATCAAATTCGGGTTTCGTCCCCCAATGGCGCACCTCCACGTTTTCAGCTTCACCTTTGCCGACCGGCACGCCTTCAGCGGGAAGATTGGGAAGCGAGGTCAGCAGACTGCGCATGCTCGTCTCGGCTTCATCGCGTAACCGATCGAGCTCGGCAATGCGTTCCTTTAATTCGTTAACTTCCTTGCGTCGTGCGTCCGCTTCGTCGCGTTTGCCATCTTTCATTAAGCCGCCGATTTCACGGCTGGCAGTGTTTCGCTGGGCGTTCAGCTGGTCTGATTCAGCAATAATACGCCGGCGTTCAGCGTCGGCAGCCGCAAACGTATCCAGCACTTCAGGGGCAACGCCACGCGACTGTAGTCCCGCCCGTACCTTCTCGAGGTTTTCCCGAACGTAGTTGAGATCAAGCATTTGTCACCAAAATGTAAACGTTTTTAGTTAAGAACTCTTTGCTCTGTGCCACCTCCGTGATCTCTGTGTCTCTGTGGTGAGTGTTTGCCGAGTAAAGTTCACCACAGAGGCACAAAGAACACAGAGGAGGCACAGAGATTTTCAAACTAGGTCACTACCCCTGAGTTCGCAATTCTACTTAACTTTCAGCGGCAGCACATTTCCTGCATTTGCACCCGACCGGTTGGATAAGCTCCTCAAAGTATTCTTTGCCGTAATCGTAACTTAACTCTTCGCCGGCCTTTATGGCTCGCTTTGACCAGATCCAAACGCGGCGCTTCGAAATAATAGCCTCGCAATTAGGCCGGCAGGAATGATTGATATAGCGGGCAACGTTACTTCGTGGCGTTCCGTCGATAGACCACTTTGAATTGACGCCGAAAAATATCTGCCATTCGTCCTTCTTTCGACTTCCTCATTTGAAACAAGGGGCCCGGTGTACTCGATAATTCGTGTTCCGGCTGGAATGGGTTTTAGTGCGAAACAAGCCCAGGCCTGAGCCTGTTCGTTTTATGACGTACTTACCACGGTCCTTTTTCATTTGGGAATGTTACCCGGTCGCGGAAGCATTCCCGAGCAAAAACCTGGTCAAACAGATCTTCATCGTTGGTATACCTCCCGCTTGGGTTAATCCTTAATAATATGGTATGAGAACAACTCATTATGCCACAGAGGGTTCGTAAAGCAGTTTTTCCTGCCGCAGGATTGGGTACACGCTTTTTGCCCGCCACCAAAGCCTCTCCCAAAGAGATGCTGCCGCTGGTTGATAAACCTTTGATCCAATACGTGGTCGAAGAGGCGGTCGCTTCCGGAGTTGAGTCTGTGATCATCGTTACCGGACGTGGCAAAGCTGCGATCGAGGATCACTTCGATGTTTCGTTTGAACTGGAGAAGCTTCTCGAAGCGCGCGGTAAACAAGCAGAGCTTAAAGCAATGCGTGCGATTTCTGAGATGGCCCGCGTAAGTTATGTGCGACAGCAGGAGGCGCTGGGTCTGGGCCACGCCGTGTTGCAAGCCCGCGACCTGGTGGGCGACGAACCATTCGCAGTAATGTTGAGCGACGATATCATCGACTCCGAAACTCCGGCGCTCCAGCAACTGCTCAACGTCTACGAAAAATACGACGCTCCCGTGATTGGTACGATGCAGGTCGCCGGCGAGGCCATCTCGCGTTTTGGCGTAATCGACGGCGAGGAAGTATCGGACGGTGTCTATAGGATTAACGACATGGTTGAGAAGCCGTCGTTTGCAGACGCGCCTTCTGATTTGGCAATCATCGGACGCTATGTGCTGACTCCTGACATTTTTCCAGAGCTCGAAAAGACCCGTCCGGGCGCCATAGGCGAAATTCAGATCACTGATGCCATGCGGTCGCTTTTGAAGCAGCGGCCTTTTTACGCTGTGCGCTTTGAAGGTAAGCGTTACGATGCCGGTGACAAGCTCGGTTTCCTGATTGCGACGGTGGAGTTTGCGCTCAAGCATGAAGACCTGGCAGTGGAGTTTAGAGAGTATTTGCAGTTGTTGAAGTTAGCTTGACTACCAAATAACCATGCCTGATCAAAAACAATTCTCCGGACGCGCCGCCATCGTCACCGGCGCGACGCGCGGCATCGGTCGCGCCATCGCCCTTGAACTCGCGCGACGCGGTGCAGATGTCGCGTTCAACTATGCAAAGAGCGCTGCAGCGGCTGAGTCGTTAACGAAAGAGATCGAAGCGCTGGGCGTGCGTGTGGTTGCAACGCAGTGCGATGTCGCCAACACCGAGGCTGCGGCCGAAATGATCAAGCAAGTGAAGGACGCATTCGGGCGCATCGACTTTCTCGTCAACAACGCCGGCATCACCCGCGACAATCTGATCTTGCGTATGAAGGAAACGGATTGGGACGAGGTGATGGACACAAATCTGAAGGGCGCCTGGAACTTCGCGAAGGCGGCACTGCGAACAATGCTGCGCCAGGAAGAGGGCGGATCGATCCTCAACATCTCTTCAATCAGCGGCGTGATGGGGATGGCAGGACAGTCAAACTATTCGGCGTCGAAAGCCGGAATGGTTGGACTGACAAAAGCGCTTGCGAGGGAAGTAGCCAGCCGTAAAGTGACTGTTAACGCCCTGGCGCTCGGCATGGTTGCGACCGACATGTCGGGGACGTTGGATGAGACTTACCGCGCGAAAATCATTGAGCAAATCCCGCTCGGCCGTTTTGCTGAAGCAGATGAAGTGGCCCGCATCGCCTGCTTCCTGCTCTCCCAAGACGCCCGCTACATCACCGGCCAAGTGATTCAGGTTGATGGCGGCCTCGCTATGTGAAATCTAACCGCCCGACAACCTACTAAAAAGACACGAACTCACGCGAACGCCATTTATTGCAGTTTGGTTTTATTTTGTGTTTCATAGCTTTTCGACAGGTTAAAGGAAACACTGATTGCTCCAGCCTTGAGCAAAACTGCTTACGAAATTCTGAATAAGACCAAAGCGATGGACATCTGAACCTTCGTGGGATTATTTCCTTGACCGCCACATTTCCCTTCAGTATTCTCTGCCCAAAATCTTAAACGTGTTTTAGTTAACCACAACCGCAATCACCGTTACGATTCACGTTTCATTTGATAGCGAGTTGTTCCGCTGGAGTAACCGGAGCTGGTTCTTGATCTCCCCAGATCCTGGCAGACCGTACCAGGCTTCACGAAATTTAACGACACCTCCGAAGGAGAAACTGTAATGCACCGAAATAAGTTCTTAGTTGTTTTGTTGGCTCTGCTTATCGCTTCAGTCGTCGCGCTCAGTGGTTGCGCAAAAGTAGAAGAAGGCAGTACTCCGGTCGCCTCAGACAAAGCAAGCAACGCCGGCGGCAAGATTGCCGTCACCACTTCCTCCGAGGACGCCCGCAAGGAATTCCTTCAGGGACGTGATCTACAAGAGAAGCTACTAGTCCAGGATTCGATCCAACACTATGATAAAGCAATTTCGCTTGACCCAAACTTCGCGTTGGCAGAGCTGAACCGGGCGCAAGTCAGCCCCACCGGGAAAGAATTTTTCGACCATCTGAAGAAGGCCGTTGCTCTTGCAGACAAGGCTTCGAATGGCGAGAAGCTGTTGATTCTCGCTAATGAGGCCGGCGCCAATGGAAATGCGGCGAAGCAAAAAGAGTTGCTCGATCAACTCGTGGCGGCTTTCCCAAACGACGAGCGAGCCCACTTCAACCTGGGTGGTTACTACTTCGGCCAGCAGGACTATCCCAAAGCCATAGAGCATTACAAGAAAGCAACTGAAATCGCTCCGACCTACTCGACCGCTTTCAACATTCTTGGTTATGCCTACCGGCAGAACGACGACAATGCCAACGCCGAGCAGGCCTTCAAGAAATACATCGAACTCATTCCTAACGATCCGAACCCTTACGACTCGCTAGCCGAGTTGTACCTGAAGATGGGCAGATTCGACGAGTCGATCGCGCAGTATCGCAAGGCGCTCGCAATCGATCCGAACTTCATCAACTCTCATCAGGGAATAGCGTCCGCGTTAATGTATCAAGGCAAGCCGGACGAAGCTTCCGCCGAGCTACAAAAGATTACCGACAAAGCGAGGAGCGATGCCGAGCGCCGCACTGCTATGTTTGCTATGACGGTCGTTGACGTCGACAGCGGCAAACCTGATGCTGCGCTTGCCGAAGTGGACAAGCAGTACGCGTTGGGCGAAAAACCAATGATGTCGCCGGTATGACAGGCGATCTACAACTCAAGGGCAACATCTTGCTGGAAATGGGCAAGGCCGATGAGGCGAAAGCGGCTTATGAACGCCTGCTGAAGATGACTTCTGACTCCAGTCTTTCTCAGGAGATCAAAGACAACGCAACGCTCTTTCATCACTACAACCTGACGCGTGTGGCGCTTGCTAAGAAAGACCTGACCACTGCAAAGGCCGAAGCCGAAGCTTTCCGCAAAGGCACTGAAACAGCGAAGAACCCGTTTCAAACAAAACAGGCCCACGAGCTGTTAGGCATGATCGCACTGGAAGCCAAAGACTTCGACACGGCGCTGGCTGAACTGCAACAGTCGAACCTGCAGAACCCTTACGATCTCTATCGCATATGTCAGGCTTATCAAGGCAAAGGCGACATGGGTAAAGCAAAGGAGTCATGCTCGAAGGCAGCCACTTTTAATTCGCTGCCACAACTCAATCTCGCTTTCATCCGCACGAAGGCGGCCAAAGCGTGATCTGAACCAATCATCGTTGAAAGGTGAGCGGCGCCGGGATCGAACGGCGCCGCTTTACTATCCACGATTTACGATTCACTATTTCAGGGTATTGGTAGTGTAGTTTACTTTTGGCTATCAGCAGGAACCGGTGACCCCTATGAACAACTCCTGGCCTGAATTGAAATTCTCCGAATGGCAAGACACTCTCGCCACGCTACACATGTGGACGCAGGTTGTCGGCAAGATCCGTCTCAAGCAGACCCCGCTCGTCAATCACTGGTGGAATGTGCCGCTCTACATTTCCCGCGCGGCCTGACGACTCTCGGCAATGTCCTACGAAGACCGCGTCTTCGAAATCGAATTCGACTTTATCGATCACCAGTTGCTGATCAAGTGCAGCGACGGCTCAACTACAACGCTGCCGCTTCGTCCGCAGTCAGTCGCAGACTTTTACGCAGAAGTGATGTCGGCTCTTCGTGGATTAGGAATGGAGATCAAAATCTGGACAGTGCCTGTCGAGATTCCTAATCCGATTCGTTTTGAAGATGACACAACGCACGCGTCTTACGATTCCGAATATGCCAATCGCTTCTGGCGCGCATTGGTGAAAATGGATGATGTGTTGAAGGAGTTTCGCGCCCGCTTCATCGGCAAGGTGAGTCCGGTGCATTTCTTCTGGGGAAGTTTTGACCTGGCCGTGACAAGATTTTCGGGAGACCGGCGCCGCCGCCGCGAAGGCGCCGACCTGATCACGCGCGAGGCCTACTCGCATGAAGTCATCAGTCACGGCTGGTGGCCAGGCAGCAAAGATATGGAGGCGGCGTTTTATTCCTACACGACCCCCGAACCCGCCGGCTTGTCGGATGTCGCAGGCCAGGGAAAGATTCTTCCCAGCCAAACTTTTACAGTTTGGAGATGAAAGAGTTTTTCCTGCTTTATGACGACGTCCGCAAATCCGCTTCACCTGAAAAAGCACTAATGGATTTCGCCAAACCACTTATGAAGCGGGCGCGAATCTGGCCGGCTGGGACCGTGCCGCGCTTGAACGGCTAGAGCACGCAGGCGGTTAAGAAAAGCCGTGAGGTAGTTGCCACAAACCCGGCTACCAAGGCTTTTTTGTTCGCCCCCAAATTGTCTTGACAGCTTTCGGTCTCCCGCCTATAGTAACCACTCGCTTCTATGACTGACGCCTGAAGCGACAGGAAACATGATGCACAGCACACACACCTTTTATTACTCGTTTTTACTTTACCGCTTCTTTTTCCTATGGGAGAAGCGGGCAGGCGAAGAATGGGCTTGAAGTGCTGAAGACCTAGAAAACCAGTACAAAAGATATCGAGCCAGCCGCGACTCCCAAATGGGATCAAGTCGCGGCTGGCTTTTTGTTGTACCACCGACGATGGATGTTTTGAACGGAAATGAATCTCGGAAGGATGAAAATCAATGACTATCGAACATTGGCGCACTGAAATAGACGAAATAGATCGGGAGCTGCTACGGCTCCTAAATCGACGCGCGCGACTGGCCATGAAGGTTGGCACCCTGAAACAGAATGCAGGCCTGCCTTGCTGCGATACCGAGCGCGAGCGCGACGTGTTAACCCGCTTGCAACAAGCCAACGGCGGCCCGCTCGACAGCCGCGCGATAGGCAAACTATTCCGGCGCATCATTCGCGAATCGAGAAATCTGGAAGCGCGGATGCTAAACCGATCGCGACCAACCGGCAGGGATGGATGAGCGGCGGCGGGCTGAACCCATTGCTGCCGGATCCGCTAACTCCAGCGAGGTGGCCTGGTGAGCGCTTCGGTTCACAAACCGCGCATCGCGTTTCAGGAGAGCACGGGGCTTTCAGCGAAGACGCAGCAATCAAGTTGTTTGGGCCGCAGGTCAGCAACAGCATTGAGCTGGAGCCGTGTCCGACCTTCGAAGCACTCTTCAATAGTATTGACGCAGGCCACGCAGAGTACATTCTGGTACCGATTGAAAACAGTTTAATTGGATCGATTCAACCTGCGGTTGATCTGTTCGAGAAGAGCTCGCTGGCCATCGTTGGGGAAGTCGCAATCCCAATACGGCATCATTTAATTGGCTGTCCCGGGTCCGTATTTGAAGAGATTGAAGCAGTAGAGTCTCATCCCGCAGCCCTGGCCCAATGCCAAATCTTTCTTGCCGCGCAGCCCCAGATCAAGGTGATCGAAACTGATGACACCGCCGGAAGCGTCGCGCGGGTTATCAAACGCAATAACCGCAAACATGCGGCAATAGCCGGACGTCGCGCCGCCGAGCTTTATGGCGGCTCCATTATCCGCAGCAACCTCGAAGATCATCCGGATAACCACACTCGCTTCCCGTTACTGGCCCGAGAGCCTCATGGGAAGCCAAACGTATTAAGCCGAGATTCCGTGGGTCGAGTAATACAGAACCGGGAGCGGTAGCGACCGGGTTCAAGTCTGGTCACAGAACGCTCTTTATAAACATGAATCCGGTCGCTACCGCTCCCGGTTCTGTATTAGTCGACCCACAAGACCATTGATGAAATAACCAAAGAAATTGAGGAACACAGATCATGATCGTTAACATGTCAGCATCAGCAACTACAGAAGCAAATCAGCCACGTCGTTGAAAGAATACGGGAATGCGGTTATCAGGCACACCTGATTCAGGGCGCTGAGCGCACTGTCATCGGCGCCGTCGGCAGCAATGGCCGGCGAGCGGAGATTGAGGCGTTACGCGCCGCTCCTGGCGTTCAGGACGTGATCCAAATCGCACATCCATTCAAACTTGTGAGCCGACAACTGCAACAACGCCGCACCATTGTCGAGGTGGGCGGCGTGCAAATAGGCGCCGGCAACGTGACGGTAATGGCCGGGCCATGTTCGGTCGAGTCGGGGAGCAGTTGCTGGAAACTGCGCTGGCGGTGAAAGCCGCTGGAGCAAACCTGCTGCGTGGCGGAGCCTATAAACCCCGGACATCACCCTACGATTTCCAGGGACTGGGAGTTGAAGCGCTGCGTCTCTTAAGAGAAGCCAGCGAGGAAACCGGCCTACCGATAGTGACTGAAGTAATGAGCGAAGCTGATGTCGAGATTGTCGCCGAGTATGCCGACATGCTGCAGGTGGGCGCGCGAAACATGCAGAACTTCTCGCTGCTGCGAAAGCTGGCTATGCTTGAACGACCGATTCTACTCAGCGCGCGGGCCCTCGGCAACGATCAAGGAGTGGCTGCTTGCTGCCGAATACTTGTTAGCCGGTGGCAATAAGAATGTGGTGCTCTGCGAACGCGGTATCAAGACGTTTGAAACTGCCACTCGCAATACTTTGGACCTGGCAGCCATCGCTCTTGTGAAGGAGTTGTCGCATCTGCCGGTCATCGCAGATCCGTCACATGGTACCGGGATTCGCAGCCTGGTTCCGCCAATGTCAAAGGCAGCGATTGCAGCCGGCGCTGACGGCTTGATGATCGAAGTGCATCCCTGCCCCGAGCGCGCGTTATCGGATGGCGCACAGTCGCTGGATCTCCCGGGCTTTGCAGAGTTGATGAAGGAACTTGGCACTATGCCCGTGCGCGAAGTTAAGGCTGCCTGAGGCTTTGCACAAAAGTCTCCTGCGTGGTTTCTGGACCGGATCTCTCCGCAGCCAGCCAACTTTTGGGCAAAGCCGCAGCCTGAACGCAAGACTGGCGTTTCTGTTCTATTTTCGTCACTGCCGGCAGAAAGAACAACGAAGCGGATAAAATGACTGCATGCGATATCTGTCCGCGTTCGTTGTCTTCGCTGCGTTGTTAGTGAGTGAATTAATACTGGCCGCAACTCCGGCTGTGGTTGCGGCTCAAACCGGCGCGCAGGAAAAGGCTGCGAGTCTTCGCGCACAGCTTACTGACGTAGAAGCCAAACAAGCGGAACTGCAAACGCGTCTACAGAATCTTGAAGAGAATCTGAAACCGGAAAACATTGAGAGCGCTCTGGCTGGTGTGGGCAGCACGCGTCCGGAGGATTTACGCGAGCAACGCCGGCGGCAACTGGAAATCGAACGAAACGGAGTGCGCGCGCAACTGGATCTGCTGGCGACCAGTCACAGTCGCCTGGAAACAGCAATCGCAACCGCCGATGCGGATGCATATCGACAGAGTGCCGCGCCACCAAGAGGTCCTTCCGGCGATGCGTCATCCACAAGTGGAGCGTCAGATCAGGTGGAGCCGCGGCGGCGACGTCAGCACCGAGCAAAGAAAAAGAGAGTCAAACGATCCGGACGTATGCATCACTCGCAGCCCTACTGAACTACCGTGCGTATGCGAAGATCTACTTTGCGGCGGGCATGGATTTCGCGAAGTAGCCGGGCCGGTGGCGCAATTGCAGTTGCTCTTTTGCAACTCAGGGTTAGTGATTTCGATGCGCATCTGGCGGTAAGAGCCGTCACGGTTCTTGTTGGTGGGTGAGTAGGCAATCAGGTACTGTGAACGAAGTTCCTGCTCGATCTCCGCGAAGGCATTTGTTAAGTCAGTCTCTTGCTTTGGGAAAATGCGCGGCCACCCGTAGCATTCGCCACCGCATCAAGTTCACCACGGTCCACTCCACCATATTTTTTGTCGCCGATACCAATCGCGTAGATGACTGTCTCCCGCGTCCAGCGCGCGATTGATCGCCTCGCTTCGCGAGATCCGGCTCGTGGAGTCGCGCCCGTCTGTAAGCAGTATAATCGCGGCGGCGTCTTTGGTTCGGAACGAAATCCTCTTGACTTTGAACCGTACCCAAACCCTGACGACCCCGAGCCTCCGTCCGGCAACTTTCGCATCGGAACTTCGTGCGAGCACCCCGCTTGATGTCAAAGCGATCGCATCCCAGATAGCCGTTGAACCTTCGGCCCCTGGCGCCTTCATTCCCGGTCCGGAAACAATGCCGCTGATTGGCCGGCCCAGCGCCCAGATATGCAGGCAGCGCCACTTCAGTCCGTTCGAGGGCCCGATAGATACTGAAGACATCACGGGTCAACCCTTGTTCGAGATACTGCCGCGCCCGTAAAGGGAATAATCGCCGCCTGATCTTTGCTGGACTGAATTACCCTCTCGATAAACGTCGGGCGGCCGCCTTCTCACTTCGGCAAGGTGCGCTCCTTCTGAAGCGCTGACGTCGATCAGGAAAGCGATCGAAAGTGGTCGATCCGTTTCACGCTGAAAAGTGAGAATCTTTGCGGCACGCCATCTTCAACTACCCGCAGGTCCTCTTCCCGCAACGTCGTAATGAAGAGTTTTTGTTTGTTGGTAGCGGTGAAGAAGAGGTTCGTAAGATCAGTTTCGACCCGAATTACTCTCGTCATCCTGGTCGGCTGAGTCCTGCGCGCAAAGATTGCCGGCGGAGCCGGACAGCAGCAGGAAAATCAGCAGTAAAAGACGCAACCGTGAATTTCATAAGCTGCGATCTTATTTCAGGCTCTTAATATTCGCCGGCTTGGCGAATAACGATTCCGCAAGTGGCGTATTGTATTCAACTGAACTCGTAAACAACACGACTCGTCTTGCACGCCGTTGGTGAAGTGGTCGATAGCCCAGGGCGCCGTGATTTGACCAATCGTAATCGGCTTCGCTAAACGATCTTCCTCAGTCACCTCTTCGTCCTCGTCTGTGTCTGGCTTCTTTCTGGTTGCTTTGTAAATCACCTTAGCCGGCAGCCCTTCCTTCGCGGCAAATTCATATTCGATCCAGAAACCGTTCGGATAAGTGAGCCGAACAGTTTCATTGCGGCGGCCTACTCCGGCTTCCTCGACGTCCAACATAGCTAAGGGTTGCATTCTCCTTCTTCCACCACCCGTGCAATAGGTTTTCAACGCTGGTCCGCATACTGCGCTTGAAGTCTTCAATCTGTTTGCCTTTCATGTCAGCCAGTGATTTGGTGGCGCCGTCGTAGAGCCAGCCGGTTTCACCCGAATTCGTTTGAATTACACGAATGCCCTGAGCTGATAAACTCTGTGCGCTCTTTGTCCGGATAGGATATGTAATCAACAAATCTTTGTGGGAATCTGAGATTGCCCGTCATTGAAAGACGGTGAAGAAGCCACGGCCAACCACGGTACGTTATAGTCTAAGTAGGCGTTGCCGCCAAGCACTTCAACCGCGCGATTGAGAACTACTTCGGCTTTCGCAGTGTTCTCCGGCGACGGCTTTTGGGCCGGTTCTTGCCGCGCCGCGGCCGTGGCCCCAAAGCAGATAAGAAGAACCAGGGCAACAACTGGCTGGCGTGGTATTGAATAGGTTCATTTTTGACTGGAACTTTCACGGATGGTCGGTCACCTCTCATTGAGGCAGTCATCTTAGTTGCTAGTCACATACTAATTAGCGATGCCTCCCAAACGCCGATAGAAAAAGGGGCTTCAATAACACTCTTGAAGCCCCTGCCAAACCAACGCCTGACGAAAGCGTACGCTATGAATTGTTGGTTCCCCGAAACTGCCGAGGTTAATTCAAACTCGCGTTAGTGCCCGCAACCGCCTTCACCACGATCTCGTCATCTTCAACTTCAACCGCGAAATTCGTCGCGCGTCTTCCACAGTGCAGTTAGCGGAAGTTTCACTTTCTCATCGATGTGACGCTTCAGAAAGCGCGCCCGCATACTTTGTATTGAAGCCCTTCTCGGTCAGAAAGTTGAGCGCCGCTTCGCTAACGCTGACGTCCTTGCCCTGATCGCTGCATCTGACGTCGAAGATTGTTCAGGTAGAGATCGGCAATCTGGCGCGACCTCATCCATCGTTAAGCGGCGCGAAGACAATGATTTCGTCAATGCGATTGCGAAACTCCGGCGAGAAACGCGTCTCCGCCGCCTTCATTACCTCGTTCTTAACAACGCGGAAATCCTGCGCGGTCTTATTGCCAAAGCCCAGCGGCTTCCTCGAATTTCTTGAAGCTCTCTGAACCCAGGTTGGAGGTCATGATCACGATCGCGTCTGACAGATAAACCCTCTTGCCGCGGCCGTCAGTCAACCAGCCTTCGTCGAAAGCCTGCAGGAACAGGTTCATCAAGTAAGGCGATGCCTTCTCAACCTCGTCCAGCAGAAGAACCGTGTAGGGATTCTCGCGCAGTTGTTCCGTCAGAATTCCACCGCGCTCCGAGCCGACAATGCCACGCGGCATGCCGATCAGCTTCTCGATGCTGACCGTGCCGTCGCTGTATTCAGACATGTCGATGCGCACCATCTTCTCTTCGTCGCCAAACATGAATTCGGCGACCGCCTTCGCGAGTTCGGTCTTTCCCAACGCCGGTCGGTCCCAAGAACAACAACACGCCATCGGGTTTGTAGTGCGACTCTTTCAGTGGGCCCTTGTTCAGCCTTAGCCGTTGCGCTACGGATTTGATAGCCGGCCTTCTGCCCGATGACGCGCTGCGCAGCATCGCTTCCGTCATCGAGAAGCGTTCGCTCGTATCGCGAAAGATCATGTCGCGCGGAATGCGAGACTCCTGCGAGATCACATCGATGACATGGTCCGGTTTAACAACCATCGTTTGCGGTTCGTTGATTTCAACCTTGACCGCAGCCGTGTCGAGCCAGCCAATTGCTTTGTCCGGCAGATGGAGATTGCGTATGTACTTCGGCGCCATCTCCAGGGCGGTATTGATCGCCTCATCGGAAATTTTGACTGAATAATTTCTTTCCAGCCGCGGACGAATGCCTAAGAGTATTTCACGCGTTTCACTGATCGTCGGCTCAACAACCTTCACCAGACGAAAGCGTCGCGCCAGCGCCTCATCTTCAGAAATGTACTCCTTGTATTCCGATAGAGTAGTGGCGCCGATGATGCGCAAATCGCCGCGCGCCAATGCCGACTTAAACATGTTTGCGGCGTCGGAAGATGTGCCCAGCGCCGCGCCGGCACCCATGATTGTGTGCGCCTCATCGATAAAGAGAATGAGATTGTCGCGTTCCTTAACCTCGTCGATGATGCCCTTGATTCGCTCTTCAAACATTCCGCGCAACATTGTGCCCGCCACGATGCCGCCCATTTGCAGTTGCACCACGTGCGTGCCCGCGCAAGCGCGCTGGAACCTTATCAGGCTCCATTTCGATCATGACGAGCCAGGCCTTCAACAACGGCCGTCTTGCCGACGCCAGGTTCACCGACCAGCATGGGCGAGTTTGCCCGCTCGCGGTGGCAAAGGATCTCCACCATCTGCTGGATCTCTTTTTCGCGGCCAATCGTCGGTGCGATCTTATCGGTACGCGCCAGGCGATTCAGCGAAACGCCGAAGTGCTTGAGATAGGGCGGCAACTCAAACTTCTTGCGATACTGTTCCTCTTCGCGCTCGCGTTTGTTCACTTGCGCCTGAACGTTCTCCGCCACAATGTCAGGATTGGCGCCCATGTTTTTCAACACCTCAACGAAGAGGCTGTCGTAGTTGTAAGCGCGGAAAAAATATCGGTTGCTTCGATCACTCTTGCGACCCTGCGCCCGCGCGCGTTCCATCGCGCGTTTGAAAAGCTCCGTCGTGTCGGGAGAAATACGAATGCCCTTGCCTACATGCTGCTGACGGCTGCTGTCCAGTCGCTTATCAATTGCGATTTTGACAACGATCGGATCCAGAGAGAGCTCGCGCATGGTTGAGTTGAACATGTCGGGCTCCTCGTGCATGAGGGCCTCGAGAATATGCTCCACTGACACGAAGTTCTGATCCCGCTGGCGCGACTCGCTCAGCGCGTGATCGAGTATTCGTTGTCCGCTGTCTCCAAATTTATCTCTTATAAGATCCTAAATCAACCATTGTCTTGCTCCCTGGCAAAGCCTGCCAACTTCTTCTTAAACTCTACTGCACCGTTTTACGACAGCAAGCTCGCCCTCTTCTTTCGTCCCTGGATGCAAAAATCTGACCCAACCCCGGAAGGTTAGATGTCACTGAGCATATGCGCCGTTGCGTTTCTGATGCAACGGAATTCTGCCGACAATTCACACAGCAAATTTCCGGCCACTGGTTGACTAACCGACCGCGGCGAAAAGCCGCACTGCAAATATTTGTGGATCGCGCGCGCGAGCAGTTGCCGCGAAGCGGGGCTTAATAGTCGTAATCCTCACCGCCGCCCGGCATTGATGGGGTCGCTTTCTTTGGTTCGGGCGCATCCGTGACCGCCGCGTCGGTAGTCAGCAGTAGGCCCGCAATTGATGCTGCATTTTGCAGCGCAGTGCGCACAACCTTTGGTAGGATCGAGAATGCCGGCGGCCGCCAGATCCTCATATTCTCCAGTGGCCGCATTGAATCCTTTATTGCCCTTCAACTCCTGAAACTTTGCCAACGACCACCGCGCCATCGAGGCCGGCATTTTCAGCGATTCGCCGCAACGGCTCTTCCAAAGCTCGTCTCACGATTTTTATCCCGGTCAAGACGTCCTCGTCATCATCGCTTAATTTGTCGAGCACTATCCCGGCCCGCAGCAACGCGGTACCGCCACCCACAACCGTGCCTTCCTGGGCAGCCGCCTTCGTGGCGTTTGAGCGCGTCTTCAACGCGCGTCTTAATCTCCTTCATCGCGGTTTCCGTCGCGGCGCCCACTCTAACTACCGCCACCCCGCCGGCAAGCTTCGCCAGCCGCTCCTGCAACTTCTCGCGATCGTAATCCGAAGTAGTTTCTTCAATCTGTCTTCTAATCGTGGCCACGCGCCCTTGTATGGCCTTCCGATCGCCGCCGCCCTCAACCAGGGTTGTCGAGTCTTTGTCGACAATCACGCGTTTGGCAGTTCCCAGATCCGACGAGCTGCACGTTTTCGAGTTTGACGCCCAGGTCTTCGGTAATCACACGCGCGCGCCGGTCAGGAACTGCCAGATCCTCGAGAATGGCCTTACGACGATCGCCAAAGCGCGGGCGTCTTACACCGCGCAAACTTTGATCGTGCCGCGCAGTTTGTTAACTACGAGCGTAGCCAGCGCATCGCCTTCGATGTCTTCGGCGACAATCAACAGCGGGCGACCACCGCCGGCCGCTTGTTCGAGAATCGGCAGCAAGTCGCGCATGGCGGCGATCTTTTTCTCATGCAGTAAGAATCAACGGCTCGTCGAGCACGCATTCCATCCGATCAGGCATTGGTGACAAAGTAAGGCGACAAGTAGCCGCGATCAAACTGCATCCCTTCGACGATTTCCAGTTCGGTTTGCAGGCCTTTTGCTTCCTCCACGGTTACAACGCCGTCCTTGGCCGACCTGCTCCATCGCGTCTGCGATGAGTTGGCCAATCTCGCGATCGTTGTTGGCTGAGACGCTGGCAACATTCATCAGGTCTTCCTTGCTTTTTACCTTCTTCGAAGTACGCTGCAGCTCAGCTACCACTGCTTCGGTCGCTATCTGAATGCCGCGTTGCAACGACATCGGATTGGCGCCGGCGGTTACATTCTTCACGCCCTGACGAAAGATTGCCTGCGCCAGCACGGTGGCGGTAGTGGTCCCGTCTCCCGCCGTATCGTTGGTCTTGACCGCAACTTCGCGCACCATCTGCGCGCCCATGTTTT
>ERZ1370068.10691-contig-9368_pt1 | contig 22653 bp, 25 predicted proteins | sample MGYA00561227_ERZ1370068 | MGnify/ENA primary metagenome ERZ1370068 (study PRJEB38410, sample SAMEA6850437) | metagenome | study: Metagenomic assessment of the ecological functions of the soil: analysis of the soil microbiota associated with the... | reverse complement strand
TGTACTTCGTTCAGTTACGTATTGCTGCTCGTGGAACACGAGCCGCGCCAGCTGCACGTCGGGAAAGCCTGATGAAGGTCGAGAGCAGCGGGTCGTCGAGACCAGCCGAGTTAGCGTCGAGTACGCGGGCACACGCCGCCGACGGCGTAGACGTCGTAGCCCGCTCGCGCAAAGCCCCGCGGCACCGTTTGCGCTGCCGCGTCCGCCTTCCGGAGAAGAAGCCGCGGTAGCTGACGCAGCCCGCGGGCTGGGAGCACTCTCTGCTTCGGCTCCACCGCAGAAGCGCGACGCGGCGGCATGGGCGTTCCACACACCTCACGTACGGCCGCTCGAGCTCGCGCGTGGGAGTGGATAGCGGCCGTTGTTCTGCGGCAGCGCCGAGGCCGGCTGCGAGGCGAACTCGCGGATGCGTCGCGCCGCTTTCAGCAGCCCGGCCCCGCAGTCTCCGGCGGCGTCGCCGGATCTGGCGAGCCATGTCCTCGACCGGCCGCGCCGCGCCCAGACAGGCCGAAAGCTTTGGCCGCGGATCGCCTGGCTGAATAATACGAGACCGATTCGCAGCCGGTCACCGCGGTGGCGAGCAGCGCGCGCGCAGGCGAGGCGCCATCTTCATGCGAAGCTCCCGGTGCGCAGGAAGCGCTCGCTCCAGGCGCGCCGACCGGGGGAAACGGGCATCCAGCTATGCGGCTGCGGCACCAGCGTGCTCGCGGCCATGCCCTCGACCTCGGTCTCCTCGAGGCGCACCACGCCGTCGTTCACGCCCGGCAGGCGCCCCACCATGCGGCCGAGGCCGATGGCGACCGAGCCGGCGAGCACGCCGGAGCGGCGCGGGCGCGCGTCCAGCGCGCGACCCGCGGCTTCCCAGCAGCAGCCGCCGACGCGCCCATCATCCAGCGCCCGAACGCGCGCCCGGCCGGAAGCGGCGCCCGGCGAAGCGAGCCGCGCACCGGCGACGCCGATGAGCAGCGCGGAGGCGACGGGAATGTCGGCGTGACGGGTCAGGGTTTCCAGCACCAGCACGCCACCCAGGCTGTGGCCGATGAAATGCGCCGCGCGCGGGCCGGAAGCGTCGCGGGTGAAGCGAGCAAGGCGCTCGACGTTGGCATCGAGGGAGCGCGGCGCATTTCATCGGCCACGGCGCCACAGTAACGACGCTATTGCCCGTCACGCCGACTGATCCGTCGCCTCCGCGCTGTAAATCTCGCCGATGCGCGGCTCGCTCGCGCTGAACAGGCGTCGGCTTTGGCACGCTGAAGCCTGTAGCGCCATCATCCAGCGCCCGAAGCGCGCCCGGCCGAAAGCGGCGCCCGGCGAGCGAGCCGCTGCCCGGCGAGCCGATGAGCTAGCGCAGGCGGCAGGAATATCGGCGTGACAGGTCAGGGTTTTCCACAGCACCCCAGCACGCCACCCGGCTGTAGCCGATGAAATGCGCCGCGCTTCCCTCGATGCCAACGTCAGGCGCAGCGCTCGCTTCACCCGCGGACGCTCGGCCCGCGCGCGGCATTTCATCGGCCACAGCCGCAGATGGCGTGCTGGTGCTGAAATGACCGCTGCCTCCCATTCCCGTCATCCGCGCTTGCTCGCGCGTCGCCGATAGCACTAAACAAGCAAGGCTCGCTTCCAGGCGCTCGGCACTGAATGATCCGGCAGCAGGGCCGCGTCGTACGCGCTGGACGCGCGCCCGGCCGAAGCGGCGCCCGGCGGGCGGGCCGCGCACCGGCGGGCCGATGAGCAGCGCGGAGGCGACGGAATGTCGGCGTGGCGGTTCAGGGTCTCGAGCACCAGCAGACCGCCGAGGCTGTGGCCGATGAAATGCGCCGCGCGCGAGCCGATCGTCTCGCGGGCGAAGCGCGCGCAGGCGCTCGACGTTGGCGTCGAAGGACGCGCGGCCGCTGATAGGAGAAAGACGTGCGGCGCGTAGCCGGCGCGCGCTGCAGCCGCGCCGCGAGCAGCCAGAGCGTGCCCGCCGGGCATCCACAGGCCCGGCGCGAGGATGACATCGCCAGTCACCTCGCCTTTGCCTTGCGCATCAGCTTCGATGCACCGCGCGGGCGCGATGCACGATCGGGATAGTCGATCATCTGGCCGTCCACCTGGATTGCCGCCTCGCCCTTCGCCTCCGCCGCCTCGAAGGCGGCGACGATGCGCTCGGCGCGCGCGAGCTCCTCGGCGCTCGGCAGATAGGCCGCGTTGACCGGCGCGATCTGGTCGGGATGCACGCACAGCCGCCCTGGAAGCCGCAGCGGCGGCTGCGCTCGAGCGCGCGGCGGAAAGCGTCCGTTTCCTTGAAATGGAACCAGGGGCTGTCGATCGGGTTCTCCATGCCGGCGGCGCGCGCAGAGCGAGCACCACGCGCGCGCGCGCATCGGCAAGCTCGGCTTCCTCGAGCGTCGGCGAAAGGCCGACGTCGTTGGCGTAGTCGCCGGCGCCGAAGGCGACGCGCTTCACGCGCCACGGCGCCCTTGTAGGGCCGCAGGCTTGCGCGCCTGCAGGATGCGGTCGACGCGCTGCACGCCGGCTGCGGTCTCGATGCTGCGGCATCAGGTCGATCGAGCCCTCGGCGATGCCGCTGCTCGCGCTCGAGGTTCGCCGATCAGCCAGTCGACGGCGTGCAGGTCGGCCGCGCTCTCGACCTTCGGCAGCGACCACGCCGTCGACGCGCGCGTGCGATAGCGTCTCGACGAGGTCGCCGAAGCAGAACGGCGTCGACGGCGCGTTGACGCGCACGTAGCCGCGCGCGCTTGCGCGGGCCGCGCAGCGCCTCGGCGACGCTCTTGCGCGTCGCCGGGCTTGTCGGAAGGCGCGACCGAATCCTCGAGGTCGAGGATGACGGCGTCCGCCGTCGAGGGTCAGGGCCTTCTCGACGCGCCGCGGCACGTTGCCGGGCGCAAACAGGAAGGAACGGTTCATCTCGACTGCACCTGCGCGGTCGCTCCATTGGGGATAGGGTTGCACGCGGCTGCGCGGTCTCGAGCCGAACGGCCAGCACGACCTGCGCCCGGCCGCGCTGGATCTGCGCCACCGCCGGGACGATGCCCAGCTGCTCGGCCGCTGGCGCCGACGCTGATAGCGGCCGAGCGGCGTTTCCGTCTCGAGCGCAGCGAGCGCGGCGCGCACGCTTCTCGGTCTCGAGCGCTGCCGGCGCGGCGCACCGCCTCGCCGAGCACGCTCGCCGCGACGTAGCCCTCGGCGGCCGGCAGCCCGGGCGCGGCCGACCACTTCGCGGTGAACGCCTTCACGAACTCGGCGTTGCCCGGCGTGCGAAGCGCGGATCGTACTCCACCTCGGCGAGCGTGAACTCGGCGTCCTGCCCGACCGCCGCGACGAACGCCGGCTCGGCGGCGCGGCGCGCGAAGAAGAGCTGCGGCGCGTAGCCATGCTGCTTGAACGTCTTCACCATGTCGGCGGCGTCGCGCGCCTCGCCGAACGCGATCCAGGCCTCGCGCCTTGGCCGCGACGGCGCGCTGCACGAAGGGCGTGAAGTCGCCGGTATACGGCGAAGTAGGTCTCGACCTCGGGCACGGCGAAGCCCTGCGCGAGCGCGTCGAGGCGCATCGCCTCGGCGATCTCCTGCGCAGCGAGCTCGTGGCGCGCGAGGATGTGGAGCGCGCGTGATGCCGGCCTTGCGCGAGCTGCAGCACGCCCTCGCCGCGCGCGGCATAGGAAGCGCCGATCTGGAAGACGAAACGCGGTTCGGCCCCTGCTGCACCGCGCGCGCCGGGCCGGCGCCGTTCACCATCAGCGCTGCGCTCGCGCTCGGCCTCCGCCGAGGCCGCCCGGGTCGCGGCCGAGCCATAGCGGGCCGATCAGGAAATCGGCCTTCGCCTCGCGCGATGAGCTGCCGGTAGAGCTCGCCGCGCGCGCACCGCGTCGGAGCCGTCGTCGAGGAGCTGCAGGCTCGACCGGCCGGCCGAGCAGCCCGCCGGTCGCGTTCACCTGCGTCCTGCCAGAGCAGGATGCCCTTGCAGGTAGCCCGCGGCGAGGTCGGCGTGCTGCCCCGACTGCGAGACGACCGCGCCGACCACCACGGCGCGCCTTGCGCCTGGGCGCCGACGGCGAAGCCAGCAAAGAACGGAACGCGCTCTGGTAATCCAGCTGGTCATCGACCGCATGGCCGCGCATCGGGATGAGCGCCGAGCGCTCGAAGGTCATGAACACCGTGCCATCCGCTTTCTTCCCCGTGGTGCGCACGGTGACGATGCCGTGGTGCGGCCGCGAGGCCGACTCGCGCTTGCCGATCACTTCCGACTCGGCGTAGATCGTGTCGCCGGCGAACACCGGCGCGGTGAGGCGCACCTTGTCCCAGCCGAGGTTGGCGACCGTCTTCTGGCTGACGTCGGAGACGCTCATGCCGGTGACGATCGCGAGCGTCAGGCAGGAATTGACCAGCGGCCGGCCGAACTCGGTGCCGGCGCCGTAGGTGGCGTCGATGTGCAGCGGGTGCTGGTTCATCGTCAGCAGCGAGAACCAGGTGTTGTCGGCTTCGCTCAGCGTGCGCCCGGGGCGGTGCTCGTAGACGTCGCCGATCTCGAACTCCTCGTAATAGCGCCCGGCCGACTCGCGGTAGCGCTTCGGCGCCGACTTCCTTTGCCCGGCTGACCATAAGAATCCCAGATCGATGATGATCGATGCGCTTGAGCGAGATTGTAGGCAAGCTCGAACGTCCTCACCGCGCCCGAAGACACGAAACCGTACTTTACCGACTGGCGCAAGCGGTATACCGGCGGCGGCGGAATGCGTGGTGCGCCCGGCGAGCACCGCCGAGGTGTCGCGCGTGGTGGCGCTGTGCGCGCGCGAGGGCGTCGCGGTCGTGCCCCAGGGCGGCAACACCGGCCTGGTCGGCGGCTCGGTGCCCACCGGGACGCGGCGCGAGATCGTGCTGTCGCTCGCGCGCATGAACCGCATCCGCGCGCTCGACGCGCTGAACGACACGATCACCGTCGAGGCCGGCTGCGTGCTGGCGGCGGTGCAGCAGGCGCGCCGAGGACGCCGGACGCCTGTTCCCGCTTTCGCTCGCCGCCGAGGGCAGCTGCCAGATCGGCGGCAACCTCTCGACCAACGCCGGCGGCGTCAACGTGCTGCGCTACGGCAACGCGCGCGAGCAGGTGCTCGGCCTGGAAGTGGTGCTGCCCGACGGGCGCGTCTGGGACGGCCTGCGCGCGCTGCGCAAGGACAACACCGGCTACGACCTGAAGCAGCTCTTCCTCGGCGCGGAAGGCACGCTCGGCATCATCACGGCGGCGGTGCTGCGCCTCTACCCGCGCCCGACCGCGACGCGCCACCGCCTGGATCGCCGTCGCAGCCTCGCCGCGGAAGCGGTCGAGCTGCTCGCTGCGCCTGCGCGGCACGCCTCGGCGACCGGCTGAGCGCCTTCGAGCTCATCTCGCGCCATGCCTCGAAGCCGTCCTCGCCCACCTTCCGGGGCGCAGAGATCCGCTCTGCGCGACCGCACCCGTGGTACGTGCTCGCCGAATTCGGCGACAGCGGCCCTGCGCGAGGCGCTCCGCACGCAGGTCGAGAGCGCGCTCGGAAGCAACGAAGCGGTGCTGGCGCAAAGCGAAGCGCAGTCGCGCGCAGCTCTGGCGCATCCGCGAGACCATTCCGGAGGCGCAATTCACCAACGTCAAGCACGACATCTCGGTCGCGGTGTCGCGGACGCCGGAGCTCATCGAGCGCGCCGGGCGCGCGCTGCAGGCGGCGTTTCCCGAGCGCGCAGCCGTACGTCTTCGGCCACGTCGGCGACGGCAACCTGCACTACAACGTCGGGCCGGAAGCGCTGCTCGCGCAGCGCGACGCGGTGAACCGCGATCGTCTACGAGGCGGTCGACGAGCTCGGCGGCTCGATCTCCGCCGAGCACGGGCTGGGACAGCTCAAGCGCGAGACGATCCGCGACCACAAGCCGCCGCTCGAGCTCGAGCTGATGCGCGCGCTGAAGCGAGCGCTCGACCCGGCCGGGCTGATGAATCCGGGCAAAGTACTCTAGGTTATCGAGCGCGAGCGGACGTCAGGACCAGCGGCTTGCCGTCCATTTCGCCGCTCATGCGGTTGCCATCGACCCGCCCGCGGAACCGGCCCCAGGAGATGTCGTTGCCCGAAGCGTGCCCCTCACGCCGTCGACTTCGATCTGCTGATAGTTCTGCTCGATCGAGAAGCGGCGCCCATCACCACTCCATGCGCCGCGCACGTCGGCCGGAACGACCCAGAGGAAGAGCCTGCTCTCGTCGCCCTGGCCGCGGTGCGCCTTCGACAGCCGGATGGTGCCGCTGCGGTCGGGCGTCCAGCCTGTCATGCCGAAGGCGTGCGAGACGATGCGCGTCCCCGGGCGCAGCTCGCCGGTGAAGCGCTGCTGCAGCTGGCCGATCAGGCCGGGCAGCAGGTAGACGGTAACGACGCTCGCCTTGGAAATGTCGGCGGTGAGGACGTCGCCCTGCACGAACGACACCCGGTCGGCGACGCCGGCGGCGCGCGCGTTATCGCGCGACTTCTCCACCAGGCGCTGGTCGAGCTCGATGCCCAGGCCGCGCGCGCCGAACTTGCGCGCGGCGATGATGACGATGCGGCCGTCGCCCGAGCCGAGGTCGACGACCAGGTCGTCGGCGCGCGTGCCGGCGAGCTCGAGCATGCGCTCGACCACTTCCTCGGGCGTGGTGATGAACGGGACCTGCCACTCGACTTCCTCGGCTCGCACGCCGGTCAGCGACAAGCGCAAGCGCGCAGCGCGCAGCCATGAGCGCTCATTCGACGATCAGCGTCGCTGATCGCCCTGCGCACGTCGGCGCGCGACCAGTCGATGGCGCCGTAGTAGCTGTAGCGCACCACGCCGTCCGGGCCGACGATGAAGGTCGCGGGCAGCACGCGCGCGCCCCAGGCCTTGCTCGCTTTCATGTCGCGGTCGAGCAGGAAGTTGAAGCCGAGATCCATTTTCTTCGCGAAATCGCCCGCGACGCGCGCGGCCTTCGCCAACGTTGACGGCGAGCACCGCGAAGCGCCGGGCGTCGAGCGAGCGGCGCAGCCGCTCGATGCTCGGCATCTCCTCGAGACAGGGGGCGCACCAGGTCGCCCAGAAGTTCACCAGCAGCACGCGGCCGCGGTAGTCCTCGAGGCGCTGCGCCTTGCCTTCGAGGCTGCTCAGCTCGAGCGCCGGCGTCGCGCCCTTCCACGGCCTGAGGGCTGCGCCTGCGCGGTCAGCGCGCAGAACAGCGAGGAGGAGGAACAGCTTCATCGGCCGGGCAATGTACCAAAGAAAGCCCGGCGAATCGCCGGGCTTTCCGTTGCGCAACCGCCTTACTTCGTGGCGGCTTTTTTCTCGTCGGCCTTGGCCTTCGACTTGGCTTTCTTCTCGCCCTTGGCCTTGGCGGGCTTCTTCTCCGCCTTCTTCGCCTCGGCGGACGCCGGCGCTTTCGGCGCGGTGTCCGACTTCGGCGCCTGCGCGAACGCGGTGACCGCGAACGCGGAGGCGAGCAACGTCACGAGCAGCTTGTTCATCTTCAAATCCTCCAGGAGTTATTGGAATCGATCCGCTAGGGACCTGTGAGCGAATAACGCGCGGCAGCGCCGGCCGTTGACCGCGCCCCTGTTGTCCGGCCCGACACCCTATAATCGGGCCGCCCGATGCAGCTCGAAGAATTCATGGCGCGCCTGCCGAAGGCGAAATTCTGGATCTTCGGCTACGGCTCGTTGATGTGGTCGCCGTGCTTCTCCTATGAAGCGAAGGCGCCCGGCCGCGCGCACGGCTATCACCGCGCGCTGTGCATCCTGTCCACGCGCTATCGCGGCACGCTTCGCCGTCCCGGCCTGGTCATGGGGCTTTGCCGCGGCGGCTCCTGCTGGGGCATGGCGTTCCGCATCGACCGCGGCCAGGTGCGCCGCGCGCTGGCGCGCCTGTGGGCGCGGGAGATGCCGCGCCGCGTCTATCACCCGCGCCTGGTCGCGGTGCAGCTGCGCAGCGGCAAGACAGTCAGAGCGCTGGCGTTCGTCGCCGACCCGACGCATTCCTCGTACGTCGACGAGCTCGACCTGCACGGCCGCGCGAAGCTCGTCGCGCAGGGCATCGGCGCGCGCGGGCCCTGCGTCGACTACATCCAGAACACGCTCGACCACATGCACGACGTCGGCGTGCGCGATCCGCACCTCGAGCGGGTGCTACACGCGGCGCTGGCCCTGCGCCGCGGCGACGGCGGCACGCATGCGCGCAAGGGCCTCGCGCAGGCGCGCACGCTGCGTGCCAAAGTTCAGCCGCACGAAGCGCGGCTCGCCAAACTGCGATCCCGGCGATAGCGCCACGCCGTGCTCGAGGAAGAGCGCGTGCGGGTCGGCGCTCGCGAGCCCCGAGCAATCGATCCAGGCGAGGTAGGTCGCCTCGACGTGCGCCATCGGCAGCCCGAGGCTCGATTCGACGAGGTCGCGGTTGGCGCGCAGGTAGTCGATCTGCGCCGCGAGCCACTCGTCGCCGTCGCGCAGCGCAGCGAGCGACGCGTCGTAGCCGAACACCGACGGCGACGGCAGGACGTGCGCGTTCACATCCGCCGAAAAGCTCTTTCTCAAGTTTGCATCTTCGATGATCGCCCAGGCGCAACCTGCGGCCGGGAAGTTGAACGCCTTGTTCGGCGACAGAAGCGTCACCGTGCGCCGCGAGATCTCGGGCGCGAGGCTGGCGATCGGCACGTGCCGCATCCCCGGCTCCAGAACGAGGTCGCAATGGATCTCGTCGGAGACGATCACCGCGTCGCCGGTGAGCTCGGCGATGCGCTCGAGCTCCTGGGCGCGGAAAACCGTTCCGCCCGGGTTCTGCGGATTGCACAGGAACAGCAGGTCGGCCTTCTTGCGCAGGGCGTCTTGATCCAGAACCCAGCGCCCGCCCTCGAGCACGAGAGGCACCTCGGTAAAGGCGCGCCGCGCGACCTCGCAGGCGCGCTTGAGATGCTGGTAGACGGGCCGCGGGACCAGCACGTGCCCGTCGGCCGGCACCAGCGTGCGCGCGGCGAGGTGCAGGCCGGGCACAACACCGGGGAGGAACACGATCCAGGCAGGGTCGACGCGCCAGCCGTAGAGCCGCTCTAGCCGCGCGACGATCGCCTCGCGCAGCGCCTCCGGCGGCACGGTGTAGCCGAGCACGCCGTGGTCGACCCGCCGCGACAGGGCGTCGAGCACGGCCGGTGGGGCGCGGAAGTCGCTGTCGGCGACCCAGAGTGGGATGACGTCGCGCCCGGCGTAGCGCTCCCAGCGCGTGCTCCAGGTGCCACCGCGCTCGGATGGGGCGTCGAAATCGAACTTCACGGGGCGTTATAGCAAAAAGACGAGATGCGACTTCACGCATCGCGCGATGGAGCCGTGAAGCGCGACTACCTAGGACTACTGGGGAAGAGCCGGGATTGTGGCTGTCGGGGTCTGTTCCTGATCATGGAGAAAGTCTGCGCTCGGAGCACGCGCTCGGCGTTCCTGAACCTCCTGCTGCGCTCTGACGAGGTAGGCGACCCTTTCGCTCTCGTCAAGACGGAAAAACTCGGCGTCGGTGAGAAACCTGAACAGCCCAAGTCTTCCTTTCCACATAGCACGGCACTGTACCCATCGAATAGCCCGGCATATGTCGCTAGGTCCTGAAAGGAACGTAGCAAAAACGACTACGGTATGGGGCAAAAAAGCCGGGCGCGAAGCCCGGCTTCAGCAGACCCTGCGTTGTTCTTATTTCTTCGGTTCCTCCTCCTCATTGTTCTGCAGACCCTTCAGCGGGTCCTCTTCCAGGCGGTTCATGCTGTCGTCGACCTGTTCGGTCTGGATCGCCTGCTGCTGCGTGTTCAGGTGCTGCGGGAACCAGGTGGCGATCGCGGGCACGAACATCACGACGGCGATCGCGATGCACTGCAGCACCATGAACTCGAACATGCCCTTGTAGATCGTGCCGAGCGACCACTCCTTGACCACCTGCTTCAGGTAGTACGCCGACATCGCCACCGGCGGCGACAGATAGGCGGTCTGCATGGTCACCGCGACCAGGGCGCCGAACCAGACCATGAACAGGTCCGGCGGAATGCCGAGGCTCTGCGACAGCGCGGGCTTGAGCGAATCGACCACCGGATAGAAGATCGGCAGGAAGACGAGGATGATCGCCGGCCACTCGAACGGCCAGCCGAGCAGGAAGAGCAGGACGACGACGAAGCCGAGCATCACGATCGGCGGCACCGGCAGCGAGGTCATCGCCTCGGTGATCCAGGTCGCGGTGCCCATGCGCGCGAACACCGCGCCGAAGATGTTCGAGGTCACGGCGAGCAGCAGCACCATGCTCGAAGTCAGTCGTCGCGCTGATCACCGCCTGCTTCAATCCTGCATACGTCAGCCGGCGGTAGACGACGGCGAGGATCAGCGCGCCGAGCGCGCCGATGCCCGCCGCCTCGGTGGGCGTGGCGAGCCCGGCGAGGATCGAGCCGAGCGTGAAGCCGATGAGCAGCATCAGCGGCAGCACGCCGATCGCGACTTCTTTCAGGATCGCGACCGGATCGGTCACCCGATCCTCGATGGGCACCGGCGGGCCGAGCTTGGGGTTGATCGTCGCGCGGGCGATGAGATAGACGAGATAGAGGCCGGCGAGCAGGAAGCCGGGGCCGAACGCGGCCGCGTAGAGGTCGGCGACCGAGACGCCGAGCACCGGTCCCATGACGATCAGCATCACCGAGGGCGGGATCAGGATGCCGAGCGTGCCGCCGCGCGGTGATCGCGCCGGCCGAGAGCTTCGCGTCGTAGCGCGGTCTTGATCATGATCGGCCCGGCCATGATGCCGAGCACGGTCACCGCGGCGCCGACGATGCCGGTCGCCATGGCGAATACCGTCGAGGTCAGGATGACGACGACGTAGAGCGAGCCGCGCATCGGCGCCAGCATCATGCGCAGCGCCGAGAACAATCGCTCCATCAGCCCGGCCTGCTCGGTGATGAAGCCCATGAAGATGAACAGCGGCACCGCCGCGAGCAGCTCCTCCTTCATCATGCCGATGGTCTGGAAGTAGGCGAGGTCGAACACCACCGTGCCGAGCGCGAAGTAGCCGAAGGTGAGCGCGAGGAACAGCAGCGTGAACGAGATCTGGATGCCGATGAAGATCGCGCCGATCATCACGATCAGCATCACCAGGCCCGATGCAGGATCTCGGTGGGACGCCGAAGGTCATATCTCGATCTTCTCCTTGTGCTCGAGCACCACGCCGGTTCGCGCAGGCGTAGACGCTCTTGATCGGTCTCGGAGACGCCCTGGACGCAGCAGCATCACGCAGGTCACGCGGCACGACCGCCTTGTAGGGCCAGAGGATCGGCCGCCACGGCGTCTGCTCGGAGGTCTCGCTGATGGTGAACGCGTACCAGCGCTTCGTTGCCGCTCGCCGACGAGCAGCATGACGATCGAGGGGAAGAAGAAGACGATGTACGAGATCGAGTCGACCATGCCCTTGGTCTGGTCCGACCACTTCTCGTAGAAGAAATCGGTGCGGATGTGCGCGCCCTTGTGCAGCGCGTACGCGGCAGCCGAGCATGAAGATCGTGCCGTAGAGCATGTAGGTGACGTCGAACGACCAGATGGTCGGCGCGTTGAAGAGCGTAGCGCGCGATCACCTCGTAGCTGACCGCCAGCACCAGCGGCACGTTCAGCCACGCGATCCAGACGCCGGTCGTGTCGGTGAACCGGTCGATGACGCTGCACCGCCTTGATCAGGCCCGGCGACTGCTCAGCCATTCGTCTCCCCTCAAATTGAAACGGGGGCGATTTCCGCCCCCGCTTTTCGCGGCGCAAGCTACTTCTTGGCAGCGCTCTTCGGTGCGCCGCCCTTCTGCTCCGGCCAGTAGTAGTTGGCCACGAACGAGTACGGCGGGAACATGAAGCGCTTCGCCGGCACGACCAGGCTGGCGTAGGCGCGCTGCGAGTCGTGCGTCTTCTTGAAGAACGGGCTCTTCTTGCCTTCCTCGGCAGCGATGATGTCCCAGGTCTTGAGGAACTCGATCAGGATGTCGGGCGGGGTGCGCAGGATCTGCACGCCATGTTTCGTCCTGCAGCTCCATCATCGCGTCGGCGTTCTGCCGCTGCCACTTCGCCCACCAGACGACGAAGGTCTCGTTGGCGGCCGACTTGATGATCTCCTGGTGCGTGGGCGAGAGCGCCTTCCAGACGTCGCCGTTGATCAGCACCTCGCCGATGGTGATGTTCTCGTGCACGCCGGGCGTGTAGTGGTACTTCCAGACGTTATGGAAGCCCAGCCGCAGGTCCTCGACGCCGCCGACCCACTCGGCGCAGTCGATCACGCCGCGCTGCGCCGACGGGATGATCTCGCCGCCCGGCATGTTGACCGTCGTCATGCCCATGCGCTGCCACACTTCCGCGGCCATGCCGGTCTGCCGGCACTTCATGCCCTTGAAGTCGGCGAGGTTCTTGATCGGCCGCTTGAACCAGCCGAACGCCTGCGGACCCGAAGGCAGGATCGGCAGCCAGTGGATGTTGAGCTTCAGCTCCTTGTTGGAAGAACTCTTGCGCAAGCTCGTTGCCGCCGCCGAAGTGCATCCAGCCGAGCGCGTCGATCATGTCCATGCCGAACGTGCCGCCGGGGCCGCCGGTGAAGAGAATCGCGGCCTTGTTCTTGCCGACCCAGTAGCCCGACCAGGCGTGCGCGCCGTCGATGACTTTCTTGTTGGTGGCGTCGAGCACTTCGAATGCCGGCACGACCTGTCCCGCCGGCATCGCATCGATCTTCAGCGTGCCGCCCGAAATTTTCGACACGCGGTCGGCGAACGTAGGTGAAGTTCTCGTACAGCGTCAGGCTCGCCGGCCAGGTGGCCTGCATATTCAGCGTGACGGTTTGTGCCTGGGCGCCTGCCGCAAACGCGGCCGTGCACGCCAAGGCGGCGAACGAACGGATGAATGGCCTCATGACTTCCCTCCTCCTCTAAGGTGGTTTCGCAAGGCGAAACGCAGCCTACACCGGTTCCGCCGGGTCGATCAACCTACTTCTTCGTGCCTTCCCCCTTGGCGCCGCTCGCGGCGGGCTCTCCGGGAAGTAGTAGTTCGCCGCGAACGAGTACGGCGGGAACATGAAGCGCTTCGCCGGCACCACCTTCGCCGCGTAGACGCGCTGCGACTCGAGCACCTTCTTGAAGAACGGGTCCTTCGCCGACTCCTCGGCGGCCATCTTGTCCCAGGTCTTCATGAACTCGATCAGGATCGCCGGCGGGGTGCGCAGGATCTGCGTGCCGTGCTTGGTGCGCATCTCCTCGATCGCGTCGGCGTTCTGCTTCTGCCAGCGCACGCCCCAGCGCACGAAGGTCTCCATCTGCGCCGCGCGCCACGCTTCCTGCTGATGCGAGGTGAAGCTCTTCCACACGTCGCCGTTGACGATCACCTCGAGCATCGAGTTCGACTCGTGCATGCCCGGCGTGTAGTGGTACTTCCACACCTGCGGCAGGCCGAGGCGCAGGTCCTCGATGCCGCCGACCCACTCGGCGCAGTCGATCACGCCGCGCTGCGCCGAAGGCACGATCTCGCCGCCCGGCATGTTGACCGTCTGCATGCCCATCCTCTGGTAGATCTCGGCGACGATGCCGGTCTGGCGGCACTTCATGCCCTTGAAGTCGGCGAGGTCCTTGATCGGCCGCTTGAACCAGCCGAACGCCTGCGGGCTCGCGCCGCCGATCGGCATGCCGATCACGTTGAGCTTGAGCACGTCGCGGTAGAACTCGTCGTAGAGCGCCTGGCCGCCGCCTTCCTGCATCCAGCCGAGGAAGTCGAAGTGGTCCATGCCGAACGGGCCGGCGGGCGTCGCCGAGAACAGCGTCGCCGTCTTGTTCTTGCCGACCCAGTAGTAGGCGACGCCGTGGCCGCCGTCGATCACCTTCTTGTGCGTGGCGTCGAGGATCTCGAACGCGGGCACGATCTGGCCCGCGGCCATCGCCTCGATCTTCACCTCGCCGCGCGTCAGCTTGTCGAAGCGCTCGGCGAAATACTTGAAGTTGTCCTGCAGCGTCAGGCTTGCCGGCCAGGTCGACTGGAACTTGAGCTGCTTCACGGCAGGCGCGGCTTGCTGCGCCTGCGCAGCCTGAACGCGATCGCGACGGCCGCGGCGAAGCGCGGTAAGGGACAATGCTTTCTTCATTGGGCTCCTCCTCCTGAGGGAGGAAATGGTATATGAAGATCACTCGACTGGAAACGCTGCGCCTCGGGGAATTCCCAACCTCGTCTGGCTGCGCGTGCACACCGACCAGGGGTGGTCGGCCTGGGCGAAACCAGCTATGCCGCCCAGAGCGTCGAGGCCTACCTGCACGAATATGTGGCGCCGCGCGTCCTCGGCCGCGACCCGCTCGAGATCGAGGCGCTGACGCGCAGCCTGACCGGCTACCTCGGCTGGCGCGGCTCGGGCGTCGAGACGCGCGCCGCCTCGGCGTTCGACCTCGCGCTCTGGGACCTGTACGGCAAGGTCTGCAACCAGCCGCTCTATCAGGTGCTCGGCGGCGCGAGCCGCGCGCGCGTGCGCACCTACAACACCTGCGCCGGCTACCGCTACGTCGCGCGGCGCCGGCGGGCAGAGCACCGAAGAACTGGGGCCTCGACGGAAAATCGCAGGGCCCGTACGAGGACCTCGACGCCTTCCTGCACCGCGCCGACGAGCTCGCGCAGTCGCTGCTCGAGCAGGGCATCACCGGCATGAAGATCTGGCCGTTCGATCCGTTCGCCGAAGCGAGCGACGGGCCAGTACATCTCGGGACCGGACCTGCAGAAAGCGCTCGAGCCGTTCCGCAAGATCCGCGCGGCGGTCGGCAACCGCATGGACATCATGGTCGAGTTCCATTCGCTGTGGCGCCTGCCCGCGGCGCAGCGCATCGCGCAGGCGCTCGCCGAGTTCGACACCTTCTGGCACGAGGATCCGATCCGCATGGACAGCCTCGCGCTGCTGAAGCAGTACGCGCCCTATTCAAGGCGCCGATCTGCGCTTCCGAGATCCTCGCCGGACGCTGGGCTTCACGGACCTGCTCGAGACCGGCGTCGCCGGCATCGTCATGTTCGACCTCGCGTGGTGCGGCGGCGTGAGCGAAGCGCGCCGCATCGCCGCGCTCGCCGACGCCTGGCAGCTTCCGGTCGCGCCGCACGACTGCACCGGGCCGCTCGTCTACGCCGCGTCGGTGCACTTCTCGATCTGGGCGCCGAACGCGCTCGTCCAGGAATCGGTGCGCGCCTTCTACACCGGCTGGTACAACGAGCTGGTGACGCACGTGCCGCAGCCCGTGCAGGGATACTTCGGCAAGCCTCCCGGTCCGGGAATCGGCTGCGAGCTGCTGCCCGAAGTGTGGAAGCGAAAAGACGCGGTCGTCCGCAGTCAGTCCAGCCTGACGACGATTCCCTCGAGCACCTTCGACGGCGCGGGATAGCGCTGCATCACCAGCGGGTCGTGCCCGGGAATGACATGCGCGGGCGACGCCGGCGAGCGCGCGCAGCCGCTCGTAGCCCGCCACCATGTCGGCGACCGACGAACACGATCGGAAACGGCCGCGTCTGCTCCATGTTGGCGTAGAAGTGGCTCGCGTCCGAGGCGAGCACCACCCAGCCGCGGCGCGTCGCGACGCGCACCACCTGCAGCCCCATGGTGTGGCCGCCGATGAGATGCACCGAGATGCCGGGGAAGAGCTCGGCGTCGCCGTCGTGGAAGCGCACGCGGCCCGCGTACACGCGCGCGCACCATGCCGACCACGTCCTCGACCTCGTAGGCGCTGCGATGAACGGTCCTCGCGCCATGTGGCGTCCGGTGGCGTAGTTCATCTCGCAGGTCCTGCAGATGCAACGTCGCGGCCGGGAACAGATCGAAATTGCCGACGTGGTCGTAGTGCAGGTGGGTGATGACCACGTCCTTCACCGTCGCCGCATCGCATTCCAGCGATGCGGAGCCCTCCGTCGGGCACCGGATGATGGTCCCGCCCCGCTTCCGCCATCGCGTCGCGGAAAAGCCGGTGTCGCACCGACGATCTCGCGCGCCGCCGCCGCGGATCAGCCAGACGAAGTAGTCGAGCGGCATCGGCCCGTCGTGCGGATCGCCGCCGATGAAGTTCTCGACGCGCGCCTGCGCATGTGTGCGCGTACTTGACGGCGTAGACCTCGTATCTCATGCCAAGGCCGAGATCCTTGCGCAGCGCGGCGAGCGGCGCGCTCCCAGTCGCGCGGCACCGGCTCGGCGATAGACGGGAAAGCCCGGGAACCACGGCGAGCGGTCCTCGCGGCGCAGCCAGCGCCACTCCGGCGGAAACGGCACGAGCACGTGCGCGCTGCGGCCGATGCCGGCGAAGCATGTGGATGTTGCGTGTTGCTCACGCTGACATACTCGTCGACGAGCGACAGCACCGCGGGCAGCGCCGCAGGTCGCCGAGCGCCGAGAGATCGTGGAACGGCGCGGCGAAGCCAGCGGCGAATTCGGCGCCGTCCTGCTGCCCGCGCCGCCACGCTGCAGAGCAGGATGCGTCGTACCGCGCCAGCCGCGCAGCGCCGCGCCGACTTCCTGCGGCGGCGCCGACTTGGTGAGCGCGATCCGCTCGGCGCCGAACTCGCGCCCGCGCGCCGGTATCGGTACCGCGCGCGCCAGGTCACGGCGCAGATACGGCGCCGGCCCGAGCGCCGCGAGTCGCTCGCCCGCGGCGCGCTTCGCTTCGGGGTCGACCGTGAGCGGCCACGCCGGCGGCGTTTCCTCGGCCGCGAGCAGCGCCGGCAGGTCGCCGGTCCAGACCGCGCGATCGAATCCCGCCGGATCATCGCCGTCGCGCACTTCGCCCAGCATCTCGTCTCGGCCGCACGCACCGAGTGGAGCTTGCGCTCGCAGGCGAGCGCGAGGCGCGCACCTCGCTGGTGGAGCAACGGCGCGAAGCGGAGAAGAAAAGCACGTCGCCGATGCCCTGCTCGCCGCGCAGCAGCACCGACCTGCCGTCGAGCCGCGCGGCAGCGGCGGCGGCAGCTCGGTCGGGCGCGGCTCGAGACAGGTTGCGCCGCCGGACGTACTCGGTCCAGCCTTCGCGCCAATGCGCGGTCGAGAGCAGCAGGTGCGCGAGCGAGCTGCGCGCGAGCTTCCAGTCCGCTGTGGTCGGCGACCGCCGCGCGCAGCCGCGCGACGGCGCGCGATCGATTTCGCCGGCATCGGCTTCGCATTGCGCGAGGCCGATGGCAAGGTCCTGCGGGTCGACGTTCTTCGCCGACCGCTCGAGCAGAGCTCTTCGCGCGCCCGGTCTCGCCGCCCTGGCTATAGATCCGGGCGAGGTTGGCGGCGAGCTTGGGAAACGCCGGCTCGATGGCGAGGCGCGCGTTCGTAGTGCGGCGCGCCTCGGCGAGCCGCTCCTGCTTCTCCAGCGACTTGGCGAGGTTGACCAGGGGCGTTGACGAAGCCGGGCTTGCGCTTCAGCGCCTTGCGGAAGGTCGCCTCGGCGAGCGTCGAAGCGTCGCCGGCCTCGCCATACGCGACGCCCAACGTGTTCAGGTAGTCGAGATTGCCCCGGCTGAGCTCGTGCGCGCGGAGCGCGTGACTCGAGCGCGAGCTTCGTCTCGCCCGCCTGCAGGTATTTCCAGGCCCAGCTGGTTGCAGGTCTCCGCATCCACTACGCGAGGCGCACGCGGGCGAACCTGCGCTTGCCGACCTGGATGACGCAGCGTCTCGCGTCACGCCGCGGAGCGTATGGTCCGGCTACACCGCTCACCGTTTACCTTCACGCCGCCCTGCTCGATCAATGCGCGCCTGGCTTCCGCTGGTGCTCGGCGCCGAGGTTCGGCCTGCTTCAGCAACTGACGATGCGGCCGTCGTCGCTGCGACAGGTCAGTCTCCGGCATCTCCTGCGGCACCTTGCCGGAGCATCGCTCGAACTCCGCTTCGCCTGTCCGCGCGCGGCTGGCGAATGGAAGCGCGCGACGATCTCCTTGGCGAACAGCGACCTTGATCTCGCGCGGATTGCGGCCCGCAGCGACTTCTTTCTTCCAGCCATGGACCGATTTCCCGCGGCGCGAATGACAGTAGCTCGATGTAGCGCCACATCAGCTCGTCGGAGATGCGACATCAGCTTGCCGAAGATCTCTTGCGCGCGGCTCGGCGATGCCGATGTAGTTGCCGAGCGACTTCGACATCTTCTCCACGCCGTCGGTGCCCTCGAGCAGCGGCATGGTCAGGATGCACTGCGGCTCCTGGCCGAAGTCCTTCTGCAGCTCGCGGCCCACCAGCAGGTTGAATTTCTGGTCGGTGCCGCCGAGCTCGACGTCGGCCTTCATCGCCACCGAGTCGTAGCCCTGCATCAGCGGATAGAGCAGCTCGTGCACCGCGATCGGCTGCTGGCTCTGGAACCGCTTGCTGAAGTCGTCGCGCTCGAGCAGCGCGCGCGACCGTGTAGCGCGCGGCGAGGCGGATCATGCCCTCGGCGCCGAGCTTGTCGGACCACTTCGGAGTTGAACAGGATCTGCGTCTTGTCCGGGTCGAGGATCTTGAACGCCTGCTGCGCGGTAGGTCTTGCGCGTTGGCGAGGATCTCCTCGCGCGATGAGCGGCGGCCGCGTCTGGTTCTTGCCGGTCGGGTCGCCGATCATGCCGGTGAAGTCGCCGATCAGGAACTGCACCTGGTGGCCGAGCTGCTGGAAGTCGCGCAGCTTGTTGATCACCACGGTGTGGCCGAGGTGCAGGTCGGGCGCGGTCGGATCGAGGCCGAGCTTGATGCGCAGCTTGCGGCCGCGTCGCGAGCTTCTGCGCGAGCTCTTCCTCGACGATCAGCTCGTCACACCCCCGACGAATGGTCTGAACGGACTGCTCGATGGCGGCCATATTCCGATAGGCGCCTCGCAGTCGACTTTGCTAGACTGCGCAGGCTTCTGAATAGGAAGGGATTCTAGCCGAACGATGCACAAGCCCGGCACGATTGGGTGGAACGATCGGGTTGAGCGCTGCTGATGCTCGCCGCGTGCGGCGCGGTCGGCGGCGTTACGCCGACCTGTCGCCGGACGCGGACGCGCTGCAGCTCGCCGGAGCCCGATGGTCGAGGCGCTGGCGCTGCGCACCGAGCAGCTGCGCCGGCGCCGCAGACCTACGTCCGCGAAGAGCAGCTTCCAGCGCGGCGACACGCTCGCCACTTTCGTCGGCCGGCTCGGGCCTCGCCGACCGGCAGCATCGCGCGCCTGCGCTCGCTGCGCGAGCTGCGCCCGGGCACCTGCGTCAGCGCCGAGGTCGGCGCCGACGGCGACCTCATCTCGCTCACCTGGCTGAGCGGCCGCGACACGCTGGTGCGCATCGCGCCGACGGCGACGGCTACGCGCGCGAGCGAAGAGCCGCGCGCCAGCTCGACACGCAGCGTCGCGATGAAGTCGGGCGTGATCCGCAGCTCGCTGTTCGCGCGCGAGCGACGCCGCCGGCATCCCCGACAGCGTCGCGATGCAGCTCGCCGACGTGTTCGGCGGCGACATCGACTTCCATCGCGACCTGCGCAAGGGCGACCGCTTCACCGTGGTCTACGAGGCTGCACTACCTCGGCGGCCGCGCCGGTGCGCAGCCGGGCGCGTGCTCGCCGCCGAGTTCGTCAACCAGGGCAAGACCTTCCGCGCGGTGCACTACGGCGGCGAGCTACTACGCGCCCGACGGCAAGAACATGCGCAAGGCGTTCCTGCGCTCGCCGCTCGAGTTCTCGCGCGTCAGCTCCGGCTTCGGCATGCGCGTGCATCCGATCGCGCAGACCTGGCGCGCGCACAAGGGCATCGACTACGCGCGCGGCCGATCGGCACGCGGGTGCGCGCGGTCGGCGACGGCGTCGTCGAGTTCGCCGGCGCGAAGGGCGGCTACGGCAAGGTCGTCGTCGCTGCGCCACCACGGCCAGTACGCGACGGTCTACGCGCACCTCAGCCGCTTCCGCCGCGGCCTGCACCGCGGCGCAGCGCGTGGCGCAGAACGACACCATCGGCTTCGTCGGCCAGACCGGCTGGGCGACGAGGTCCGCATCTGCACTACGAGTTCCAGGTCGCCGGCCAGTCGCGCAATCCGCGCACGCTCGCCATGCCGGCGAGCGCTGCCCGGTGCCGCAGCAGCAGTTGCCGCGACTTCCTGGCGCACGCCGCGCCGCTGCTCACGCGCGCCTCGATCTCGTCGCCAGCGGCGAGCCTCGCGCGGCTGGAGTAGCCCCCTTCAGCTCCGGCGCCTTGCGGCCGAGCATGACAGACCATCAGGTAGGGGTAGCGCGCTTGCGCCGCTGCCTCGGTCCGCAGCATGCTGCGCCATGCGGTTGTCCACTTCGACGGAGTGCCCGGAGGTCGAGTCTGACGGAAGCCGCCGCGCCGCCGACTCGTCGTTGAGTACGTCGCGTGGCCCCACCGCACGTTAGGGAAGAGTCCTTCCGCTGGCGCGCTGCGGCGAAAAGCGGAAGTAGTCGTCCGGATAGGCGCGATAGCGCCAGACCCACGGCACCGAGATGTAGAGTTGGCCGCCCGGTCGCAGCAGCTTGACGATGTTCTCGGCCAAGACCCACGGCCGCGGCGTGCTCCAGCACCGAGCCGGCAGATGCCTAGAGCGCCGAAGTGCGGGGATCGGGAGTCGACCGGTGCCTGGCGCTCAGGTCGGCGGACAGCGTCGACGCCCTTGCCGGTCTCAAGGTCGACGCCGACGTACCGCGCCCGGGCGATAGAGGTCGCGGAAGCTGGTCGTGCTGCCGTAGTCCTTGGGCCGATCTCAGAGCACCGGCCCAGGTCGATCGCCTGGCACAAGCCGCTCGAGAAAGATGCGCTGGTTGACGTCGCCCACAACTGAAAAAGGGGCCGATGCCCGCTTCTCGGTGATCTCGCGCTCAGCGGATCAAGTCGAGAACGACGAGCCGCAGCCGCAGGTGCTCTGCGCGTTCGGGTTCTTGATCACGAACTGCGCGCCTTCCAGGCCTTCCTGGTAGTCGATCTCGGCGCCGACCAGGTACTGGTAGCTCATCGGGTCGATCAGCAGCTTGACGCCGTTCTTCTCCATCACGGCGTCGTCCTCGTTCTGCACCTCGTCGAAGGTGAAGCCGTACTGGAAGCCCGAGCAGCCGCCGCCGGTGACGAAGACGCGCAGCTTGAGCTCCGGGTTGCCTTCCTCGTCGATCAGCTGCTTGACCTTGTTCGCCGCGCTGTCGCGTGAAGAGCAGCGGTGCCGGCATTTCCGTGACTGCGTTCATTCCCGCTCCTGATGTAGGGCTATTAACCGCCCGAAGCAAGCTTCAATTCTACGCCCTTGGCCTCGGCGCCGTGATGCACCAGGCGGCCTTCGACGACCGCGCCCTGGTGGATCTCGATGCTCTTGTAGTGCACGTCACCTTTGACCCGCGACCCGGACTGGAGTTCGAGGGTCTCGGTCGACTGCACCGGCCCGTTGATGGTGCCGTTCACCACGATGTGCGCGGCCTGCACTTCGCCGTCGATGCGCGCATCGGACGAAACCACCAGCGTGCCGGGTTGATCGGGCAGCGCCGCGACGTTGCCGCGCACCATGCCGTCCACCCGCAGTCCGCCGCTGAACACGACATTGCCCTCGATGCGCGTGGTGGCGCCGATCAGGCTGTCGATGCGGTTCTGCGGCTTGCTCGATCTTGTTGAACATGACTCTGTCTCCCTTGCTCTGCTACAGCGTCACGGTGTGGGTCGCACGCGGCTGGTTCGAGCCGTTCTCGTAGACCCTCACCTGCACGCTCTCGACACGCGCTTTCGGGTTGACCCGAAAAGTCCCCTGCACGCGCCGGAAGTACTTGAAAGCCAGCTTGAATTCGGACGCCCGGCGTCCGCCGGCTCGGGGAAACTCATCATAGCACTCTGGTCCCCGTCCGTCAGACTGACAACCAGCTCGAGGCGCCCGTGAAATTCGCGCTCGCGCCGCGTGGTCGGCGTGAGCAGCAGCAGGTGATAGCGGTATTCGCCCGGCAGCACGTCGGGCTCGACCTTGAAGCGATAGACGGTCAGCGCGGCAGACGAGCGGGCGTCGGACGAGAGCATGCCCTCGAAGGTCGCAAGCTCCTCGCGCACGCGCGCGTTCTCCTGCTCGAGCGCGCGGATCTGCTGCGCGAGCTTCTGCTGCGCGCTGCGCTCGATCGACATGCGGTTGTCGGCGGCATTGGCGACCGCGCGCAGCCGCTCAAGCTCGGAGCGCGCCGCGGCGAGTTCGTCCTTCGCCACCGCGAGCTCCTGCTGCACCTGGCTGCTGTCGAAGCCGGCGAAGCGCCGGCCGGCGTCGTAGATCCACGCCGACGCCGCCGCGGCGATGCCGAGCAGCGCGGCGATGCCGACCCAGCGCCAGTACCACGGAATCTGCGAATGGACGGCGACGCGCGGCGCGGCGATGCCGAAACGCTGGCGCAGCTTCGACCATGCGCTCGAACGCGCGCATCAGGGCACCACGGCGATCTGGTCGAGGCCGGCGGTCTCGGGCAGGCCGAACATCAGGTTCATGTTCTGCACCGCCTGGCCGGAAGCGCCCTTCACCAGGTTGTCGATCACCGAGAGGACGACCAGCGTGTCTCTCGCTTCCGGCGGGCGATGAACGGCGATGCGGCAGGTGTTCGCGGCGCGCACCGAGCGCGTGTCAGGATGAAGCACCTCGCTGAAACACATGTCAGGATAGAACGGCTCGGCAGCAGTAAAGGCCTTGTGAAGATGCAACTGAACGGGCTACACCGAGGG
>ERZ1370068.954-contig-10872_pt1 | contig 22654 bp, 22 predicted proteins | sample MGYA00561227_ERZ1370068 | MGnify/ENA primary metagenome ERZ1370068 (study PRJEB38410, sample SAMEA6850437) | metagenome | study: Metagenomic assessment of the ecological functions of the soil: analysis of the soil microbiota associated with the... | reverse complement strand
TACGTATTGCTGATCCTGGTGATCAACCCGGCGTGGGATCGATCGACTAAGCCGACGGCTTCTGATCTGATCGAGGTCGAGGAGCTGCGCGCGTTTGGTCAGTGGTAGATTGTTTGTCGATCAGCGTTGCCGCAAAGCCGGCCTGATGGACGACCTCGATCAGACGAAGCCGAGCTGGGTGTCCAGCTCCACGGGTTGATCACCCCAGCCCGAAGGTGAGCCAATCTCTGCCGTGGCCTCAGCCCCACTTCCGGCCTTCCTCAGCCCCAGTTTCCGCCTTTAAAGTGAGGGCAGATCATCACAATTGTCTGAAGGTGAGGCGCTTATAGTGTAATACGCCCTTCAGCTATTCGCCCTCGAGATCCTGACGACATCTCCTCGCTGTTCGCCAGTGCCGCCGGCGTGGTTGCAGGGCGAATTCATTCTTATGGCGAGGTCTCCCGCGATCAATCGCGAGGCCAGTCGAATTGTTCCACACAGGCTGCCTCGATCTGGCAGCCGCTGCGCAGAGTCGTTGCGACTGCGTGTTAGCTGATCGCGCGCGCGGAGCGGTCGTCAGCTCGCGGTTGATAATAGAGGCGAGAATCGTTCCGGGTCATATGTGTTACGGCCGGCAGGCAAATCACAAAAGATCACTCAAGGTCACAAAGATCACGAAGAATAACCTGTTTCAGGTCGTGACCTGATCTCAACGCTGGAACGCTGGCTAGAATGCATCGTATCGTACTGAGATCGAGCAGAACGCCGAGAAGGCGAGTTACATCGCCGGCATCGAGCCGCGCCGGGGCGGATCGCCCCGTCACATCGTTGATGCTGCGCAAGTAAGAAGACGAGACGACGCCGAGGATCAGCCTCTGATATCTGCCGAGACGACGCGTGACACTCTGGCGATGAAGCCGGCCGTCGGCGGCTTCCCGCCGACGGCCGGCTTCATCGCCAAGTGGTACATCTTCTCGGCGATCGCTGTCCAGGAAGGGCACTACTGCGCTCGCGATCATCGGCGTGCTGTCGAGCGTCGTCTCGGTCTTCTTCTACCTGCGCATCGTGGTGATGATGTACATGACGGAAGAGGCCGGCCGCCCCGGCGCGCCGCGCGATCTCCGTCCCGGCGATGGTGGCGCTCGCGCTTCGCCGTGATCGCGACGTTCTACCTCGGCGTGCTGCCCAATCGCGGTGCTCGACTACGCGCTGCAGTCGATCCAGACCATCTTCTAGCTTGGCGAGACGCGCCACGGCGTTAGGCCACGAAGTTCACAAAGGTCACGAAGCCAGCCAAAGCCGTTGCCGACGGTTTCCGAACACGTGACCCGTAATGCTCCTCGCTTTCACCCGCAGCCGTTCCGCCGAGCATCCAGCGGCTGCGAGCTGACGCACCTGCAGCGCGAGCCGATCGACTACGCACGCGCGGTGCGAGCAGCACGCGCGCATGAAGCGGCGCTGGACGCTTGGGCTGCCGCGTCGAGCGGCTGCCGGACGCGCCGGAGCTGCCCGACTCGGTCGTTCGTCGAGGACGCGGCGGTCGTTTCGACGACCTCGCGGTGATCGCGCGGCCGGGGGCGCTGTCGCGCCGGCCGGAAGTGGACGCGATGGCCGCCGCCCTGCGGCCGCACCGGCCGCTGGCGTTCATCGACGCGCCAGGCACGCTCGACGGCGGCGACGTGCTGGTGACGCCAGGGAAGATGTTCGTCGGGATCTCCGGGCGGACCAACGAGGAGGGCGTGCGTCAGCTGGCCGCGCTTCGTCGCGCCGCACGGCTTCGAGGTCGTGGCCGTTCCTGTGACCGGGTGTCTGCACCTGAAGTCGGCGGTGACTGTCCGTCTTCCTTCCGCCTAAAGGCGGAAGCTACAGAACTGAAGAGAAGGCGGAAGCTACAAGAACGAGAGAAGGCGGAAGCCACACGGAGTGCGCACCAGGAGATCTCGTGGCTTCCGCCTTCAGGCGGAAGGTCGATCCTGGTGATCAACCCGGCGTGGATCGACCGGACCTGCTTCGACGGCTTCGATCTGATCGAGGTCGATCCGTCGGAGCCGGCGGCGGCGAACGATGCTGTCGATCGGCGCGTCGCTCATCTGCGCGAGGAGCATCCGGAGCACGCGCGCGCGGCTCGAGGCGCGAGGACTCGTCACACAACCCGTCCCGGCCGGCGAGCTCGCCAAGGCCGAAGGCGGCGTGACGTGTTGCTCGATCATCCTGTCCATCACGTAGATATCCACGTTCGGCCCCTTGACGCGGTAGCCGGCAACGCGATACCGTTTCGCGGCATACGCGCTGTATACCGGTCGAGGGAGGAGGGCCCGAGCCGGTGTGCGGGGCGCCCGCCCGTCTCGACGGATAGCTCCCCTCCATTTTCGCGCCGACTAATTCGGAAGCATGCGCGCGTCCGGCGCGCCATGCCGTGCAAGGAGCAGTTCATGACGACGTGCTGGACGGAGGCTGTTCGTAGTTGCCCTCCTCGCTCGTCGCGGTCCTGGCCTCTCGCGGCCCCCGCGGCCTTCGCCCAAGGCGGGTCCACGTCGACCATCAACGGGACCGTGACCGATACGAGCGGCGCCGGTGATTCCCGGCGCCAGCGTCCTGGTCAAGAACGCGGCGACCGGCCGGCACGTCCGAGGCGCGTCACCAACGCCGACGGGCAGTTCACGATCCCCGCCCTGAACGCCGGGCAAGTACTCCGTGACCGTCACGCTGACCGGTTTCAAGACCGCGACCGTCGACCGACGGTCGAGTTGCGCGCCGGCGTGCCGGCGGGCGTGAACGTGAAGCTCGAAGTCGGCGGCGTGGCCGAACAGGTCAACGTATCGGCCGGCGCGGAAGTCGTCCGACCCAGTCGTCGACCGTCGCCGACGACGATCACCAGCAAGCAGATTCTGAGCCTGCCGCTCACCAGCCGCAGCGCGCTCGAGTTCGTCGTCAACCTGCCGGGCGTGAACACGCCGGGCGGCACGCGCGACTCCACCGTCAACGGGCTGCCGCAAGGGTCGATCAACATGACGCTCGACGGCGTCGAGCATCCAGGACAACTACCTGAAGACGACCGACGGGTTCTTCGCGCGCGTCTCGCCCCGCCTCGACGCGATCGAAGAGGTCACGCTCACCAGCGCGGGCAACGGCGCCGACAGCGCCGGCCAGGGCGCGGTGAACATCCGCTTCGTGACCAAGTCGGGCACGAACACGCTTCAAGGGGAACATGTTCCTACACGCTATCAGACACGACGTCCTCAACGCGAACACCTTCTTCAACAACCGCAACCTGGCGCCGGATCCGAAGACCGGCAAGGCGCCCGAAGGCGCGACGCTGCGGCAGAACCAGCCCGGGTTCAACGTCGGCGGCCCGATCGTGATCCCCGGCCTCTGGGACGGCCACGACAAGGCGTTCTTCTTCTTCAACTACGAAGAGACCGCGCTCGCCGAGCAACATCACGGCGCGACTGCGCGTCGATTCTGTCCCGGCCGCGCTGAACGGTGACTTCGCCTACAGCACGTCGAACGGCACGGCGGTGATGAACGTCGCTGCAGCTCGCCGCCGCGAACGGCCAGACCGCGACGCTCGATCCGGTCGTCGCTCAAGCTGCTCGGCGACATGCCGCACCGCCAGCGGACGGCCAGATCACCGATCTGGCCGATCCGCTGCTGCAGCAGGCGTCGTTCCAGGTGCCGAGCAACGGCTTCACGCCGTACCCGCTCGGCCGCGTCGACTACAACATCAACAAGAACCATCGCCTGACGGGTTCCGGCACCTACAACCACATCAACTCGACGCCCGACACGACCGAACAGCCGCGAGCCGATCTTCCCGGGCTTCCCGAACACCGGCAGCCAGCAGTCGCACGCGCTACACGACGTCGGAGTTCTTCCGCTCGACGTTCGGCGCGAACCTGGTCAACGAGGTCGCATTACGGCGCATCGGGCGGCGCGACGCTGTTCTCGCCCGAGCTGGCAGCCCGTCGCTCTTCGGCGGCAACAGCCGTCGGCGGACCAGGCCGGCTATTACCTGAACATCGGCAACGGCTGCTGACGCGGCCGCGCTCACCAACGCCGGCGGCAGCGGCGCCTTCTCGGCGCGCGAGGCGCTCGACGCGCGTCTATCGAGGACGACGCTGAACTGGCTCAAGGGCAAGCACAACATGACCTTCGGCGCGTCGATGACGCGACGCGCATGTCTGGCTCGAGAACCAGACCGATGGTGCCCGAGATCCGCTTCGGCATCGCGACCGGCGACCCGGCCGCAGGCGATGTTCACCCCGGCGAATTTCCCGGGCGCGTCGAACGCGCAGCTGACCAACGCGCCAGGCGCTCTACGCGCTGCTCACCGGGCGCGTCAGCGCGATCCGCGGCAACGCGCGGCTCGACGAGGACACCAATCAGCTACGAGTATCTCGGCGACGGCTTCCAGCGCGGCAACATGCACCAGTGGGGCTTCTTCGCGCAGGACAACTGGCGCGTCCGAAGAACAACCTGACGATCAACGCCGGCGCTGCGCTACGAGCTGCAGCAGCCGTTCCGCTCCAAGAACAACAGCTACTCGACGGCGCACGCTCGCCGACGTCTGCGGCGTCTCGGGCATCGGCGCCGACGGCCAGTGCAACCTGTTCATGCCCGGCACGCTCACCGGCACAGTCGCCGGAGCTACGTGAACTATCGAAGGGACGCCGAGGCGTTCACAGACCGACACGCAACAACATCGCGCCGAGCCTCGGCATGACGTGGCGGCCCGTCGTTCAGCCAGGGCGTCCATGCGCAAGCTGCTCGGCGAGGACGGCGACACCGTGCTCTTCGCGTCCTACGCGATGGCCTACGAGCGCCACGGACATGTCGCAGTACACCGGCGTCGCTCGCGACCAACCCGGGCGTCGCGCTCACGCTCAACCGCACACGACGACGACGTCGGATCGACCAACACGACGCTGAACCAGGACGGGCTTGGCGCTGCCGGTGCTCTTCCGGCAGACCGGCGCGTCTCGGCCGCCGGGCCGTTCGCGACGACGCCGTACGTATCCGTTCGCGCCGCAGATCACCGACACGGTCGCACATCTTCAACCCGGACATCCAGACGCCGTACGCGCAGACGTGGACCGGCGGCATCCGCCGCAAGATCACGCAGGGACATCGGTCTCGAGGTGCGCTACGTCGGCACGCGCCACCTGCAGGGCTGGGGCGCGTTCGACCTCAACGAGATCGAACATCAACGAGAACGGGTTCCTGAAGGAGTTCCGCCTGGCGCAGGCGAACCTGCAGGCGAACATCGCGGCCGGCCGCGGCAACTCGTTCGCGTACACTCGGCGCCGACACGGGCACGAGCGCCGCTGCCGATCTACCTCGCCTACTTCAACGGCTGCCGAACGCGCGCGGGTGACACGCGGCGCATGTACCGGGCGGCATCGTGGACCGACACCAACTTCACCGAACCCGCTGGCGATCTATCAACCCGAACCCGTTCACGCCGGCCGGCACCAACGCCAACACCGGGCCTCGACGGCGATGCCCACGCGCCGCGCCAACGCGCTCGCCGCGGGCCTGCCGCGCGAACTTCTTCCGGCCGAACCCCGATCGTCTGCGCGGCGCCAGGTCTTCGAGGCAACACCGGCTACCAGAGCTACGACTCGTTCCAGATGCGACGTCGACCAAGCGGCTGTCGCACGGCTTCCTGGTGCAGGGCAGCTACGTCTTCGGCAATGCCTACGACTCGTCGCGCTACTCGCTGCGGGCGCGCCGCAAGCAGACGCTCCAGACCGGCACGCTCGGGCGGCGTCGACCCACGCGTTCAAGGCCAACTGGGTCTTCGAGCTGCCGTTCGGCAGCGGCCGCCGGTTCCTCAGCAACTCAACCGGCATCGTCGATCGCCTCGTCGGCGGATGGGAGTTCGAACGGCATCGTCCGCATCCAGAGCGGCCGCCTGCTCGACTTCGGCAACGTCCGCCTCGTCGGGCATGTCGGAGAAGGACCTGCAGAACGCGATCAAGCTCCAGGAGTTCGCGGCGACCGGCATCGAGCGCGACCGCGCCGGTGAACATCTACCTGATGCCGAAGGACATCATCGAGAACACCGTCCGCGCCTTCAGCACGCAGCGCGACGTCGGCGACCGGCTACGGCAGCCTGGGCGCTCCGACCGGCCGCTACCTCGCGCCGCGCGAACGGTCCGGACTGCATCGAGACCATCGCCGGCGGCTACGGCGACTGCGGCATCCGCACCCTCGTGGTCACGGGTCCGATGCTATCAGCGCTGGGACATCAGCGCGGTCAAGCGCACGCGGCTCGTCGGGCGCACGATGCTCGAGTTCCGCGCCGACATGCATCAACGCGTTCAACCATCCGAACTTCACGCCGGTGATTTCGACGTCGACCAACGCCGACAACTACCGCGTCACGGGCGTGCAGGAGAACTCGAGCCGCACCATCCAGCTCGTGACCGTCGATTCAGCTGGTAGACTCGGAGTCTCAATTCGACGGCGGTGGGTTGCCGCGGCACCCCGGCCCCGATCCCCGATCCCCGATCCCGGCCATAGATAACCCTAATCGTTTGATAAGTTTGCCGACTGGGCAGGTCTTCGGACCCGCCCTCTTCGTCGAGTCCTGATACTCCCCCGGCCTCCATCCAAATTCCGCATCTCGTTCATCCAAAAGGCTGTTCTTGACGCCAGCGGGGCGCGTAGGCGTAGCTTTCGCACGCGCGGGATTGTGCGGCCGTCAGTGTTGCGCCTGGAGGGCCGGCTGGCGGTAATCCGTGACGATCCTGTCACGGGTTTCCCGCGTGTATACAGACAGAATCCAACGACGGACCTCGGGCAACCGTTGTCTGCGGAGCCATGGCGCGCCGGCGTCCGTGCGCTTCGAGGATGGAGTTACATCAATGAATCGCAGTGTGTTGCGGGTAGGGCTTGTCGGTCCTGCTGGCGGCGTTCTTCTGCGCGGTGAGCACGGCTGGCCTACGCCCAGGGCGTCGACCTCGCAGACGCTGTCCGGCTCCGTCGTCGATGCGTCAGGCGCCGTCATTCCCGGGCGCCGACGTCGCGGCGAAACACGCCGGCACCGGCGTCGTCTCGAGCGCCGTGTCGCAACAGCGAAGGCTGTTCTCGATTGCCCAGTCTGCCGATCGGCACCTACACGGTCACCGTCACGCTGCAGGGCTTCAAGACCGTCGTCATCCAGCAACGTCGTGCATCACCGTCGGGCTCGCCGGCGCAACGTGAAGGCGACGCTCGAAGTCGGCGGCGTCGCCGAGCAGGTCACCGTGTCGTCCGTCGTCGGAAATCGTGCAGACGCAGTCGCCGACCGTGTCGACGACGGTCAACACCAACCAGATCACGAAGCTGCCGCTGACGAGCGCGCAGCGCGATGGACTTCGTCAACTTCCTGCCGGGCGTGTCGACGCCGACCGGCAACCGCGACGCGACGATCAACGGCCTGCCGCGCGGCACGATCAACATCACGCTCGACGGCGTGAACATCCAGGACAACACGCTGCAGCATCGACCGACGGCTTCTTCGCGATCGTCAGCCCGCGCCTCGACGCGATTGAAGAGGTCACGGTCGACGACGCGCGGCGCAGGGCGCGGACGATGCGCCGGCCAGGGCGCCGTGCAGGTCGAAGTTCGTGACGCGCTCGGGCACGCAACACGTTCACGCGGCAGCGGCTACTACTACTACCGCAGCGACAAGCTGCAACGCCAACACCTGGTTCAACAACCGCAACGGCGTCGCCAAGGCGAAGCTGAAGCAGAACCAGATCGGCGTCCGCGCTCGGCGGTCCGATCGTGATTCCGGGCTGTCGACGGCCACAACAAGGCGTTCTTCTTCGTCAACTACGAGGAGGTCCGGCAGCCGAGCGACACGACGCGCAACCGCACGATGCTCAACCCGGCGGCGCAGGCGGGCATCTTCAGCTACGGCCGGCGGCGCGATCAACGTGCTGGCAGCTCGCGGCCGCGCAACGGCCAGATCGCGACGGTCGATCCGACGATCGGCAAGCTGCTCGCGCGACATCCGCTCGGCGACCGGCACGACGGGGTCGCTCGACGACATCGACGTCAACCTGCAGCGCTACACCTTCAACGTCCCGGTGGAGTCGATGCGGCGCTACCCGACGCGCCGCGTGGACTACAACCTCACGAACAATCACCGCGTGTCACGTGCACCTACAACTACCAGAAGTTCACCGACTATCCGGACACGCTGAACAACTTCGACGCCAGCTTCCCGGGCTTCCCGGTCGCAGCGGGCCAGGCATCGATCCGCATGGGCTGTCAGCAACGCCATGCGCTCGACGCTCGGCCGCAACCTGGTGAACGAGGCGCGCGTCGGCTACAGCAGCGCGCCGGTGAAGTTCTTCGACGAGCTGAGCCACGGACATGTTCACCGGCAGCGTCGCCAATCAGCAGGGCTACGCGATCCAGTTTCCGAGTATCGGCTCGCGAGCTGACCGAACGCCGGCCCCAACCCGGCGCCGCAGTCGCGCAACGCCACGAGCCTCCTGATCGAGGACACGGTGACCCTGCTGAAGGGCTCGCACACCTTGACGATGGGCGGGTCGTTCACGCAGTTCGACATCTGGGCGAATAACGGGACGCTCGTCCCGCGCGCCACCATGGGCGTCCTCAGCACCGATCCGGCGTTCGGGCTGTTCACCGTGGCCAACTTCCCCGGCGCGTCGACGACGCAGCTCACCGCCGCCCGCGACCTCTATGGGTTCCTCACGGGCCGTGTCATCAACATCTCGAGCGACGCGCGCCTCGATTCGTCGGGCACCTACAACTACCTCGGGCGTCGGCCGCCAGGAAGGGCGGCTGCGCGAGTTCGGCGGCTACCTGCAGGACCAGTGGCGCATGAAGTCGAACCTGACGGTCAACGCGGGCGTCCGCTACGACATTCAGAATCCCGTTCTCCGCCAAGAACAGCAGCTACACCTACGGCGACATCACGAACATCTGCGGCGTGTCCGGCCCCGCGATCGGAGAACTCCTGCAACCTGTTCAAGTCCGGGGCGACGCAGCCCTGCACGCCGCAGTTCCAGCAGTTGAAGGCCGGTTCGCCGTCGCATGACGTCGACTACAACAACGTCGCGCCGACCATCGGCGCCTCCTGGGTTCCGCAGGCGCGCCCGGGATTCCTGGGCGCGTTGATGGGCGACGGGGACTTCGTGATGCGCGGCGGCTATACCCGGTCGTTCAGCCGCGGCGGCCTCAACGACTTCACCGGCTTCTACAACGCCAACCCCGGCGTGGTCCTCACGCTCGCGCGGAGTGACGGCAACGCCAACCTCGGGCCCTGCCGCTGCTGTTCCGCGACACGGCGAGGCTCACGGCGCGCGGCGTTCCCGTCGACACCGACGTATCCGATGACCGACGTGGTCACGCAGGACATCAACGGGTTCGATCCGAACATCCAGGTGCCATACGCCGACTCGTGGCAGGCCGGGCATCACGCGGTCGCTCGGCAAGAGCATGGCCATCGAGGTCCGCTACGTCGGCACGCGCGGCAAGGACGGCTGGGTCACACGTAACTTACAACGAGCAGAACATCGTCGAGAACGGGTTCCTCAACGAGTTCCGCCTCGCGCAGGCGAACCTGCAGGCCAACATCGCGGCCGGCCGCGGCAATTCGTTCGCCTACTTCGGGCCCAACACCGGCACCAACGCCGCTGCCGATCTTCCTGGCGCACTACAACGCGCAGCCCGCCGGCAACGCCGGCAACGCGCGCGCTCTACTCAGGCGCGCAACTGGACGAACTCGACGTTCCTCGGCTTCCTCGCGGCGCAGAACCCGAACCCGTTCGGCTTCGCCTCCACGAACGGGACCAACGGATTGGTAGGCAACCCGACGTTCCGGAACGCTGCGATCGCGGCCGGCCTGCCGCTGAACTTCTGGTGGCGAACCCGGCGCTGCTCGGCGGCGCCAACGTCCGGACCAATGGCGAGGACCAGAAGCTACAACTCGCTGCAGATGGAGCTGCGCCGGCGGCTGTCGCAGGGCCTCGCAGTTCCAGGCCAGCTACGTGTTCGGGCACGGCTACATCAACGACTTCACTGTCGTTCCAGAAGCCGCTGCGCTATCTCCGCGACACCGGCACCCCGGGCGACATCACCCACCAGATCAAGACCAACGTGGTCTACGACCCGCCGTTCGGCCGCGGCCGCCGGTTTGCGCGGCAACGCCAACGGGTTTGTCGAGCCGCCTCATCGGGGGATGGCAGATCGGCGTGGCCTCGAGGATCCAGAGCGGCCGCCTGGTCGATCTCGGCAACGTGCGCCTCGTCGGCATGTCGGCCAAGGACGTGTCGAAGAACTTCAAGCTGCGGTTCGACGACGCCGGCAAGCAGGTCTACATGTGGCCGCAGGACATCATCGACAATTCGATCCTGGCGTTTGCCGTCAGCGCCACGACACCGTCGGGGTATTCGGGCGCCTCGCCGACCGGGCGCTACTTCGCGCCGGTCAACGGTCCCGGCTGCCTCGAACTGCAATCGACCACCGGCAACAACAACACCGGCGGGTTCGGGGACTGCGGCACCGGCTCGCTCGTCGTGACCGGCCCGTTCTTCCAGCAGCACGACGTCCGCTTCGCGAAGCGGACGACCATCGCCGGCAGCGTCAACCTCGAGTTCGCGGCCGAGTTGCTCAACGCGCTCAACCAGGCGAACTTCCAGCCGGTCGCCGTGGTCGGCGGCAACAATACGAACGGCGTCGGGGGCAGCACGATCACCGGCTATCAGCTGACGAATCTGAGCGGCACCGGAACACGTCACGCATCATTCAGATCGTCATGAGGGTCAACTGGTAATTTGGAAATTTGGAAATTTGGAAATCTGGTGATTGGAGGGGCGGGCCTTAGGGTCCGCCCCTTCGCGGCCAGCGACTGTCGATCGAACGACCCGACGGGTGCCCAAGGCGTGGCCCGCTAACAGCGTGACGAGCAGGCTCTCCCTCGCCGGCCGCGACCGTGCGCAGATCGAGGACCACCCGATCGCTCTGTATCCGCGCGATGACCGGCGGGTCGAGCGTGCGCAGGTGCTGCTCGATCTGATCGGCGCGTCAGGCCGTCGCGTTCTGAGCTCGACGAGGCGCGTCGGCAGCTCGGCGCCGGGCGCGCTGCCGCCGCCGACCGTGGACACGCCGTCGATCACCCGCGCGCGTCCAGCCTGACGGCGTTCAGCGCGGCCGCGAGCGCGTCGGCGCGGCGCCGATCTCGTCCGCGCTCATCCGCAGCATCCGCTGCACCGGGCACCGCCGTCCTGCCCGCGGCCGATCGCGTGCTCCTCCAGCGTCGCCTCGAGCGCGGCGTAGGTCAGCTTGTCGACGCGCAGCGCGCGCATCAGCGGATGGCGCGCGGATCCGATCGAGCGCCTCGCGGCGTCCGGCGATGATCCCGGCCTGCGGCCCGCCGAGCAGCTTGTCGCCGCTGAAGCAGACGACGTCGGCGCCGGCGCGCGATGCTGTCCGACACGATCGGCTCGTCGCGCAGCGCCTCGGGCAGCTCGTCGCGCGATCGCGGCCAGCCGAGCCAGCCGCTGCCGAGATCCTCGGCGACCGGCATGTTGAAGCGGCGGCCGAGCGCCACCAGCTCCGTCGAGCGCCGGGCGCTCGCGTGAAGCCGACGACCGTGAAGTTCGACGGATGCACGCGGAGGATGAGCGCCGTGCGATCGCTGATCGCCGCCGCGTAGTCGTTCGCGCGCGTGCGGTTGGTCGTGCCGACCTCGCGCAGCACCGCGCCCGACTGCGCCATCACGTCGGGCACGCGGAAGCCGCCGCCGATCTCGACCAGCTCGCCGCGCGAGATGATCACCTCGCGTCCCGCCGCCAGCGCCGCCAGCAGCAGCATCGTCGCCGCCGCGTTGTTGTTGACGACGACGGCCGCCTCGGCGCCGGTGAGGCGGGCGATCAGCTGCTCGGCGTGCGCGTCGCGCCGGCCGCGCGCGCCGCGCGCGACGTCGTATTCGAGGTTCGTAGTAGCCGCCGGCGACCTCGCGCACGCGCGCGAGCGCCGCCTCCGACGAGCGGCGCGCGCCCGAGGTTCGTGTGGACGATGACGCCCGGTGGCGTTGATGACGCGGACGAGCGACGGCCGCATCGCGGCGCGCAGCCGCGCCTCGGCGCCGATCTCGATTGCGTCGACCGCCTCGCCGACGGTGACCGCCGCGACGCGGCCCGAGGCCAGGCGGTCGCGCAGCGCCGCCGTCTCGGCGCGCAGCGCGTCGATCAGCGCCGTCGCGCCCGTAGCGGGTCTCGAGCGCGCGCATCGCCTCGCGCTGGCGCAACTGCTCGATGGAGGGAATGACGCGCAGGTCAGACATGCGATACTATCGTCACGATTTTCCTCTGATTTTATGGCATCCGACAACGACCAGCCGCGCGTGCCGGTGCCGGATTATCGCCCGGTCGAGCGATTCTGGCCGTACGTCGATCTGCCCGAGCAGCCGACCGACGAGGAGCTCGCGGCGCTCGATCCCGAGCTGAGCGAAGCGCTCTTCGGCACGCCCAAGCTGCCGTTCTCCGTCACGCTCGAGTTTCCCGTGTTCGCCGGTCCCGACTACGCGCGCGCCGTCGCGATGGCGCGCGCGTCCGCCGACTACCGCGAGGTCGGCGCCGGCGATCGGCTGCGCCACCGCGCGCGGTTCTATCCGCAGCGACGCCGTGCCGGCTGCGCGACCTCTTCGGCCTCGTCGGCCGCCTCGACGCGACCGACGTGCTGATCGACGATCGACCCGTGCCGTACGCGCGCGAGCTGTGGCTCCCGCTGATCTGGTTCCTGATCCGGTGACGTGGACGGTGCGCGCATGGCGGAGCATAACCGACGTCCAGAAGGACCTGCAGGCGCTCGCCGCCGGGCTCAAGCAGCTCGAGGCGGAATACAACATGTTCTTCTCCGGCCGGCCGCCGCGGCCGCCGTGGGAGACGCGCAACCGCGTCGCCGCGCTGGTCAAGAAATGGGACCGCGGCTACATCCAGACCGCCGCGGATCGCTTCCAGTTCGACACGCTGCAGCGCCGGTTCCAGACGTTCGTCGGACCTGTGGGATCGCGGCCTGCGCTCGCGCGAGGAAGGGCGGGCGCGGCCCGTTCGCGCAGCCGCCGCCGAAGGTCGAAGCCGCAGAAGGAGAAGGCCGGAGCAGCAAGATCGTCCACGTCACGTCGTTCCAGGATCCGATGCGCGAGATGGACAAGCTCCACACGCTCTACGACTCGCTGATGGACGCGCGCGCGCGAGGCGGGCGACGAGGTGGTGCCGTTTCACCGCTTCGCCGCGCTGGTCAAGGACCAGGTCGCGAAAGTGCGAGAGCGACGGGCGTGCCGGAGGTGGCGTTCCGCGTGGCGATGATCGACGGGAAAGTGAACTTTACGGTGCGGGGATGAAGGGGACGGGGAAGTAGGGCGACGGGATGACGTCAGGGACCGACACCGGAGAGGCCGCGGCCCTCCGGCGTCGAACGAGTGCTAGGCGGGTTTCGTGACGTTGCCGGCCTGCGGGCCCTTCGGATCCGTCAACGATTTCGAACTCGACCGCCTGGCCTTCTTCGAGCGTCCGGAACCCGTTGCCCTGGACCGCCGAGAAGTGCACGAAGACGTCGCTTCCGCCGTCGCGCTCAATGAACCCGTAACCCTTGGCGTTGTTGAACCACTTGACCTTGCCTGTGATACGCATCGTGCTTTTCCTGCCTTGCAATGGCGATAGACATAAAAAGACCGCGAGTGCGCGGCCTCGGCTTACGACGCTGGCCCGCCAGCGCCGAGGGAATACTAGCTGCCGTTACACGGACGTGTCAAGAAAAACGCCAAATATGCGCGCAATTCTGAGTGTTTCGGACAAGACCGGCCTGATCGACGTTCGCCAGGGGCTCGCCGCCCGCGGCGTCCAGCTGGTCTCGACCGGGGGCACCGCCACGGCGCTGGCCGACGCCGGCCTGCCGGTCACCAACGTGTCGGACGTCACCGGCTTTCCCGAGATGATGGACGGCCGGGTCAAGACGCTCCATCCCAAGATCCACGGCGGCATCCTGGCCCGCCGCCATCGGCCCGACGACCTCGAGGCGATCCGCGCCGCAGGGCGTCGAGCTGGTCGACCTCGTCGTCGTGAACCTCTATCCCTTCGCGAAGGCGGCCGCGAACCCCGACACGCCGTTCGACGAGCTGGTCGAGCAGATCGACATCGGCGGCCCGTCGCTGCTGCGCGCCGCGGGCAAGAACTTCCGCGACGTGCTGGTCGTGGTCGATCCGGCGGACTATCCGCGCGTGCTCGAGCAGATGGCGCGCGCCGGGCGGGCCGTCGCTCGAGTTCAGGTTCGAGCTGATGCAGAAGGCGTTCGCGCACACGGCGCAGTTCGACGCGCTCATCGCCATGACGCTGCAGACGATCCGACTGCGAGGGCGACGTCGTTCGTCGCGGATGCGGCCGGGCGGCCGCATCGAGCACGCAGCCGACAAGGCGCTTCGCTACGGCGAGAACCCGCACCAGAAGGCGCACGTGGGTCCAGGGACACGGGCCGCAACTGGCAGCGTGAAGTGGGAGACGCACCAGGGCAAGGAGCTGTCGCATCACCGAACCTGCTCGATCTCGACGCCGCGGCGCGCATCGCGCTCGAGTTCACCGGAGCCGGCCGCGGTCGTCATCAAGCACACGAACCCGTGCGGCACGGCGACCGGCGCGACGATCGCCGAGGCCTACGTCCGCGCGCGCGAGGCCGATCCGCTGTCGGCCTTCGGCGGCATCGTCGGCCTCAACCGCGAGATCGACGCCGAGACCGCGACGCGCGCTGACCGTCGACGTTCATCGAGGCGGTGATCGCGCCGTCGTTCACGGCGAGGCGCGAAGGCGATCCTCGCGAAGAAGACGAACCTGCGCGTCGTCACCGCGGACTTCGCCGCGATGGCGAACCTGCCGACGCTGATGGGGCAGCGGCGAGCATGCGATCGGCACCGAGATGCGCATCGTTCCTCGGCGGCATGCTGCACGCAGGAACCGGATCGCGTGACGGAGGCGCGCGAATCCTGGCCTCCGACGCCGATTCCCGATCCCGACTCCCGACTCCCAGACGTCGGAATCCGAGTCGTCACCAAGCGGCAGCCGACGGCGGAGGAGTGGACGGCGCTGCGGTTCGCCTGGCGCGTGTGCGCGCACGTGAAGTCGAACACGATCGTCTTCACCGGCGCGGACCGCACGCTGGCGGTCGGCGCGGGGCAGATGAGCCGCGTCGACGCGGTCAAGGTCGCGGTGATGAAGGCCCGTCGCGACTCGGGCGCTGCCGCTGAAGGGCAGCGTCGTCGCGTCCGACGCGTTCTTCCCGTTCCGCGACGGCCTCGACGCCGTCGCCGACGCGGGCGCGACGGCGGTCGTGCAGCCTGGCGGCTCGGTCAGGGATGCCGAGGTGATTGCCGCCGCCGACGAGCGCGGCCTGGCCGATGGTCTTCACGGGGCGCCGCCATTTCCGCCACTAGCGCGTCGCCTGCGAGCTTCCGCCGTCAGGCGGATCTGCTGTCGGCGCTGCTCGCGCTCGGCGTCGCGTGTATTTCGTCGCGCTCGGCAACTCCGCCATCTGGGACGCCAACGAGGCGTTCTACGTCGAGACGCCGCGCGAGATGCTCGAGGCGAACGACTTCGTCAACCCGACGTTCAACTACCTGCCGCGCTTCAACAAGCCGGTCCTGAGCTACTGGATCGTCGCCGGCGTTCTATCAGGCTGTTCGGCGTCTCGGTCGACGGCGCAGCGCTTCGCGATCGCCGCTCGGCGCGATGATCATCATTGCGTGCGCCTACTCTGCTCGCGCGCGTCTGCGGTGCGGACGAGCAGCGGACGGCGGTCGGGGAGCACGGCCGTGCTGTGGGCCGCCGCGCAGGCTGCGGCCGCCGCTCCGCGCCTGGTGATGTTCGCGCGGCGCATCTTCATCGACATCTGGATCACGGCGTTCATGTCGCTGACGCTGCTCGTTCTTCGCGCTGAGCGAAGCGCTACCCGAGCGGCGGCGGCGGTTCCTCGCTCCTGATGTACGCGTCGATCGCGCCTGGGCGTCCTGACGAAGGGCCCCGTGGCGATCGCGCTGCCGGCGCTGGCGTTCGCGCTCTACCTGCGCGTCCGCCGCGAGCTGAAGCGGGTCGCGGAGATGATGATCCCGCCGGGCGTCGTCATTCTCGCGCGCGATCGTGGTCCCGTGGTATGCGGCGCTCTATCACGAGCACGGCTGGACCTACATCCGGTCGTTCCTGGTCAGCGAGAACGTCGAGCGGTTCACCTCGGGCGTGGGCGTCGGCCAGCACCGCGCCGGTCTGGTTCTACCTGCCGATCGTCCTCAGCGACTCGTTCCCGCTGGTCGCTCCTGCTGCCGTGCGCCGCGATCGCGGCGTGGAAGAGCGCGCACCCGGCATCGAGACCGCTGCTGTGGTGCTGGATCGCCGCCATCGTCGGCTTCTTCTCGTTGTCGGCCGGGAAGCAGGATCTCTACATCTTCCCGATCGTCCCGGCGGTGGCCGCGCTGGGCGGCCTCGCGATCGAGCGCGGGCTGTCGGACGAGCGGTGGCGAGACGTGGCTGTAGCGCGACGCTCGCGCGTCGCCGGCGCGCTGCTCGCGCTCGCCGGCGGCGCGGTCCTGTATCTCTTTCGAGGCCGCCGGGCGCGTCTACGCGCTGGACTCGGCGTTGATCGTCGGCGTCGATCGGCGCTGGCCGGCGGCCTGTCGTGCTCGCTGTTCTTCGGCGTCGCGCGTCCCGCGCGCCGCCGCGCTGGCGCTCGTCGCCGCGATGATCGCCGTCAACTGGGCGTTCGTCGTCCGGCGTGCTGCCGGAGTTCGAGCGCTACAAGCCGGTGCCCGAATTCAGCCGCGTGCTGCAGGAGCGCCTGCAGCCCGGGGACGCCGTCGCGCACTACCAGGTCTCGCTGCCGAGCATGGTCTAGCTACCTGCGGCGGCACGTCGATCAAGTACGTCGACGATCCGCCGTTCGTGCGGGCGATCCTGTCGGACCGGCAGCGTCTACGCGATCCTGTCGGCGGACGACTACGCGGCGCTGGCGCCGCAGATCGGCGCCCGGACGTGCGTGATCGACCGGCGGCCGACCTTCGAGGTGAAGCTGCCGGCAGGTCCTCGCCCGTCAGCCGCTGCCTGAACTGCTCGCTGATCAGCAACCGCTGCGTGCCATGACCCTGCTACCGTGACCCCTGGCGCTATGGGGACGCGACCGGCGTGTATCGCCAGTCGTTGATGCTGCTGCTGTCGCTGGTGGCGCATGCCCCGAGCCGGCATGAGCTGCGTCGTGGCCACGGATCGGCCGGACTGCTACGTCTGGTTCGGCACGCGCGTCGAGATCGAGCACTCGACGCCGCGCGCCTCGAGGCCTGGCGCGGGCCGCGGCCGTTCTCGATGCGGCAGAAGCTCTGAGCTCATCCGCTTTGCCGCCGCGGGCTCCCTGCGCCGGCCCCGTCGTGCTCTCGATGCCGACGTGCCTGGCGCGCGCGGCCGCTCGGCCCGTTCGTCGACGCGGCTTCAGGCCGGCGATCTCTTCATGCACAAGCACGAGCATGCTGTCGCAGAGCCGCCGCAGCGGCAACCGCAAGCTGTGGGCGTCGCTGCGCCCGCATCGGTTTCACGACGACGACAGCATGTGGAACTCGGGCGTGCTCGCGCTGCCGGCCGCCGATCGCGGGCTGCTCGACGAGGCGCTGGCGATGTACGACGCGCTGCGCCGCCGGCGCGCGGCACTTCGCCACCGAGCAGCTGGTGGAAGGGGTCGTCCTCGGCCGCACCGGGCGCCTGAAGCCGGCGGAGGAGTGGTTCGCCCACTACTGGGGCAACAAGCGCCGGCTACGACGCCCGAGATCGCCGCCGCCTGGCGGACGCGTTCATCGAGGGACTGTCGGTGAAGGAAGCCGCCGCTCGGTGCCGTCAACAGCCAATCGATCTTGCCTGCCGAAGTGCGTCAGACCCGCGCCAGACAAGTTAGCGGCGTGGCTCGCGGAAGCTGACACACCTGGCTCATTCGCGAGACTGAACGGCGCCGCCGGCAGATCACGAAGCGTCGCGAAGGCACAAAGGCACGAAGAGCCGGTAGTAAAACTTGCGGTTCGTGTCTTCGTGACCTTTGCGTTAAGCCGGTCGGCCCAGTGTAGCCTGGTGCAGGCGTCTGGGCGCAGCCGCCGAAGCTCATCAGCCGTGATCGCCACCGGCCCGAAGCGGGCGACGGCGAGGCCGGCGGCGCGGTTGGCGAGGCGGGCGGCGTCGCTGCAGCGACGCCGCCGGCGGCGAGGCCGAGCGCCATCGCGGCGATGACCGTGTCGCCGGCGCCGGTGACGTCGGACACTTCGCGCGCCTCGGCCGGCAGATCGAACTTCGCCGTCCGGTCGCCGAGCAGCCACATGCCGTGCTCGCCGCGCGTGACGAGCACGCTGTCGCACCGCGCGCGCTCGCGGAACCGGTGCGCCGCCGCGCGCGCCTCGTCGCCGGTGCGGATCCGCATCAGCGTGACCGCTTCGGCCTCGTGATGGTTCGGCGTGATGAGCGACGCGCCCGCGTAGTAGTCGATGTGCGGGACCTTCGGATCGACGAGCGAGCGGGACGCCGCGCGCCGCCTTGCGCGGCTGCGATCGCCGCCTGCGCGGTGACGCGCGCGTGATCGCGCCCTTCTGGTAGTCGGACACGAGGACCACGTCGGCGCGCGCCGCCGCGCTCGCGGATCGTCTTCGCCAGCGCGGCCTCGAGGTCGCCGCTCGACCGTCGCGATCGCACTCGTAGTCGATCCGCGCCACCTGCTGGTTGCGCGTCGTCACCACCCGCAGCTTCGCGCGTCGTGCAGCGGTCGCGATCCGCGACGACCGCCGACGTGCCGATGCCCGACCTCGCGCAGGTCGGCCGACGCAGCCGCGTGCCTTCCGCGTCGTTGCCCACGAGCCCGGCGATCTCGACGCTGCCGCCGAGCGCGGCGACGTTGTGCGCCACGTTCGCGGCGCCGCCGAGGCGGTAGCTCTCGTGATCGAACTGCACGACCGGGACCGGCGCCTCGGGCGAGATGCGATCGACGCGGCCGATCACGGAAGTGATCGAGCATCAGGTCGCCGACGATCAGCACGGTGCGGCCGCGCGCGCGTCGAGCAGCGCGCGCAGGTCAGTCGGCGCGGCGGCATGGGGCAGAGGGCGTGCGCGGCACCGGCGCGCGTTCCGCGCGTACGGCAGCGTGACCAGGACGAGGAACAGCATCAGGAACTCGGAGTCGCCGAAATTGTATTCGAACAGTCCCGGCCGCGAGCATCGCGCCGATCGCCGCGAGCCCGGCGTTCGACGAGCGACGGCGAGTCGGACCGCCGCCGCTTGCACGAAGTCGCGCACGAGCGTGACGATGAACCACAGCCAGACGCGCGAGCGCCGGCAGGCCGCGCTCCGCCGCGATCTGCAGCGGCACGTTGTGCAGGTGCGGGTTCAGCTGGTTGACCGCCGACTTGGTCGCGATAGTGCGCGTAGACCTGGATGACCATGTCGGGCCCGACGCCGGTGAGCGGGTCGTCCTTGATGATGCGCGATCGCCGGACTTCATCATCGCGACGCGATCGACGTTCGACGGATCGCGTCAGGCTGAAGGTCGAGTAGAGCCGCGGTCGGTCAGCGCTCGCCGGCGCGAGCGCGAGGAACGCGCCGAGCGCGACCGGCAGCAGCGCCGATCAGCCGGAAGTCGCGCAGCAGGAAGAGCATGCCGATGCCGACGCACGCGCCGACCCAGCGCGCTCGCGCGTGAACGTGACGACCAGCGCGAGCGAGCAGCGCCGGCAGCACCAGCGCGGCCCACGTCGCGGTGGTGCTTCGCGAACATCACGCGCGAGACCGCCGCGCACGCCACGAGCATCAGCAGGCCCGAGTAGGTCATGTAGAGCCCGAGCGGCCCCTGCGGGCGCCGCCCGAGGTGATCGAAGTTCAGGATCAGATGCTGGACGATGCCCCACGTCGCGCTGACCGCGCCGACCGTGATGATCACGTCGACCGCCGAGCAGCGCCCGCCGCCCGCGCAGCAGCCGGTAGGTGAGCGGGACGATGATCAGCAGGACGAGCTGCTTGGAGTCGACGAGGCTGACGCGCGGGTCGACCGAGAAGACCGACGCGACCAGCGTCGCGCGCCGCGCGTAGGCCGCCAGCGGCCAGAACATGCCGCGGCACTTCGATGCGCTCGCTGGTTCCGGACGACGAGCCCGACCCAGAGCAGCGCCGCGATCGTGAGCAGGATGTCGGCCGCGGCGATCGACAGCTGCAGCGCCGCCGCGAACGCCAGCAGCGCGAGGCACGCCGCGCGCTCGAGCGGCGCCGACGGCAGCGCCGGCATCGCGTCGAACCATCCGTCGTTCCAGGTGCTCGCTTCGTCTCCATCACCTCGCCGCTTCCGCCTTCAGGCAGACATTCAGCACCGTTCCGCCGCCGCGATCACGCCGCGCCGGCGCCAGCTGCGTCAGGCACCGGAAATCGCCGTGGCGCGCAGACCCGCTGATCGCACGGGCGGCACGGCAGACCTCCACCGCGGTCTCGACCGACAACGTCGGCACCGCGCGCGGCCGCCACGGCGCCGAGCGCGCCGCGAGCGTCAGGCCGTAGATGCCGACGACCGGCGTGGCGCGTGGTGCGCCGCGATGTGCAGCGGCCCGGTGTCGCCGCCGACGAACAGCCGGCTCCGGCCGATCAGCGCTCTGAGCTCCTGCAGGTCGAATTCTCCGAGATCGACGATGCGGCCGGCCGCGGCCGAGACCCGGCCGCGCGCGGTCCGCCGCGATTCGTGACGCCGCCTCGCGGTCCGACGGCCCCGAGCTGAAGCACCAGCCGCCGCCGCGGCATGCCCGCGGCCAGCGCCGCCGCGGTCTCCGCGAAGAACGGCTCCGGGCCATCGCCGGAACGGGTTGCCCGCGCTCACGTGCAGCGACGACCAGCTCGTCGTCCGGCGCCACGCCCGCCCGCGCGAGCCGATCCGCCATCCGCGCGTCGCGCGGCCGGCATCGAGCGGCCATCTCGACGCCGGATCGCGCTCTCGGATCCGCCGTCCCGCCCGGCCAGCCTGGGATCGCCTCGAGCAGATCCCACTGGTTGACCACCGAGTGCCGCGGCCGCAGGTCCGGCGCGCGATGCGACGACCCGCGTGTACATCCAGCGGCGTCCCTGGATGTCGTAGCCGATCCGCTCGCGGCGCGCCGCTCGCCCACGTCAGCCACGCGGCTGCGCGGACCGCCGTGCAGATCGAGCGCGAGATCGAACCGCCCGCGCCGCAGCCGCCGCGCCAGCGCCACGTCGTCGGCGATCCGCCGCGCGCCCGCGCGTGCTGCGGCGCGACGATCACCTCGTCGAGGTGCGGGTTGTTGCGCGACCATCGGCGCCGCCGTCGCGCTCGACGAGATACGTGATCGCGCGCCTCCGGGATACGCCCGCCGCAGCGCCCGGATGAGCGGCGTCGTGAACACGACGTCGCCGATCAGCCGCAGCCGGACCAGCGAGGATCTTCAGGGGCTCGATCAGTCGCTTCATCGATCAGCATCGACCGGGATGTCGTCCTTGATCGGATAGACACGCCGGCACTGCGGGCACTTCAGCGCGGTGCCGCCCTTGACGCAGCTCGACCTTCGTCTTGCAGTTGGGGCACGCCAGAATCTCGAGCAGCTCAGGATCCACGGCCATACGACAGGACTATTATAGTCATCGGCCCATAATGCCGACGCTGCTTGCACTTGCGCTGACGTCCGTCCTCGCGCTCAGGCTCCGCCCGACGCCAGGCAGCCCGACGCGAGCGCTACTACTTCCTGCGTCGGCCGCTACCTCGAAGGCGCGGGCAAGGTCGACGAGGCCGTCGCGGCGTTGCAAGCAGGCGATCGAGCTCGAGCCGAAGAGCGCCGAGCCGCGGGCCGAGCTCGCGGGCCTCTACGCGCGCCAGGACAAGGCGCGCCGAGGCGCTCGGCGGCCGCCGAAGACGCGCTGAAGGTCGATCCCGAAGAACCAGGAAGCCAACCGCATTCTCGGTCACGGTGCTCGTCGCGCTCGCCGAGCAGCGCCAGGCCGCGCAGCCGGGCGACGACGTGGCGGCGTATGCCGAAGCGGGCGATGGCGGCGCTCGAGATCGCGCGCGGCGACGGCACCGGCGACCTCTACGGTCGACCTCGCGCTGGCGCGTCTCTACCTCGACGCCGATCGTCCACGCCGACGCCATCCCGCTCCTCCGCCGCATCGTCGTCGAGCAGCCGCAGTACTGCGGAGGGCTGGCTGCCTGCTCGCCGAGCGCGCAGGAAGGCGCCGGCGCGTCCAGACGCCGCCGTGGACGACGCTCGACGCAGCCTGCTCGACGACGCAGCCGCAGTTCTTCCGCGGGCCGCGTGCAGCTCGCGGAGCTGGCCGAGCACCAGCGCCGGTGGCCGCAGGCGGCCGACGCGTGGGCGAAGTGCGGGGGCTCAATCCGCCCGAACACCGGAGTGGCGACGCGGCGCGCCGCCGCGCTGCTCGCCGCGAACAAGCCGGCCGACGCGCGCGACGTGCTCACGGCCGCGCTGAAGATCGCGCCGACCGATCTCCGGATGGCGTTCATGCTGTGGCGCAGGCGCAGCGCGACGCCGGCGACCTCGACGCCCCGGCGGAAGCGAGCGGCGCGGAAGGCGCTGCACGGCGGCAGCATCCCGAGGACGTGCGTTCGGTCTGCTTTCGGTCAGATCCTGCGCAGTCACGTAGCC